>JAEEGH010008972.1_pt1 | contig 23464 bp, 29 predicted proteins | sample 9134181 | NCBI WGS metagenome assembly JAEEGH01 (sample SAMN16246544, study PRJNA631951) | gut metagenome | biome: gut microbiome; feature: rumen; material: DP-attached | host: Bos | place: Iran: Karaj | collected 2018-10
CTACTAAAGATTTAAAGGAAATTTGGTCAAGGAGACTAGAATAAGATACTAATGTAAAGCTTGTACGATTATGAATCATCAAGTCTCAATATATCTTCAGTTACGTAGGTTCCGCAGGCGACTTAAAAGCAAGCAGAAACTTATAGAAAAGAGAAAAAGGGGGCTTGTTGAGAATAACGCTTTTAGAGAACTTCGCGAGATTGGGAAGAATGTAACAAGTTTTTCGGAAGCATTAGATGCTTTTATGCCCAATCATTTACTCTACTTGCTTTACAATGAAAAATCTCCCCTTCATTATGAAAAGCTGAAGAGGGAAACATATAAAGATAAATGTATAATAGACATCCCAGAGCAATTTTCTATATTGACCAATCCTCAAGAGTCGTATTCAGTATTGCAAAGGTTAGTTTCTCAAATACTTTATCAATCTTGCAAAGAGTTATGGATTAATTATAGCAATTGTAAGTATTGTGATTTAGCAACCCAGATTTTTCTGGATTCCATATTAAAAGATAATCATAAATTTATAAAAGCTTGCGGCTCTGCAAAAGTTGGCAGATTTATAACGATAGGTTCAGTTGGAGGGTATGGAATCAATGATAGCAGGTTGTCACTTATGATTAATTCTGTCGGGTCGCCCGTGATATTAGTTGGAAGAAATGTTCATTACAACAACATAATCCCTTATAAACTTCGGCATTATGATGGCAACAACCTGACACCACAGAAACAAAAAGGTTTAAAAGAGATAGATAGTACAGACCTGATCCAGTATGTTATTGACAGCTTATCAAGGTTCAAAAGGACCTTAAGTCAATCCGCAAGGCAGGATTTGGGAAATGTAGTAGGAGAGACAATATCAAATGCAGAGGAGCATTCATCTCTACACAATAGATATTTGATAGGTTATTTTGAAGAATCAAATGATAAGAAAGGACATTATGGATTGTTAAACTTGGTTATCATGAACTCAGGTTCTACCATATACGAGAAGTTTAAGAATCCTGAAAAAGGAAAACCTTTCAATACAAAGTGTAGGGACGAAATGCAACAACTCTCAGATTTATTTGTAAAGAAAGGAATTTTTAAGCGCAATGAGTTTACCGAAGAAAACTTATGGACACTATATTCACTTCAAGGAGGAGTGTCATGTATTCCACCGGAAATAAGGAAACGAGGAAATGGGACCATACAGTTTATAGAAAGTTTCTTCAAACTTAAGGGAAATAACAATGTGGATAGTATATCTCATTTAACACTAGTGTCAGGTAATACTCAGATAGATTTTGATGGTACTTACAAGATTAATAAGAGAAAAAATGCAAATGGAGAAATAGACAATATTATGTCATTCAACGAATCAGGCTCTTTGACAGAAAAGCCTGACTCACGTTATGTTCATCATATAGAGCATTATTTTCCTGGTACAATTATCTATGCGCAATTATTAATAAACGAAGACGATTTACAAAATGGCTAAGAAAAGCAAAGACGATATCATATTCTTGGATGACTTTTGCACTCGAATTGGGACAAAAGTATCAAAGGTCTTTACTGGAAGAGACAGGGGTGAAGAAGTTCGTAATGATTCTAAGATAGATGATGTTTATGCACAATATCATCATATCAAAGTAGTGGTGCCTGTTGGAACATTTTCTATTACGGCGTCATTTCTTGAAGAGTTTTTTGTGAATATTGTCCTTACTTATGGTTTGGATACATTTAGGGAAACAGTTGAAATAGAACCAAATGGTTATGAAATAGATGAGCCATTTGAGGAAGCAATTCAGCGAATACTACAACGAGGCAATGCCTTATCCAAGAACAAATGAACCAGATAGATTCGCTTCAACATATAGCAGACAGCCTAACGCTAGCTCTAAGCCAGTGTCAGGAGCAAATAGCACAAACCGATGGAAGTTGGTTTCATAGCTCTATAGATATGAGTTATAAGATAGCAATGGTTATAATAGCATTGTTTAATTTCTGGTATGTTTTTTCATATAATCGAAATAAAAGTAAAAAAGAACTTTTACAACAGCAGAACGAAAGAAGACTGTCTCTTTTTAAGACGTTAGTGCTTGACAATACTTTATCTCATTTATATGTATTCTTTAATGAATTAGAGACACTACTAGTTAAATTGAAGTCAGATAATGTAGACAGGTCTAACATAGAAAGTGAACTCCAACCCATATTTCATAGGGTGCGTAGCAAATTTGTGATATTTGTTAAAGCAGCAGATCCTAATTTGGGAGAATCTCTTCAAAATCAGATTGATGATTTGGAAACTCATCTGGTAACACAATTAGAAGACAATGAAATAAATTTCAATGTTAAACCATATAAGCAATATAACGATAAGATTAAGAATAAGTTCGATGAGCTAAAATCTTCTCTCATTAAGTGTTTGTATGAGTACAAATAGTAATAGCCCTATTTCTTGATATGCCTAATCAGATGGATAATATACTTGCGGTACGTGATTTCTGGCAGAATGCCAATGTTGTCAGTACCAATACGACAATAATTGTAAAGGCCAGTGTCGTTTATACGAACACTCGTACAGGCAAAACACTCTATCGTTCAGATGAACCGATAGAGGTATATATTGACACTGTTAATGACAACGAAGTGACTGTTCCGAGTCTTCCGGACAGTCTAGGGTGTTTTGGGAACTTTTCGACTTACTGGCAGGAAATGGAATGGCAAAATGGGGTGCTGACAATTAAGGGGAAAGGTAATCCCAAAGTAGGAAAGGATCCCTATATTGTAACACTTATGTAAGATAAACTTTACAAGTATTTCGGCGCGGAGCGGCGAGGTGAGAAGAGAAAAAACTATCAGTGGGGCCTGGCCCCGGTGATATAGGAGGAAATAATAAGATGGCCGAATCGGTTTATACCAAAATGATAAAGGAGCATGAGGGAGAACTTGAAATACACCCATCAAATGCGATGAACCAGTTTTCCCAATTGTATTATATGCTTCAGATATCCCATTAGTTCAGCAGATGGCTGAAGAGATGAAGAAAATAAGTGAAATAGACTCAAAGAATTTAAATGCGGGAGAGATGCAAAAGTAAATGGCATGTCTTTTGCAGTGAATTAAATAGAATTTAAAAACCAACATTATGGACATTGAGTTAGGTGGAATTCGTAATCCAGGTGGAGAATATGAATATATTCTTCTCAAGGTGAATAGAGATTGTAATCTCAGTAAGTTTGTAATCTATGATACTACTTATGATGATGAAGGAAATGTCAGTAACAAACTTCCTCATTTTTACAGATTTCCTGATTATAATGTTAAGGCTAGTAATACACCTTTGATTAGATTGTACACCAGTATGAGTTATAAGATACAGGAATGGGTTGACCCGAAGAAGGTAAACAATCTTATCCTGTCATGGCGGCTCAATGAGACTATTTGGAATAAAGAGGGCGACAAGGCCACACTTATAGAAATTGCAAACGAAGAGGAATTAGTATATAAAAATCAATAATAGATATGAAAACTAAAATTACAAACCTTCGTGGAACTATATTTACTCAGTTCATTCCATTGAACAATGAGTCTCTTACAAAGATATTGCCTCTATTTCCCAATTTCTCAGTAGAAATGGTGCCAACGGGCTCTGAAGGTCCATTTCCTGTGTTTAGTTGGAGTTTAAAGTCTAATATAGAGGATTGCCGGATTGTGTTTGGTAATGCAGGTATAGATATACTAAAAAATCTCAATGTTACATTCGATGAGCAAATAATTAAAGAATTTGCTGCTTTCTGCCAAGATTCTTATGAAAAGATCAATTCTCAATATAGAAATGCAGTGTCCCGAATGGCTTTAGCACCAACGCTAAAGATGGAATTTGAGGATAATCGGGAGTTTGTATCCCTTACAACAAAGATAGCATCAACTAAAGATTTTAAGTCTACGCCCATTAGTACTATGTCTTTTTCTGATGTTTATCGTGTTAAGGAGACAATTATGGGACAGGATGTATTGATTAATTTTGTTTCAAACTTCAGTACGGCTGAAGATATTAATACAGATAAAAAGACTGTTGTGTTTGTTGCTGATATAAATACATACCAGAATTTGCTCTATAAATTTGACAAGAACCATCTAAGTGATTTTTATCAGAAGGTAGCAGGATGGTATTCTGAGTGTTATCATTTTTATTTTGATAATTGATTAGAGGTATGTTTGTTTTTCAATTTGATAGTTCAGGAGCATTAATATACTCTGAACATATTGATGACAAAAGTAGTACTGCACAACAGAAAAGACAAGCAGTACAACAGCGCAAGACAGTTACTATACAGTCTGAGAACCAGCAACTGTCTTCAAGTACATCACATATTCATATCCAACCTCAAACTAGCAAGGATACAAGTGGAAACACTTCCAATCTGAATAGTTTGAATGATAGGTTTATGGAGAAACTTGAGGAAAGTAAGGCAGAATTAGTTTATCTTATGCGGCACTCATCTATAGAAGATGGCATGGAAAACGAAGTGGTTGATTATATAAAGCCTTATTATGAGGAAAATAAATATATGACCATTCTTTATTTCTACAGGCTATACTCAGAGTTTCAAGATGATAGTGTGGTTTTTTCAAATATATTAAATCTCTTTTTCTTCTTAGATGTAAAGCACTATGATATGCCATATTTCACGTCAATCGTTTCGAATGGCTTAAATAGTCCATTCTCAATGGTACAAGAATTGGCCATCAAAGTGTCAGAGAAATGGAGGACAAAAGATTGCTTAGTTGCTTTAAAACAAGCCCAATATAGGTCAGCATGGATAGACTCTTATGCACGTCAGGTAATATCTGAACTTGAAGAGGAGCTGCAGTAACATATGTTTTTACGTGTTGTGTCAAAAATGAGCCGCTGGGATGGCAGCAAGCCTGTTAATCGTCCTGAAGCCAAGGTATGTGGAGATGCCATTACAGATTTGAAAACATCTGAAAACATGCTCTCTATATGGATGGCAGATAGCGATGAGCAGATTGATGAATCTGCAGCAGTAGTTGCTTTGGGGCGGACAAAATTAGATAAGGTTTGTTATGTTCTTCTAGATAATGATGCTCTTAATCAGATTAATCTATTATTGAAAGATAATAAAGGCGAGTGTAGGCCAGTAATAGATGATTCTGTACTTGAAAGACATCGAGATGTTATTGAGTTAGATTCCGCTCAGCTAGAGAGTTTGTCTGCCTATATGTTAGATCAGGTACGACATGAGAAATGTTCTTTCAAGAGCTCTGGTCAGCTAAAGAAGATAATAACAAAGATGATATCTGAAAAGAAGGTAGATCCTTCAAGGATAAATGATAAGCTAAAAGTAGAGTTAGGACTGTAAATAAGTGGTTGACGCAGTACTATCTTAAGAGAGATAAATAATGAGAAATAGGTTGGGACAGTGCTTAATGCACCCCACCTCTGGACCTTCCCCTGATAAGGGCGGGGAATCCTGGAAAGATGGAGGCCTCTGAGTGATGGGGGCAGGGAATTCCGAAGGGAGGATTTGGAAACATCGCATAGATTATATGACTGATGAACATCACGTACATTATTGGGAATGGGTTTGACATTAATTTGGGATTGAAGACCGGATATGCGGATTTCTATAAATGGTATGTTGATAGGGATCGGGAGATGACGCCTGAGGTGGTGAGGACATTCAGAAGTGAAATAAATGATTTCATCAAGGAGAATCGTAAAAAGGAGGATGATACGATAGACTGGAGCGACATGGAACTGGCACTTGGACAATATACAGAAAAGGTGCCAAGGGAACAGTTTGAAACACTTCTTCTTGATATAGAAGATAGCTTGAAGGCTTATCTGCGAATAGAATATAATAATAGATTTCATAAGGAGTCTTATGATGTGGAAAAGTTCAAATTACAAATGGAAGATCCTATAACGGATCATTTCGTTGTAGCCCGTAGGAGAACTATCCAAGCTTTTATGGAGCGATTAACGTCTGGTGTTCAGATCAGAATCATCAGTTTTAATTATACACCTACCATTGAGGATTTGCTGGGCTTTGAAGAAAAGCAGACATGGGAAGGCAAGAAAGGGCAGAAGGTAGAACTGAAGGCTATTAAGCATATACACCACAGCCTTACTGATGAGAATATACTGGTGGGCGTGAATGATGAGCAGCAGATAGCCAATGAGCTATATCATGATGATAGTAATGTGTGTGATATCTTCCTGAAGCCTTCAGCCAATAGGATTTTGGGAAGTTATGTAGATTGGGAATGTCAAAATATTATAGAAGAAACAGATATCTTTGTATTGTATGGTACTTCAGTAGGCGAAACAGATCGTGTTTGGTGGAATATGATAGCCAAGCGGCTTTTACAGTCTGAGAATACGGCACGTATGATATGGTTCGTACATGACCCCAAAAGGATGGCACATGCAAATCTTCTGTATAAGAATGTCGGCAGAGAAGTTATACCATATTTTGGTAAAGTGGCAGGAATACCGGATATATCTTTAGATAACCTAGAAAAGAGGCTTTTCGTAACGTTGTCAAACAAGATGTTCTCATTTCCATCATAATGGTTGTGTACAACGGGTCTAAAGAAATTCATATGAAATTAGAATCGAAGATAGAAACGATTACTACTGATGAGGGGCAGTATTTTCAAGTTAGCATATATAATAGTGTTGACGCTGTTCTGAGGATAGCGCGTTTGTCGGTATTAAAATGCATTAAAGAGGCTTGTATATCCCATAACGACGAATGTTATAAGGCAATCCTATATCCTGACGAAAACTATGATGTTGGTTTTGTAAATAATGCCATAGAAGTGGCGATGAGAAAGGATGGAACAAATGATTATTTGAGAAAGCAACAAGGGATGATAAAGGGAATGCTTGAGGAAAACCCAAACCCAAAGAAACTTTATGATGATGCAATCACATTTTTATATGGGATAGATAATCGGGCAGCACTTGACAATTTAAGGCTTTGCATAGAGCAATTAATGAAAGAGACTTTAGGAAATAGTAAACCTTTGGAGAAACAGAAGGATGATTTTGGAAAATATCTGAAGACAAAGGGTCTCGCCAATGAAATAAGAACACAGGCTCTAAATACATTAGATAGTTTTACGCGATACCAAAATAACAATGTCAAGCATAATTCCAAAGATGAATATGCGGAAAAGGATTTTGTCTTCTCTATGGGCGAATCACTTATCAAAGTCTTGAAATCATAAATGTAACTTCAGGTGGCGAAAGCTGCCTTATAAAGTTGTTTTTGAGTTTGAACGTCAAAATTGATAGTTTACGGTATAAATCAGAATTATTATGGAGACAAATATCTTTGTAACAATCGTTGTTATCATTTCAATTGTAGTTGTAGCTTGTTTGCTTTATTATTTGAGAAAGCCCAAGACAGACTTGGAAATAGCTCAAGATAAACTGAATAGAGGAGATAAGAATATAAAAAAAGACTATGAGATTACTAAAAAATCGCAGGAAGTAACAGATGATTTTGTAAAAAAACAACTGAAGAAGACAGATGAGATGCTCAAGAAGTAGGAACAAATGAATAACAGGTATTACGCTAATGTTCAAGGGCCGATAGTTGAAGCAATAATGGCTTGCTTGGAAAAGGCGAAAGAGATATGTGCTAAAGACGCTGATGTAAATCGCATAGTGTTGTATAGTTATACAAAGGACAACTTTGAAACTGTTTCTCGTATCTTTGGCGATGACAAAGTAAAAAGTATGTTCCAGCGGCCATTGCGTATTGAGGGAATTGCTAAACCTATACAGTGCTTGACGGAGCGTACATTTATAGACAGTTACCAACAGTCGTGCATTGTAATTTGTTGCCACATGAATTCAAAAGCAATGCAGAAAGTCGATGATTTCCATTCTGCAAAATATATCATGGCCGTCTCTTGGCTCAAAGATGGTATAGCAGGATGGGTAAAAAGATGGAATGCAGAATATCTCTATGGTGACGAGATACAGGATATAAAAATAGATGATGACAATCTGACTCTACTTCGGATAGCCTTGGAGGAAATGGATATCAGGATGTTCGGGTCAAAGGACTTTCATAATCCCAGTGACGAGAACACTTGTAAGACTTACATTCGAACATTTCACAAATACTTACCAGAGGTATCCTCATCGCAAATAGAGGATATTTTGGTAACAGAATTGAAATGGACAAGTAGCAATGCAGCGCAAGTTGGTGAACTTTTAGACCGTTTGAAAGATGGTCACACATTCCGAGGTGGTGATAAAACTGGAATTGCGCAGTATTACAGGGGATGGAAAAATAAATTAAAAAAGTCCTAACAGGTGTTTAGCTCCTAACACAAGCGGCTAATACGCGGACATAGAGAGCTATTATGGTTTTCATCATGCTATGGAAAAGGATGATTAAAAGTATATGTAAAAGTATGTTCGCTATATGGGAAAGATCATTGAATTTAAGACACCACTTGGTCAAAGAACCCTTGTGAATACTGACTATATCGTGCTGGTTAGTGATACGAAGAGTAACAATACTCGTATTTTCGTTGCGGTTCAAAGCAAGAATTCTGGGGTAATGCCGCTTGATGTTATTGGCTCATATGATGATGTCAAGAAATTGATAGAAGAGTGAGAATTTATTCTTTGTTGCTTGAAAACAAAGCATATGTGATTATCTGATGGTCAGAACCTATCAGTGGGGCCTGGCACCGGTGATAGGTGGGAGTGTTAAAAAATGGAGAAAATGAGGAGGAGATGAGCGGAATGTCGGGGATTATTCGTATCTTTGTAGGCTCAATGTGGTTCTAGAAGGGGCTTGAAGTGGCTCTGGAAGGGATAAAGAGCTAAAATTTGATTCATAAAGCGGCTGAAAATCAGAGCGATATGATGAGAGTAGATGAGATTAGGAATGATTCTGGGCGCGACACAGGTGTGTGTGGTGACCCCAATTTTTGGTTTCCGATGAGAGTGACCTACGGTCGGGAGTTGAAGGTGAAGGGGGAACTGGAGCGGCTAGGTATAGAGTGTTTTGTCCCGATGAGGTGGACTATAGTGGATGTGGACACGGAAAATCCGAGACGGGAATTGGTTCCGGCAATCAATAATCTGATTTTCATTCGTTCGTCAAAGCCCACTATTCAGGATCTGAAAACTCGTAATCCTTTGCTTCAGCCATTGCGCTATATGGTTGACCATACATCTAAAGAGGCTCATACGGTGATGACCATCCCGGAGCGGCAGATGCAGAACTTCATGCTTGTGGCGTCGCATAGTGATGATAGTGTGATGTTCCTGGATGAAAAGAGTTTCATGGGGAAGGAGGGCAAGCATGTATTGATAACCGACGGTGTGTTCAAGGGTGTGACTGGCGTTATTCGTCGTGTGAAGCGTTGTAAGCGCGTCGTTGTGGAGATTGAAGGCGTGGCGTCAGTGGCCATTGCTTTTGTTCCTGGAGTATTGCTTCAAGAAATAGAGAATTAGGCGATGAATTCGATATCGATTTCGGGGTATAAGTCGTTTAAGGCTGTTGAATTGAAGTTGAATCCTATCAATTTCTGATTGGTGCAAACGGCTCGGGGAAGCCAATACGAATGATCAAGTTAGACCAATTTTGCAACTGATCTTATCGACTCACAATGACACTATTGGTATCTTGGATTGCAGTTGACTCACGTGCTCCATCATCTATTTATGTGGCAAGTGATAGCAGAATCTCATGGGATGATGTAACCAACTATGATTTTGGGAAAAAGGTGTTTGCATGTAAAAATTATCCGGAAATATTTGGATATTGTGGTGATGTCTTGTTTCCTGTTATGATGTTGAGTCAGGTGGTAGATTCAATTGATTGTGATTTATTGTTTTCATCAAACCTTACTTGTATAGAGAAATCGAGACTTGTAATGAAGCGAATGGCAGAATCATTTAAACGTTATCCAAGTGAAGTGAAGAATATTGTAAGACCTTCTTTTGAAATTTTACATTGCAGTCGAGATAATAATCAACAGTTCTCGTGTTATAAAATAACATGGAATAAGAATAATAAAAGGAAATGGTCTTTGAGCGAGATGAAGGCCAGTAAAGTATCCGATAAAGCATTTATTCTTGGGAGTGGAGGTAAGGAATTTGAGACGAAATTCAAATCATACATGGAAAGTGAAAATGCCAAAACCAGTAGATCTCTATTTCAATGTTTTTGTCATACTTTGGCGGATATTGAGGATAAAAGTTGTGGAGGCGCTCCTCAATTAGCAGGTATATATAGAAAGCCTGGCTCTGGTGGAAGACTTTATGGTATTATTTGGAAAAAGAAGCGCTATTTTGAAGGAATGCAAATTGATAACTATCCAAAAGATAAATTCAATACTATTGAATGGAGAAATGAACTCTTTGAGATTTGTGATGGCAGAACAAGATGTAGGAAAGAAGGAGCGCAACGTCAGCCAAATCCCATAAGAGATAAAGAGGCAACTCCCCATGCCGCACAAGATACGATATAATATGCGGTGCGAGGTGCTAGATGGTTTGAGGGGTTTAGCTCCCTCGAACCATCGATTGGGGTGTTTACGACCATGAATAATAAGGTTAGTAGTATAAAACTAGCGGTAAAAACTACCCCAAAAGTGAATTTCAAACTCAAGCGTCAAAATTGACAGTTTATAGGATTTTTCATCAGATTATATATTCAATATGGAATTAAAACTAAAATATGTCAATAGAATACAATCTGCAGACATAAAGTTAAATGGATTAACTGTTTTAGTCGGAGCGAATAACTCGGGTAAGAGTACGATAGGTCGGACTCTGTATTCTCTCGTAAAGGCTATCGCAAATACAAATATTGTCAGCGAGGAAGACAGGGATAGTAGGGTTCGCAAGCATGTTGATTCAATGTATAGTCGATTTAGAGGACTTAGACGCCCAGCCTCAGAGGAATTGATCCAAAGATTCCCACGGAACAGTGCTGATTTTCTATATCAGTTGCGGGAGGTAACAGATCATGATGCGTTTATTAAAAGCAATATTGAAATAATAAACAATTTAGATATTGTACCTCGCCAAAAGCAACTTTTAGTAGAAGACATGATAAACATTGGTATCTGTCTTACAAAAAAAGAAAATCCTGCGGCAAACTTAAGGACAGAGTTACAGTACCTAATAGAATCTGAGTTTTTGAACACATTTTGTTCTGTTCATGCCGAATCGACAGATGTAGAACTTTTATCAGAGGGCAGTTCGAAGATTTTCTTTACAGCAAGTCAGAATATTGTAACTCATGTTCATTATGATGATAGCGGTTTTATAGAGGATGCTACTTATATTGAGTCTCCTCTCTATATTCACTTAATTGACACAATTATCAGAGCTCGAACATATCGTGAAGTTGAAACAAATATGTCTGTTTTGAACTTGACGGTTCCTTCTCATATTAAGGATATGGCAGAGAAAATCATGAGTGCCTCTCGCCATCCTATAGACAGTAAAAAGAATTCTGCTATAGATATTAGTAGTATCATTGGTGGAAAACTATCTTATGATTCAGGATCTCATCAAATTGTATTTCAGGAAGGCAAAAATCATTATTCTACAATTAATGTAGCTTCTGGTGTCAAATGCTTTGGTATTATACAATTGTTGGAGCAAGCAAATTTCATAGGACCAAATCGTTTGTTAATTTGGGATGAACCAGAAAACCATCTTCATCCTGAATGGCAGGTCAAATTTGCGGAGAAGATGGTCTCTCTTGCAAAAGAAGGGGTTCCAGTTTTAATTACAACCCATAGTCCATATTTTTTGCAAGCTATTCGATACTATACAGCTCTGGCAAAAATAGGCAATTATGTGAATTATTATATGCCAGAGGAAACTGTCGATCATTTATCTGTGGCAAAAGATGTCTCCGGTGACTTAACTCCAGTGTTTGAACGCTTGTCTGCACCACTTGGTGATATTATGGATGTTCATGAATAAGGTTGTTTTTTTGTTTTGTCGATTTCTCGGAGTATGGAATGCAAAGCGTCTTTATGATATTGTTTGCTCATATATTTCTACCAAAGCAACATCGATATGTAGATTACATAATGCTTTTCCAAGAACTCCTTGTCCATTATCACCTAGTTTTTGCGGTGTAGAATCGATTATTCCTGTGATAAATTTTGATGAGGTAAAAGATACTTTCTGTCATAGAAATAGAGAACATAGACAATTAAAGTCTGTAGATGCAGTTACATATAAAAAGGATATATTTCTTTTTGTCGAAATAAAGAGTTGGCAAAACTTCGAAGACCATCAAATCCTACGGAATGATTCTCCTGAGGTTATTCGTCAGAAGATAACAAGAAAGGCATCGGACTTTAATCTGAAAAGGAAGATAGATGATAGTATGGTTATCTGTAAGGAACTAACAAAATGCAATAAGTTGTTTAATAAGGTTCCTGTTATTTATGTTCTTGTAACAGATGTTAATGATGTGGTAGATCCGCTTGCTCGTTTACGAGGATGGCTTAATGTTCTTGCTTATAATTCTAAAAATATACCATATTATAGACAAGCATCAGAACATGAGTTAAATACTATCAACATGCTGACAAGATATCAACCATGTCGTGGATTTGATAAGTTTTATGATAGCCTATAAGTCCATAAGTAGGTTGTTGATAAAGCATTTGAATTCAGTTTTGCCGATACTTGCTAGCATTCGTAGTCTTCCTGGGATGAGCGATGCCGAGTAGGAGAGCGGTTAATCCCGGCGCGGATTAACCTACAACATACAAAACTTACTGCTGTGAAGCAGCGTATTTGATAATAAATTGTTATAAGGGACGGGCTGGCTCCTGCTACTCTCATAAATAACTCAATAAGGAGTCAGCCCTTAAAAAACAGAATTCCGAATGGAAGTTATTAAGACAGCAATTGATGGCGTGGTAATAATAGAGCCACGCATTTTTGAAGATTCAAGAGGTTACTTCTTCGAATCATTCTCTCAGCGAGAATTTGATGAGAAAGTACGTCCTATCACTTTTGTGCAGGACAATGAAAGTAAATCATCCTATGGTGTGATGCGGGGCTTGCATTTCCAGCGTCCACCATTCACGCAGAGCAAACTGGTACGCTGTGTCAAGGGCGCAGTTCTTGATGTGGCAGTGGATATCCGCAAGGGTAGTCCTACATACGGACAATATGTGGCTGTAGAACTGACTGAGGATAACTATCGCCAGTTCTTTATTCCAAAGGGCTTCGCCCATGGCTTTGCCGTATTGAGCGAGACTGCAGTATTCCAGTACAAGTGTGATGAATTCTATCATCCGGAAGCTGATGGAGGCATCTCAATCCTCGACGACTCCTTGGGTATCGATTGGAAGATCAAGGATAAGGCAATCCTGAGTGAGAAGGATACCAAGCATCCGCTTTTGAAGGACTTCGATAGTCCGTTTGACTTTAAGTGTATTTGAAGAGAATTCATGTCGGGAGACATGAATATAAAAAATCGTTATGTAGGAGGGAGGGTTGATAAACTCTCATAATAAAGCCCTTCCTCCTTTTTAAAAACGTTGTGAATTTATGCGTGGAATAGTATTAGCCGGTGGTAGCGGTACTCGTTTGTATCCTATTACCAAAGGAATCAGCAAGCAGTTGATTCCCATTTTCGACAAGCCTATGATTTACTATCCAATATCAGTATTGATGTTGGCTGGAATCCGTGAGATATTGATTATCTCCACACCATACGACTTGCCGAGTTTTAAGCGCCTTCTGGGCGATGGTTCAGACTATGGCTGTAGGTTTGAATATGCTGAGCAACCATCTCCAGATGGATTGGCCCAGGCTTTTATAATTGGTGAGAAATTCATTGGAAATGATTCTGTTTGCTTGGTCCTGGGCGACAATATCTTCAATGGCAATGGTTTCAGTGATCTACTAAAGAAAGCTGTAGAGGATGCAGAGCAGAATAACAAAGCGACAGTCTTTGGCTATTGGGTGTCAGACCCAGAACGCTATGGCGTTGCTGAGTTCGATAAGGATGGTAATTGCTTAAGTATTGAGGAAAAACCTGAGCATCCCAAGAGCAATTATGCTGTAGTAGGTCTCTATTTTTACCCTAATAAAGTCATTGAGGTTGCCAAGCATATCAAACCTTCTGCACGTGGTGAATTGGAAATAACTACTGTTAATCAAGAATTCCTGAAAGAAGGCAACCTAAAAGTACAAACTCTAGGCCGTGGTTTCGCATGGCTCGACACAGGTACTCATGATTCCCTGGCAGAAGCATCTACCTATATAGAGGTAATCGAGAAACGTCAAGGTCTGAAGGTGGCCTGTCTGGAAGGCATAGCCTATCGCAAGGGATGGATTGATGAAGAGAAGATGCGAGAACTAGCACAGCCGATGTTGAAAAATCAATATGGGCAATATCTTTTGCAAGTCATAGATGAATTGAAACGGACTGGAGATCCAAATATTTAAAAACTATCAGAGGTTATGAATTATCCCAAATACCTCCTTCATCGACTTGCGGGGGTGGACATCATCAAGGTGTTCTCCCTAAATGCCATTGCTACGCTTGTGCGTATGCTGGCGGGCATGATAAGTGTCAAGGTGGTAGCTGTGATCATTGGTCCCGCGGGTATAGCCTTATTAGGTCAACTTAACAATTTCAATTCTATTCTCCTTGGTATGGCCAATGGAGGAATTACAACAGGTATTACTAAATATGTTGCAGAATATAAGGATGATGATTCTTATTTGAGGAAATTTCTTTCTAATGCCCTTCGTATAACTCTCATCAGCTCATTGCTTGTAAGTGTATTCATGATTTTCGGATGCGTTTATTTAAGCAGGTTGATTCTTTTGTCTGATGAGTATTATTATGTGTTTATTATTTTCGGATTTACTATTTTTCTCTATACGCTCAATGGATTATTAATTGCAGTTCTTAATGGATTTAAGAAGTTTAAGAAATATGTAAGAGTTAATATTATAGGCACAATATTTGGGCTTTTATATTCTGTAGCCCTTGTTTCATTCTTTGGCCTTACAGGTGCGATGATTAATGCAGTTACATTCCAGAGTATGATGTTTTTTGTGACTCTCTACATGTTTCGAAATGAACCATGGCTAAAGCGGGAGTTTTTTAGAGATAAGTTAGATATTCCTGTTGTAAAGAAGTATTTAGGTTATTCTGTAATGACACTTACTTCATTAGCTTTATTTCCTGTTAGTCAGATGCTTTTGAGAGGTTATGTTATATCAGAGATTTCTGCTTCGGATGCGGGTATATGGGAAGGTATGAATAGAATATCAGCTATGTATCTAGGCGTTATTACTTCAGCACTCACCATTTATTATCTTCCAAGACTTTCGGAAATTCAGGATAATGGAGAATTACGTAAGGAGATATTTAAATGTTATAGAGTAATTGTGCCAATTCTAATCTGTATCAGCTTTCTAATTTTCATTCTTCGTTATTTTATTCTTTGGTTACTGTTTACTCCTGAATTTTATAAAATGGCCGATTTGTTCCCTTGGCAGTTAGTGGGCGATTTCTTTAAGATCTGCAGTTGGATGCTTGCATTCTTAATGGTTGCTAAGGCTCAAACTAAAAATTTTATATTGACAGAGATAGTATTTACATCTTCCTACTTCGTGCTATCTTATTCATTTGTGAGAGTCAATGGAATAGTCGGATTGACTCAAGGATATCTTCTTAATTATATTTTTTACACCATAGCAATGTGTATTATGTTTAGAAATGTAATAAAACCAGTGTCATCATGAATACCCCCAAATTAATAGAATTGCCTAAGTTCATAGACGCGAGAGGCAATCTGTCAGTCATAGAGGAGATGAAGGAAATTCCTTTCAAAATAGAAAGGACTTACTGGATTTATGACGTGCCTGGAGGTGAATCAAGAGGTGGTCATGCCTATCGCGAGAATCAGGAGTATATAGTTGCTCTATCTGGTAGTTTTGATGTGGTTCTTGACAATGGTATCGAAAAACAGGTGTTTCATTTAAATCGGTCTTACTATGGCCTTTATGTCCCCAAAGGACTGTGGAGAGAAATGGAGAATTTTTCTACTAACTCTTTAGCTCTAGTTCTTTCATCTACGAAGTACGATGCTAATGATTATATACGTGACTACGATGAGTTCTTAACATTTGCAAGAGTATGAGCAACAAAAGACCTACCGTTTATGACTGCTCGTTCATTGAGTTGCCCAAAAACCATTTCCCTGAAGGGAATCTAACTTACATTTATAACAACGTACACCTTCCTTTTGAGGTAAAGCGTGTGTTTTATAGTTATGATATCCCTGGTGGTGAAAGCCGTGGTGCTCATGCTCATAAGCAGTGCCATCAATTCCTTGTAGCAGCAAGTGGTGCCTTTGAGGTTCTGCTGGATGATGGCGTTAACAAACGAACAGTTCTGTTAAACAGACCTTTTTATGGTCTACACGTTCCACCCGGAATATGGGCATCTGAACAAGGTTTTTCTTCTGGAAGTATTTGCCTTGTTCTGGCTTCTCATGGCTATGATAAAGAAGATTATATTAGAGATTATAACGATTATTTAATGTATATAAAATGATTTTACCAAAGAATTTTACTCTTGAAAAATATGGTTTATTTGCTCGTTTTGTCAATGAAAGCGATGCTGAGTTTATTTTAAAACTCCGTACTGATGAACGACTCAACCGATATCTGCATCCTACAGATAGTGATGTAGAGTTGCAGAAAGCATGGATAAGACAGTACAAAGAGAGAGAAAGAAAGGGCGAAGATTATTATTTCATTTTCTTTAAGGAAAGGCAGCCGGTAGGGTTAAATCGTATTTACAATATCTGCAATAAGACATTCAGAACTGGAAGTTGGCTGTTTACCCCTGAAGCTCCAGTTGAGTGTTCAATTGCAGCATCGATCATGTTAAGAGAGTTGGCTTTTGAACATTTATTATTGGAGTTTGAAGATGACCAAGATGGTTGCCATGTAGATAATAAGAGAGTTATAAAGTTTAATCATATGATGGGACTGAAAGATACCGGTTCATATGAAACGGATATGGGTATATTCATTTCTCAGAGTCTGACCCCAGAAGATTTTGCAAAGAACAAGACTAGAATGTTAAAGTATATAGGAATAAAATAATTATGAGAGCATTTTTATTTCCAGGACAGGGAAGTCAAAAAGAAGGAATGGGAAAGGATCTTTATGTGAATTTTCCAAAAGCAAAAGCTATTTTTGAGCAAGCGAATGACATTTTAGGTGAACGTTTTTCGGACTTTCTGTTTTCTGCGACAGAAGATGTCCTTATGGACACGCGTAATACCCAAATGGGTATATTTATATACGAGGTTGCTGCGGCATTGGGTCAGGATGACGTGAAGCCAGATTGTGTTGCAGGCCACTCTTTAGGTGAGTATGCTGCATTGGTGGTTTCCGGAGTACTGTCATTTGAGGAAGCTGTGCCCTTTATAAAGAAACGTGGCGAGGTATTCTATGAGGCATTCCAGAAGCATCCTAGTGCTATGGGGGCTATCATTGGTATTCCTGAAGAGCAGGTTCTGGATGTTTTGAAGAAAGTTGGTGACGAGGATGGTGAAAATCTTTATATCGCTAATTATAACGGTCCTGGTCAGCTGGTTATCACAGGCGCACGTGGTTCAGTAAAGAAAGCCTGCAAGGTGTTGAAGGAAATGGGCGCAAAACGTGCATTGGTATTGCCCCAAAAGGGTGTAGGTCATTCACCTAACTCAGCAGAAGAAGGTGCAATCCTCGCTGAGGAGTTGAAGAAATTGAATTTCAAGACGCCGCAAATTCCTATCTATCAAGATGCCGATGGTCTGCCGCATACAGACCCGAAAGATATTTTGGGAAATCAGATTAAACTGATGACCTATCCTGTGCAGTGGACAGGTATTACTATGAATATGGTAAAGAATGGTGTGACGGAATTCTATGAGTGTGGTACTGATGATACTCTTCAGAAGATAGTTCGCCGTATGACACCAGAATCATTGGTTACAAGTATATTGCACTGCCCAACCTACGACGGAAAAGTGCAGGATTTCTCAATTATAAAAGAATAAAAAGTAAAAAATGGAATTTAATCCTTTTTCTTTATCGGGTAAAACCATACTTGTGACAGGAGCATCTTCTGGAATAGGTAGAGGTATCGCTATTCAGTGCTCAAAGTTAGGGGCAACCGTTTTAATCACAGGCCGCAATGAGGAAAGACTTAGGGAAACTTACGCCCAGCTCGAAGGTTCTGGCCATCAGATGGTCATAGCTGATCTATCGAATAGAGATGATGTTGTGAAACTTGTTGATGCATGTACGGAAATCAATGGATTTGTATATTGTGCTGGTATTTTAAAAATATGTACAATTAGAACAATCACGGAAGATCTACTGAATGATACCTTAAAGACGAATGTAATCGGATCTGTCCTATTGACCTCGTTGTTAGTTAAGAAAAAGAAGTTGCAGAAAGGCTCTTCTGTAGTGTTGGTATCTTCTCTTTCAGGAAATTACATTGCAGGAACAGGAGAAGTTGCTTATTCCACATCGAAAGGTGCCTTGAATGGATTCATGCGTAGTGCCGCTCTGGAACTGTCCGCAAAACTAATTCGTGTTAACAGTGTATGTCCTGCTCTGGTGCCAACTGACCTATCACGTCAATATCATGAGATTGTTCCAGAAGACGAATTAAAAGCTGGGATTCCTCATAAATATCCATTGAAACGAATGGGTAATGTAGAAGATGTGGCAAATGCCTGCATCTATCTGCTCTCAGATGCATCAAGTTGGGTAACGGGAACCAATTTAGTGATTGATGGTGGATTAACGTTAAGATAGATAAATTATAGTAATAATCATTTTATATTTTAGTATTATGACATTAGATGAATTTGTAGAGGCATTTGCCGCAGAGTTTGAAGAAACCCCAGTAGATCAGATCAAGGCTGATACAGAGTTTAAAACCTTAGAAGACTGGAGTTCTTTAACAGCCCTGTCAATCATTGCGATGGTTGACGAAAACATGGAAAAGGTTATCACTGGTGCTGATATCCGCGCTAGCAAAACCGTTGAGGATTTGTATAACTTGGCACAAAGCAAGTAAGACATACATTTGGCATTAATGAAAGCATTTATTAAAGCATTAGCTTACAATTTACCTGAGAAGATTCTGGATAACGAGCAAATTGCAGCTGAGTTTCCCGAATGGACAGTAGAGAAGATAAATAATAAAATCGGAATCAAGCAACGCCATATCACAGTAGATGGTGAAACAGCTAGTGACCTTGCAGTAGGTGCAGCTGAAAAACTGTTTGCAGCAAATAATATTGACCGTAACACGATAGATTATCTTATCTTCGTAACACAGAGTCCTGACTATCACCTGCCAACAACAGCTTGCTTGATTCAGACCAGATTAGGCCTGTCAAAGCGTATAACGGCATTTGATGTTAATCTTGGCTGTTCTGGTTTTGTTACGGGTCTTTCATTGGCCAAGGCCGTCGTAGTAAGCGGCCAGGCGAAGAACGTGCTACTGTTGACAGCAGAGACTTACTCCAAATACATGCATGAGCGTGATAAAAGTAACCGCACCATCTTTGGTGATGGTTCAGCTGCTACTTTGGTTAGTACAGAAGGCATGGCCGAAATTGGTGAGTTTGTGATTGGTACCGACGGCACTGGTGCTGAAAACCTTATTGTTAAGTCCGGAGGTGCACGAAATCCTAAGCCTCTTAATGATTTGAAATTTGATGACTATGGCAATCCACGTTCTTCAGACAATCTGTATATGGACGGTCCTGCCATCTTAAACTATTCATTAGAGAGTATACCGACCTTGTTTAACGAAGTACTGGAGAAGAATGGCCTGACCAAAGACGATATTGATTTGCATGTATATCATCAGGCTAATATTTTCCTCGCTAATCTGGAGCGCAGAAAGCTGAAGATTGACAAGGAGAAGTATTATTGTAATATTGAAACTGTAGGCAATACAGTCTCATCTACGATCCCTATCGGCCTTTGCATGGCAATGGAGGACGGAAGCCTTAAGCCTGGCATGAAAGTTCTTTCAGTAGCACAGGGCTTAGGCTATACCTGGGGTGGAATGATATTATTCTTCTAAAAGATGCTAAAAGTAGAAAGATTCGTTAACGAACTGATGACATCAAACTGCTATGTGGTTTTGGACGATGACACAAAGAGATGCCTCGTCATAGACCCCGGCAGTGAAAAATCTTTAAACGAAATTACATTTATTGAAGATAGAAATCTTATATTAGACTATATTATATTGACCCATGAGCATACAGACCATAATTGGGGTGCAAACGCATTGCGTGAATATTTTAAAGGTTCATTGTTAGTATGCTCAGAGTCGTGTAATAAGAATGTAAAAAAGACAAATCGAACCTATTTTCTTTTCTACTATGATGATCCTGACTACCGTTATGAAATAACATCAGCAGATGTTCTCATAACAAAGCAAAGTCAAACAATGGTATGGGGAAGCCATGTAATTCATTACTATTTAACTCCAGGCCATAGTTATGGATCAATGTGTATAGAAGTTGAGGGGCTTATGTTTTCTGGGGATACCATTATGCCGTATAAACCATATTTTAATGGTAGGGATAGTAATGAAGACGACTGGAAAATATCGAAAGAGTTTTTGACAAAAGTAATCCCAATTGACACTGTTGTCTATCCGGGCCATGGTGAGAAAATCAAATTTGGGAGTTGGATAAGACAATATAACATATAATTATGAATATTCCTTTTTTATCATTACAAGATGTGACGGCTCTTCACGGAGCAGAGATAAATGAAGCAGTAATCCGTGTAGTAAATGGCGGCTGGTATCTTCAAGGTAAGGAGAATGAGATGTTTGAGGAAAAGTATGCCAAATTTATAGGAACTAAATATTGTATTGGTTGTGCCAATGGGCTTGATGCTCTTATCTGGATCTTCCGTGCGTATATTGAGATGGGCGTGATGAAACCAGGGGACGAGGTGATTGTACCAGCAAATACTTATATAGCAACCATTCTGTCAATTACTGAAAATGGACTGATACCAGTTCTTTGTGAACCAAGACCAAATACATTGGAGATTGATGATGATTTGATAGAAGGCTTGATTACACCAAAGACTAAAGCTATTGCAATAGTTCATCTATATGGCCGCATTGCCTATACAGAGGAGATTGGACAACTGTGTATGAAATATAATCTTAAACTTGTTGAGGATAATGCTCAGGCACATGGTTGTAAGCATACTGATGGCCGTCTAACAGGTTCTATAGGTGATGCTGCAGGTCACAGTTTTTACCCCGGCAAGAATCTTGGAGCTTTAGGTGATGGTGGCGCTGTAACAACAAATGACGAGGAACTTGCAAAAGCTATTCGTGCTTTGGCTAATTATGGTTCACAAAAGAAGTATGTGTTCAAATATACAGGTCGTAACAGTCGTTTGGATGAAATTCAGGCAGCTGTACTTGATGTAAAATTGAAGTATCTTTTAGAGGATAATCAGCATCGTAAAGATGTGGCTCGTTACTATTATGAACATATCAACAATTCGTTGATAACACTGCCCGATTTGCTCCCTGATGAGCAGAATGCATATCACCTATTTCCGATTATGGTAGCAAACGGTAAGCGCGATGCATTACACGATTACTTAGAGCTGAACGGTGTAGGAACGGTATGCCATTATCCAATTGCACCACATAAACAGGAATGCTATGAAAAAGCAGAATGGAATACACCTCAATTGAGTTTACCTATCACAGAAAAATTGGCTGATGAGGAATTGAGCTTGCCAATAGGGCCTACAATTACTATGGTAGAAGTTGATAAGGTAGTTGAGCTAGTTAATAAGTTCGCATAATGAAGCCATATTCAAAGCAAGATATAATTGATATATATAATAATTTGATTCAGAGCGCCCATAAAAACTATTTGAAAAATCGACTAAGGGAAGCTTTGAATGATATTGTTTCAGCTGCAAATTGGGCCTATAATTATAATCATATTTATACCGATATTTCTGCTGAACTGTTATTGAAACAGATTAGCGAGAAAATTGTAAAGCCGGATACTATTAGTAGTCCTCGTTCTAACCGTTGTGTACTAATAGATTCTTTCCTGCTTGATAATAGAGGATTGAGTCAACAGTATCTGAGGGCAATGATGGCTAATGATATGGATATTTTGGTTATTTATACAACGCCAGGAGGGAAAATAGGTAAAGATACGTTGGCTGAGATTACGTCATATAACAAATCAAAGGTTGTCTCCTTTTTAAAAGGTGTAGATACTTTTGAAGAGACCCTCAAGATTGTTCATGAAATTAGGGAATATTCCCCTGCTCACATATTCCTGCATCTTACTCCTTGGGATGTCGTCGCATTAATGGCGTGTCATGCAATTAAAGGTTCAATAATATATCAGATTAACCTTACAGATCATGCGTTTTGGTTGGGTTCAAAGTTTATTGACTATAATATAGAATTCCGCCCATACGGGATGACAATCTCTCTTGAACAACGCCATTTGAATAAGGATCAGTTAGTTCAGTTGCCGTATTACCCAATAACATCAGCTTGTGATGAGTTTCAGGGTCTTCCTGATGTTCCTAAAGATGCAATAAAGATATTTACCGGCGGTGCCGTCTATAAGATGTTAGGTGCTGATAATCTTTTTTTTAAGATTATGGACAAAATTCTAGATATTAATCCACAGGTATATATTTTAGTAGCCGGTTTTAAAAAAAACAGACACTTTGACCATCTGCACAAACTTATGAGAAATGCTGATAGAGTAAAGGTCATTGGGGTAAGAAAGGACATAAATGCGGTTTTTGATCATATAGATATCTACCTGAATACCTTTCCATTAGGGGGGGGGCTTATGGTACAATATGCTGCTGAAAAAGGGAAGCCTATTTTAGCATATCGTGAAAAATCGGATGTTATCACTGCAATAGAGGAATTAATAAATCCTGATGGGATTCCTGATATTGTTACAAAATCATTTACAGATTTGGATGCTATGATAGATTATGCTCAGCGCTTAATATTGGACAGAGTTTTTCTTGAAACGGAGGGGAAGCGTATAAAAGAGGGTTTGATGACATCTGATCAATTTAACGACTTGTTTGGAGAATTGATTAAAGGAAAAGTGTTAATTAGAGGATGGAAGAAGGTTCCCAATGTCAATTATGAAAGTTTTTTCAATAGTTATCTCGAAAGAGAGAATTCATATGGATTTAAAGCTACCTATGCCCTTGTTGCTCGACAAAAGCAAAAATCGTTAAAGAAAACAAAAAAACATAAACTTAATATGGCAATGACATTGTGTGATGTGATCGGAAAAACTTCTCTACATCATTTGCATCGTTGGTTCTTATCACGAATAATGTGTA
>JAEEGH010008974.1_pt1 | contig 23463 bp, 21 predicted proteins | sample 9134181 | NCBI WGS metagenome assembly JAEEGH01 (sample SAMN16246544, study PRJNA631951) | gut metagenome | biome: gut microbiome; feature: rumen; material: DP-attached | host: Bos | place: Iran: Karaj | collected 2018-10
CGTTCATTTTTTGAGCATCTCAATTGTGAGTACAAAGGTACGAAATTGTTTGATACGAAACAAGCTTTTTCATATTTTATTTTCGATTTATTTCGTTGGCTCGATTTTTTTTCGTACCTTCGCAGGCAGAATGGATAAGATACGTACAACAAATATGATTCTGGCACTGGTGGCATTGACACTGGTCGTATTGTGTATACTTAGTATTTGTAATGAAAATTAACAAAAGTATGAAGGGCGAAGAAATAACCAACACACTGCGCAGACTCGTGATAAGAGTGGGAAAAGGCAGTCTGACGATAAGCACCACCGACGAACAAGGACAGGTAATAATGGAACATTATCCCGTAAACAGCAGCATCACAATGGCCGCCAATCTGCGTGATGCGCTGCAAACAAGCGACCTCCTGAGCGAGTCATATCAGCGCACATTGGTCATGGTAGACGCACCTGTACTGATGGTTCCAACCGACCTATTCCGCGAGGACGAGAAGTCAGAACTATACTTCCATGCCTTCACAAAGAAAGAACAGCAGACCGTCATGCACACGGTATTGCCCGACTTGAACTGCGTAGCACTATTTCCGATAGACAAAGACCTATTGGCTGTCATCAACGACCGTCTAAGCCAACCAAGCATCACAGCCGCCATGGCCCCCATTTGGCACCACTTACACCAGCGCAGCTATACAGGGAAGCACCAAAAATTGTACGGATATTTCCACGACCGACAACTAGAGATATTCAGTTTCGGCAACAACCGTTTTAAATTCTGCAACACATATACGGTGAACAACACATCGAACGCATTGTATTACCTGCTAAGCGTCTGGAAACAGCTCGGCATGAATGCTGAACGCGACGAGCTGCATCTGGCTGGCGATATGCCTGATGGGGAAGCACTGATGGACGAGGCAAAACAATTCGTTAAACGCGTGTTCTATATCAACCCGTCAGGCGAATTCAACCGAGCCCCAGTGACGCAGATTGCAGACATGCCGTACGACTTAATCGTATTATACATGAAGGGACGATGAGGATTATAACGGGAAAATACAAGGGCAGGCACTTCGACATTCCACGCTCGTTCAAGGCGCGGCCTACGACGGATTTTGCCAAGGAGAACATATTCAATGTATTAGTGCAGTATGTGGACTTCGACGGTGCTACAGCGCTCGACCTCTTCTCTGGCACGGGCAGCATATCGTTGGAATTGCTGTCGCGCAGCTGTAGTCAGGTGGTTAGCATAGAACTGGACCGTGACCACCACCGATTTATCCAGGAATGCGTCAAAAAGCTAACAGCCAATACGGGGACTGTCCCCTCTGTGAGCAGCGAAGCGGATTACAGGGGGATTGTCCCCCAAGTGATTCCCATCCGTGGCGACGTTTTCCGCTTCCTGAAGACATGCAAACAGCAGTACGACCTTGTTTTCGCCGACCCTCCCTACGCCTTAAAGGAACTGCCGACGCTACCCGATATTATCTTTGAGAAACAACTGCTAAAGGAAGACGGTATATTCGTATTGGAACACGGCAAAGACTACGACTTCAGCCAGCATCCACACTTCATAGAGCATCGCCAATACGGTAGCGTCAACTTCTCGATTTTCAAGTAAGACTATTTAGCAATACTCCAAGACTATTTGGAAATAACAACGGAGTATTGAATAATAAGGTGACGTTATCTGGCAATAATGGCAGGTTAACTTAATTACTTCATATTATTATCTTCAAATTACTTATTCACGTATTTACGGCCCTTGTAGATTACCAATCCCTTCTGCGACTTATCGACACGCTGCCCCATCATGTTATAAACGGGAGCATCCACGCGGTACATCGTGGCGGGCGTGGCCTCGCGGTGACCACCGGCCTCAATCGTCTCGATACCCGTGATATTCAGAATCTTCTTCAGACCAGCCAGACAGTCTATCTTGCCGAAGCCTGCCTGCACCTTATTCTTGGAAGGTATCTTGGCTACGTTAGTGGTAAACTCGTCGTTCACGCTGGTAACTTTCATAATCTCCTGAATCTCCTTGCTCGTCAGTGTGGGCTTGGCCTGCATCCACAGCGTCACGACGCCTGCTGCATGAGGACACGACATCGACGTGCCCTGCTCCAGGGTGTACCAGTTCTTGCGGTTGTTCTTGTCGACATAGTTGATGAGGGTTTTAAGCATATTGGTCTTTGCTGTGTTGGCCTCGTCAGGAACACCAGGCTCATCAGTCTGGCCGTTAATTTTGACCTTAAACCCAAATTGGTCGTTAGACTGAATTTTAGCCGTTTCTAATGGCCGCCATTAGAAAGTGCCCTTTTTATTTGGTTGATTTTGAGTTATTTATTAACTTTGCCACGGATTATGAGCCAATGTTATGATGAAAGACCTGGAGATAGCCTTCACGGCAAAAGAGATAACAGCCTTCGGTGGTGTGTCGTTGCTTTACAAAATGCTTGACAAATGTCACTTCAAGGAAGCCTTGTCATCCGCTGGACTACCCCAACAGGGGTCCAACCGCGGCAAGAGTCCTGAGCAATTGATATACGGTTTGTTCACAGGAGTCTGGTGTGGCGCAAGTTGTTACAATCACCTTGACATTGTGCGCTTCGACCCTACGCTCTGCCATCTGATGGGTTACGAGAAAGGGCCTGACCACCGTGCCTACCAGCGCTACTTTGGCAAGTTCTCTCAAGCCGTCAACCAGCGTGTGTTCGATTCTTTGTATAGATGGTTCTTCTCCGAATTGTGCTTTGACAACTACACGCTCGACTTCGACTCTACGGTGATGGAGCGTTGCGGTGAGCAGGATGGTGCGGCTGTGGGCTACAATCCCAAGCGCCCAGGGCGTAAATCCCACCATCCGCTGCTGGCGTTCGTGGCTGATCTCCGCATGATCGCTAACTACTGGCTGCGTCCAGGAAACACATCAGCCTCTACAAACTACTTGGCGTTTCTCGACAACACGCTGGAGCGGCTTCAGGGCAAGAAGGTGGGGCTGTTGCGCATGGACAGCGGCTTCTTCAGTGGTGATATATTCGACCGTCTGGAAGAGAAGCGTCTGCCCTATATCGTAGCATGCCGCTTCAACAACTCCATCAAGATACAGCTGGCTTCGCAGGTAAAATGGACGGAAGTGGCAGATGGCCTTCATATTGCGGAGAGCACCTATCAGGCACAGGACTGGAAGAAGCCCCGCCGAATCATTATGGTCAGACAGGAAATAGACAAGCGCCCCAAGGCAGCAGGCAAGAAGATAAAGAAGATCAAGCACCCCAAGCAGATGGAACTCTTCCCTGACGTAGCCGAGCTGGGGAACTACCGCTACAGTTGTTTCATCACCTCACTGACACTGCCTGCAAAGGCCGTTTACGACCTCTATCGCGGAAGGGCAGACTCGGAGAACAGAATCAAGGAAATCAAGTACGACTTCTCTGCTGACAAGTTCTCTTCCCAAGACTTTTGGGCTACCGAAGCCTGCGACTCCTTTATTATCATGGCATACAACTTCATCAGCCTCTTCAGACATGCCATCATCAACTCCAAGCAGAGTCATTTCCTTAAGACCATCAGGTACAAGATACTCAGTATTCCTGCATATCTCGAAAAGAAAGGAAATAAAAATGTTTTACGTCTTGTGAGAACCATGAATCAACGCCAGGCATTCCTTGGACTCTGGAGGACAACTGAAAACTTTGACATCACCAGAACTAATTGGGCCTAACGACCGATTTGGGTTTAACACAGGGCAATATGGCCGTATCCGATTTCAGAATGTAAACGGCAAGACGTTGAGCTATGGAGGTAGCAGTTCCCGCAAGTCTTTTGAGCGTTATCTGAGGAATCTCTACGGAGTGGCCAGCACCTTCTCGTTAAGCCGTGAGATGAAGACCAGACGACTGGCAGACATGCAGCCAGGTGATGTGTTTGTCTATCCTGCCCGTTATGGTCAGCAATACGGACACGCCGTTATGGTGGTTGACGTGGCCATCAACAGCAATGGCAAGAAAGCCTTTCTTCTGGCAGAAGGGAATACTCCTGCAAGGGAAATTCATGTGATGCGGAATTTCGAGAATCCCTTCCGTTCCCCATGGTTCATGTTGGACGAAGGCGCAGATAACCTGATACTCTCAGTTTTCCATTATAAGGCTACAGACTTGAAACATTTCTGATATTAACGCATAACAAAGAATAACTATGAAATTGAATACTATTGTACTTCTGCTTTGCGCCATAATTTGTATGGTCAGTTGTTCCCAAAACCATGGTGAGAACAGTGAACTTTCTGATGAGGAAGAAGCCAGATGCCTGTGTCCGCCAGTCATACATCTCCAGCCATTTGGCAAATTCTGTCAACGTGAGGCTCAGCTGTTGGGGAAAGAACTAACGAAGAGAACCGAGGAGATATTTGGTGTAGAGCTGGAGTGTGAAGTACACCCTCCATTGCCACTTTCAGACACTTTGATGAACGATGGCCATACAAGGTACAGAGCTGACAAAATCATACATTCAATGGCAGCATATGCAAACAGACATAACATCTACATCGGATTAATACATAAGGATATATCATGCAGCGTACATGGCAAAAAGGACTGGGGGGTACAAGGACTTAGCCTTATTCCAGGTAACGCTTGCGTGGCTTCAACGTTCAGGGTAAAAGACAGACGGGATTTCTGGAAAGTCGTATGCCATGAGTTTATCCACACCTATTTCACCTATAACCATTGCCCTAAAGACGACCCGTCTTGTTTGATGCAAGCTGCAAAAGGACATCCTCGCTACAAAGGAAAGAATGGGCTATGCCCACATTGTAGTAGCGTACTGAAGATATAGCCTGCATATTAATCATAAAAGATTGGGGGGCTTGTTGAAACGGATAACAACTCATACAACAAACCAACAGGTTCATACAACACATCAAGTATTTTTTTCTCCTATTCAATAAGTATTCGTAACTTCGCATCGTCAAACAAAGGATTTGTAAAATGAAACAGTTGATTCTTACTTTGATGGTTGCGCTCATGAGCGTGATGGCATCAACGCCCGCTGCAGCGAAAAGCAGCAAAAACGAGTTGAAGAAGAGCGTTCCGACCAACCTGATCGTCAAGCAGACGACTCAGTTCAGTGACGGTCGTACACTGGTCATATACTACAAGAAGCAGGGCATGAACTGCGAGGTGTATTCACCATGCAGTGCTGGTGATTACAGCGTGACCGATGCATCCAAGATCAAGTCCACCAACTTCGAAGTGGTTGACAAGGTTGAGGGAAAACTCTACAAGAAGGCTTCTGTTGGGGAGGTGACACGCATCATCAAGAAACTCGTGAACCAATATCTGTAAATGGTCTATGCTGAAATTCTGTTGCTGTGTATTACCATATTGGTATTCACAGCAACTTCAAAAGACAAGGAATGATGAAACGACGTAAGAGATGGGGATGTCTGGCTGTAATACTGTTGTTTACCATCGTGGCAGCAGTGTTCGGCCTTCATTGGGCATGGAAGTACTATGGCTTGCCTGAGTGGCCAGACCGCAGGGAGTATAAGACGATAGAAGAAAGAGCCGAGAAAGCATTAGCCTTTGCCAAACGTCATGACATGAACGAGCATTATGCGTTGTTTGTGGACTATCGTATCCCATCGGGAACGCCAAGGCTCTTTGTTTGGGACTTTCATCAGAAAAAGATAGTAGCAAGCACCTATGTCATGCACGGGCCAGGTGGTGGAAGCACAGCTGAACGTCCTGTGTTTAGTAATAAGCCAGGAAGCGAGTGCTCATCATTGGGACGCTTCCTTGTCACCAAAGAACATGGCCACACGCTTAAACGCAGCTTTCGGATAAAAGGCATGGATATGGATAATCAGTCGGCTTATGCCAGAGGGCTGATGATCCATAGTTCTCGCTGGGTGGATAGTCATTGCTGGATGCGGTATATTCCCCTACACCGTGCAAGTTGCCAGGGCTGTGTCACTGTCTCTTCCAGAGGAATGAACTACTTGTGGTCACTCGTCAATAAAGAACAAAAAGCATTATTGCTTTGGAGCTTTGTTAGTAAACAAAGTTAAAAATGATGCTGAATCAGAGGAATTTTCAACAAAAATGTGTATATTTGCCGCATGGAATGGCTCAGAATATCTACCAGTACCGAAATGGTGCGAGTCGCCACGGATGAGATTGTCTATGTCCGTGCCGACGGTAACTATTCTGATCTCGTATTGACTAATGGGCAAAGACGCAAGATGACCTTCCAGCTTCACTTCTTCGATGAGGTTTTCCAGCAGTTGCAGAACAATATGTTCGTCAGAGTGGGAAGAAGCCTGATTGTCAACAAGAGATATATCTATGTCATCAACTTGACGGAGCAGCAACTCATATTGTCTGGAGGCGATATCAAGGAACCCATCGTATTTTATGGGCAGCCTAAAGCCGACAGTCCTCAGAATATATCTCTTGCACGTGAAGGACTGAGGCAGTTGAAGGAGTTACTTGAAAATGAGAAAGGGGTAGACAATGGATGATATAAACATGCAGAAACCAGAAGTGCCCATCATCATCATCGAGCGTGATGAGCAGCCACAGTCCAAGGAGATTGTGACAAAGGTCGTTGCCCCTTCCAAGAAACAGAAGTGGCTGAAGCGGTTCCTTGCCTTTGCAGTCGTTGGCTGTATGATAGTAGCAGCCATCGCAGGCTATTATCTTTGGAACTATTACTATAATATAGGCATATCCGTTTCTGTCTCTCCAGAACAGAACATCGAAAAACTTAAGATGCCTGTAAAGAAAGAGACTCCAGAGATTGTGATGACCAGCGACAGCATTCTTGGCGTAGCAATGGACTTCTATGCCATTCATGGATTGAAGGCCTCCATAGAGTTTGAGGAGCCCGATACTGCAGACACATCAGTATTCCTCTATTCCCGTTGTGCTGATCATACCGCTGACGGACGTTATTTGGGAAGTTTAGTTGCAGAGGGAGTGGAAAAACAAAGCGACCGTTCCCGCCTCGGCTATATGGCAATGGCCGACGGCAATATGGTGATAGGTATCAGCCGTAGCGAGAAAGTGAAGGATTATGTTATAGATCGTGGTGGTTCGTTCTTCCGCCAGTTCATCCTTGTGAGTAATGGCATGATTCCAAGCCGTTTCTTCCTACATGGAAAGGTGGAACGTCGTGCAATAGGACGCATTGACAACCAACTTTACTACATTGCTACTCGCCACAAAGAAACCCTTTGGGACTTTGCCGATGCCCTCCGTGAATATGGATTTATAGATGCCATATATATCACCGGCGGTGCCGATTATGTGTTCTTTCGCGATAAAGATGGACTCCGTCATGACATTGGCAATGCTACCGATTATCCCCATACAAAGTGGAAGGGCATGATTCCTTGGCTGGTGTTCAGGAAGCATCAGTGATAAGCAACACGACTCTGCGAAACGTCATAAGAAAGGTACTGGTAAACCCGTAATGGGATTTAGAATTCTTGACAGATTGGTCATGTCGGAAATGGCTATTTTCAATCCAGTTAACTCATTCGATTAATCGAGTTAACTCAAATCATCGATCGAGTTAACTCAAACGGTCGATCGAGTTAACTCAAGTTTTTGGGGCAGTTATGCCATGTGACTTTTCCTATATGATGAAATATTGACAAACTTCAATTGGATTGCAGGTGAACCACCTCAATCGGTACATTACGCACCTTGTGACTGGATCCAGGTTAATCAATGCCTGCGCAGGATTGTACCTCAGTTGGGACCCGACTTTTTCCCCACTAACTTAATTGTATGTCTTGTTGCTGGGTTCATTATTACATACTTAATTCAAATATTCAATAGCTAATGACAAAGAAATCAACTTCCATCCCCGGCCTCAGCTTCTCGTGGAAGCGAGCACTGGGCATCACACAGGCAAAGCAAAAGATTGCCAGAGAAACGGGCATCCCAACCTCAAAGGCTGGGTTGGAACGGAAAATCGGTAATGTAATACTGAAGGCGTTGTTGGGAAAAAAGTAATTTAGAATATGAGAGTTGCAGGAAAGTCAGACATCAAATCCCAGTTCGCGGGCCATCTGCTTGATGACATTCAACTTGACGGTGGACGCATCCTCCTTATCGTAAATGGTGAGCAGGGCTATGCGTCCTTCGTGCTCGGCAATGATGGCGTTGGCCGTTGATGACGCGGACACCTCCAGACTTGCCTCGTCCTTTGGACGAAATGGTCATACGAATCTTACGGATGCCTGGACAAAGTTCTGCACCTTGGGAAGGGTTCTGCTGAAGGCTTTTCTTAAAGTCCTCTGGGATTTGTTGTTCGCTGCAAAGATGCAACAAAATTTTGTAACGGTAATGCTTTAATATGAAAAAGATGGCCTCATTTCTCCTTTTGTTGCTGGCAGTCATTGTATTTGCCACATGGCAGTACAGGCTGCTCTGCTTGCTGTTGTTTGTCTGGCTGAACCGGCAGTGGATGATTCAAAAATATGGACGACACTGTTATCGGATAACAGTTCTACTGCTGATAGTGTGTATCTTCATTGCTATCCCAAACTATTTCCAGCGTGGACGGACGCAATTGGTGTATTTGGATAGTGATGGAGAACGAATCAGCACACCGTTGCCCGTGTATCTGGCCAATTCCGTCTTGCCCGAGGAGGAACTGATGAATGCGGGTATGAAGGCAACAGCAATCCTTCCCCCAGCATCGCTTAGCCCTGTTTTTAAAAATCTGGGCAGCAGGTTTGTCCGTGATGCTCAGCGCGACTTTTGGAGCGGAATGGCTTGGACGTTCTATGCTCCATATAACAGATTGTCCTTGCAGGGCAGCAATCCAGGTTCGTTTGCATATGCCCAAGCAATGAACGAGATTGCAGGAACCAACTTTGATGGGGTGTATATTACAAAACCAAGACATGACGACAAAACGGTAAAGTACCCTGTTGTATTCTTTGCTCATGGCTATCTTGGTAGCTGGGAGTTGTATCAAGGATTATTCTCTCGATTAAATGACTGCTTTGTGGTGAGTATTGGGACGCGGGACTTGTCTGGTATCTTCAGCCGTCAAGATATCAACAAGGTGTTCACCAAATACCTGCCAATGCTGAAAAACGAGGGATACAACATTGAAGAGAGTCGTCTGCATTTGATTGGTCTCTCAAACGGTGGAACTGCTTCGAACGTGGCTTTACGCAGTTTTTCGGACAAGTTCCAAACAATCACATTTATCAGTACATCGTGTGATGTCATTAAACGATCGAAAGCGAAAGTAATACTGTTCGGTGGTGGAAAAGATGCTAGTGCAGTAGGACTTCCTTCAGCCGCTCGTCACCTACAGAGATGTGGAACAATGACAGCGCTGATGTTCGACGAAAATGAAAACCACTATATGATGGTGCATCAGGCTGACGAAATGCTGGATTTCCTGAACAAGGAAATGGGATTGCTAAATGAGAAATGATTTCGTACATTAAAATGTATATTTCATACAAGTAATGAACATACATGAATGAATTCTTGATTTTTGGCTTTAACTTTGCAGAAAAGTTTAACTCAAAAAAGTATTTTTATGGGATTCATTATTGGTTGTATCGTTTATGTAGTTGTATGCGAAGGCATTTGCAAAATGCTTGAGTTGGAAGATTTCAACAAAAAGGCATGGGTATATGCAATTGTAGGCTGTGTGGGTAGTTTCTTGATAAAGGGAATGATGTAGTAAATGACTTTATGGGGAGCAGGGTACTGATCATATCGAACACAAACGAACTGGTGAGGGTGAAGCCGGAGCGGGTGGTGTATGTCGAGTCGGATGGCAACTATTCGACGATGGTGCTGCATGACAAGACTGAGCATGTGTTTACGATGAATCTGGCCCATTGTCAGGAACTGATTGAGAAGCAATTAGGCAAAGAGGCTGAAACGTTTATCCGCATTGGTAAACAATTGATCATCAATCGCGACTACATTTTCAAGATCAATGTAAACAGACAAACGCTGATCATGTCGGACATGGCACTCAATCAGACCTTTACGCTTCAGGCATCGAAGGAGGCCCTGAAACAACTGAAGGCATATATGGAAACCAAAGCAGGGAAGGAGGTTAGGCTATGAGAGATGATGAACTGCAGGTGTTAGGCGAACCTCGGAAAAAGAGCAAGCGGGAGAAATGGAGAACTGTCATAGCCGCATTCTCTCTGGCAGCTGTAATTGCTGCTATAGGAACTGTGGGCTATTCCTTATCTAAAGACGAGCAAGAAGAACAGGTAGCGAAGAACCCTGGCGATCCTACTATCATAGCAGGACTGCAGGAGTGTGTTGACTCTCTGCTAAACGAGAAGTTGAAGGAGATTGATGGTCTGCAGGGGCAGGTCATCGTGATGGAGGTGCAGACGGGTGAGATATTGGCGATGGCAGGTCGTGAGCGTAAATATGATGGGACATTCCAGCCTTGTAATAACTTCGCCTATCAGCAGGAACTGGGATCTGTAATGGAAACAGCATCACTGCTTGCTGCTATGGAAACGGGAAAAGCCCAGCTCTATGACATCGTCGATACAGGAGAAGGGATATGGACTGTGGGTAATGGTTGGATGATGAAGGACCATAACTGGCGAAGAGGTGGCTATGGAGTAATAACGTTGGGCAGGGCTTTGGAGGTTAGTTCAAATATCGGAGTAAGTAAAACCATCTGGAAGATTTTCAAAGGACACGAACAGGACTTCTATCATCTATTGGATTCTATGAGTTATGGACAGCCTGATTCCATTGACGGAATAGATGGGTTACATCCCACAAGTTATGATTCTCCTAAACGTTCTGATTGGATGGACGAATACATCCTTTGGAGTTCTATAGGCTATAACCGCAAGATTGCCCCCATCCAAATGCTGACATTCTATAATGCTATTGCTAATAATGGAAAAATGGTGAAGCCAACGCTGAAAAGTGGCGAGGTGGAGGTCATTAATCCGCAAATTGCGAGCAAGGAGAATATCGCCAAAATGCAAACGGTATTGGATCATGTAGTAAGTCAGGGACTGGGCAGAAAGGCCTGTACTCCGATTCTAAAGGTTGCAGGAAAGACGGGAACATCAACGGTAAAGGAATACGATTTTGGCTATGACACTTATGTGGATGAATATCAGCTTAGCTTCTGTGGCTATTTCCCTGCTGATGAGCCTAAGTACAGCATCATTGTGAGCATGAATAAACTGGGACTTCCTGCCAGTGGCGGAGGCATGGCCGGTGCTTTGTTCCGTCATATCGTCGAGCAGATGGTGGTCTACGGGTTGCCTGCTGTTTTCGTCGTGGATGAAGAGAAGAATGACACTGTCAGAATCACAGAAGACAATATCCAGTCAATCAACAATTCACTTAGCCGTGGAGACTATGGGTATAAAATCCACATCGGAGTCTCTGAAAAGTAATAACTTTGCAACAGTTAATATATGGAAGGTAAAAGGGGACAAGTATCCTTCCTGTTAAAATGTATAAAATCTGAGTGAAAACGTAACAATCTCGCGGGAATTACGTATATTTGCAACTTAAAACTGATGATATGGCAGGACAGGGAAAGAAATCAAACGGGAAAGTGGTTGTCAGAATTGACTATTTGCCAAGTGTGAACTATTCGATGGTAAATAGTGGCATGGATATTTGTAAGAAGCTTGTATTGGAGAATAACGACGACAAAGACTGGCATCATTTGTCTGTTGAAATAAAAGGCCAATACATCAAAACCAGCAGTTGCAGGTTTGAGATGTTGAGAAGAGGACAGTCCGTGCAGGTTTCATTCATCAAGATTGAACCAGATTTCGCCGTGCTGAGTGAGATTACGGAAGCTGTGAAGATCTCGTTCCTGTTGACAGTCGGAAGCGAGGATGGTGTGCTTTACGAACATGACTATCCTATTACACTCCTGTCGTACGAGGAGTGGGCAGGCAGCAATGTGATGCCTGAGCACATAGCCGCATTCGTGGTTCCCAACAACCCGCATTTGTCGAGAATCAAGCTTTTTGCAGCCAAGTTCCTGGAGAAATGGACCGGCTCGGCAGCCTTTGACGAGTACCAGACGCAAGACAGGAACAGAGTGCGTGCCCAGGTGGCAGCCATCTATGAATCGCTGCGTTCTGAAGGCATCGTCTATTCTGCGCCTCCTGCGAGCTTCGAACAGACGGGACTGCGAATCCGCATGGCTGATAAGGTGCTGACGGAGAAAATGGGGACTTGTCTGGACACAAGCCTGCTGGTGGCATCCTGTCTTGAGAGTGTCGGTATTTATCCTATTCTCGTGATGCTGCAAGGATATACTATGGTGGGTGCTTGGCTGACTGAGAATGTTTTTCACCAGATGATATGCGATGATGCCAGTTACCTGATGAAAGAAACGGCTGACGGCAACCATAACCTGGTTCTGCTGGATCCGACAGCCATCACTTCTTCTGAGGGCATCAGCTTTGAAAAGGCTGTCGGAAACGCCATGCAGAGGATGAAGGACGAAAGCCTGTTCCTCTATTTCGTGGATATTCACCGTTGCAGACTCGGAAACATCAGACCCTTACCCCAACTTATTGAAAAAGACGGGAAATGGATACTCGACAATGATGGTATTGATCACCGGAACTCTACAGAGAATGTTAGGAATCTCAGACATTATGATCTGAGGCTTGAGGATACGGGGATACCTACGACCAAACAGATGATCTGGGAGCGGAAGCTGCTGGATTTCACATTGCGGAACAACCTGCTGAATACGCGGGTCGGGAAAAAGGTCATCCCTTTCATTTCCTTTGAGATAGAGCATTTGGAAGACCATCTTCAGGCGGGTGAGGACTATAGCATCACCCCAACACCCGGAAAGAAACTGGAACCTAATGCCGAAGGGATGTATGACTCTGCCCAGCAGGCAACGGAATATAAGACTTACGTTTCAGAGCTGATAAGGAATCATAAGATTGCATCCTATCTGACTGATATGGAACTTCAGAACGCCTTGAAACATGTCTACAGGACAGCCAGGACTTCACTGGAGGAGAATGGTGCCAACAGCCTGTTCCTCGCCTTAGGCATGCTCCGATGGTATGAGACGACCAAAAGCGAGCAGCCTCGTTATGCGCCCATTCTTCTGCTGCCTGTAGATATCGTTCGGAAGAGCGGCAATCACTATATCATCCGTAAGCGTGATGAGGATATCATCCTGAATATCACCTTGGTTGAGCTGCTGAAGCAGAACTTCGAGCTGAATATGGACGCGTTGAAAGTGCTGCCGAAGGATGAAAGTGGGGTTGACGTGAAACTGATATTCACCTATTTTCGCAGGGCCATCATCGAGCAGAAGAAATGGGATGTGCTGGAGGAGTCGATGCTGGGACTGTTCTCCTTCAACAAATTCGTCATGTGGAATGATATTCATTCTAATGCTGAGAAGCTGAAGGAAAACGTTGTGGTGGCATCGCTGATTGACAAACGGGACAGGCAGGCTGTTGCTGACAATCCGGTAGACGCAAGATCGATAGACAAGGAGAGCGCCCCGATGGATTTTGCCATTCCACTTGATGTGGACTCTTCGCAGATGGAGGCCATCGTGGAGTCGGGACGGGGAAGGAGCTTCATACTGCACGGTCCTCCTGGAACGGGTAAGTCGCAGACCATCACGAACATGATAGCCAATGCGCTGTATCAGGGCAAAAGGGTGCTATTCGTGGCAGAGAAGATGGCGGCTCTGTCTGTGGTTCAGTCGAGACTGGAGAAGATCAACCTGGCACCATTCTGCCTGGAACTGCATTCGAACAAGGTGACGAAAAAGCATTTCTTCGAGCAGATGGACGAGGTGCTGAAGGTGACGAAGATCAAGTCGCCGGAGGAGTATGCCAAACGGTCAGAAGAGTTGTATAATGAGCGCAAGGAACTGATCAGCTATATGGAGGCTCTTCACCAGAAACAGTCGAGCGGACTGAGCCTTTATGAGTGTATTTCTGAGTATCTATCCATCAAAGAGGAAGAAATCAGCGAACAGCTGCCTCCTCAGGGACAGATAACGGCTGACTTCATTGCTCAATGCAAGGAGCAGGTGGAACAGATCAATACCGTCCTTGATATTGTGGGAACGCCGAAGCAACATGCTATGTATGGCCTGGAGCCTACAGACAACAGACAGGAGACATTGGACAGCATTCGTGCTCTCCTTGAGGAATTCAAGAAGCTATATGAGCAGTTTGCCAGGCAGTCGGGAAAGCTGAACACTACTCTCTCTATGAACCTGAAGACTGAAGCGGATCTGCACTGGCTGAAGATGTTTGCAGGGATGTTGTCTTCAGAGAAAGAGAGAGATGAACTGCATGAGTCCATCTTGTCGAGATTCCGTGAGGACATTCTCAGACTGGATGTAAAAGCATACAGAAGAGAATGGGAAGAGGTGAAAAGCAAGTGGTTCATTCCGAGATATTTTGCCAAGAAGAAGTACTTGAAGTCACTGCAGGCCTATGGAGCTGTATTCGAATCGGACGTGGAAGACACGCTGAAGCTCGTTGGGGATTATCAGGACTTCAAGAAAAGCCTGAAAGCCCAGGCTGAGGAACTCGTCTCTTATGCCCACAGCAACGGATTCAGTCATCAGGACCGTTACGAAGCTTATGTTCAATATCTTGGCAGTCAGACTTCCGGCAGACGACAGGAGTTCCTCTATGAGGCAGAGTCTCTGACATCTATCAATCAGGAACTAACCCAGATAGTAGAAAAACTAAACGGCCTGACCGTTAGGGAGAATGCCAAAGAAGATATTGCCGGGCATCTGGAAGCATGGCTTCGCCACTACGACACTGTCAAGGACTGGTATCACTGGGTAGACAAGAAACACGAACTGCAGCAGATGGGCATTCTGCCAGTGATAACGCGAATTGAGGAAGGATCGGATCCTGAGCAGACGATGAAGAGTTTCCTGAAGGGTATGTATCATACCTTGATAGAAAGCGCAATCGATGGGAACGATCAGCTGAGGATGTTCAACGGGTTGAAATTCCGCCAGAAGATAGAGAAGTATAAGCGTGATACTGCCAGGTTCCAGGAACTCAGCAAGGAAGAACTCTACAGCAAACTGGCCTCCATGGTCCCCTCTACCTCAGCTGCCATTGCCGAGGGGTCGGAGATCAGTATTCTGAAGAGAAACATTGCCAATGGCGGAAGAGGCAGTTCCATCCGTACTATCATCGACAGTATTCCTACGCTGCTGCCAAGACTGTGCCCGTGTATGCTGATGAGCCCGATATCTGTGGCACAGTTCATTGACTTGAATGCAGAGAAGTTTGACTTGGTCATCTTCGACGAGGCTTCGCAAATGCCAACCAGTGAGGCTGTGGGAGCTATCGCACGTGGAAAGGCTCTTATCTGTGTCGGTGACAGTAAACAGATGCCACCTACCAGTTTCTTCTCTTCTAATCAGGTGGAAGAGGAGGAGGCCGACATTGACGATATGGAGAGCATCCTTGACGACTGCATCACACTCTCGTTGTGTGAGCACCAGCTGAACTGGCACTATCGCAGTAAGCACGAGAGTCTGATTGCGTTTAGCAATTCGCAGTATTATGGAAACAACCTGCTGACATTCCCGTCGATTGATGACCATGTTGCCAAGGTGACGCTGGTTCCTGTCAATGGTGTTTATGACAAAGGCCGGACAAGGAGCAATCCTGAAGAGTCGAAGGCCATCGTAAGTGAAATCATACGAAGGCTGTCGGACAAGGAACTTCAGAAGTACAGTATCGGCGTGGTGGCGTTCAGCAGGGTCCAGGGTGACTTGATTGAGGACGATCTGATGGATGCACTTGACAAGAACCCTCAATTGAAGGAGATTGCCATGAACGGCAAGGAACCGATCTTTGTCAAGAACCTGGAGAACGTCCAAGGAGATGAGCGCGACGTGATACTCTTCTCTATTGGCTATGGTGCCGATAAGAATGGGAAGGTGTCCATGAACTTCGGACCACTGAACAATGCTGGCGGTGAGCGACGACTGAATGTGGCTGTGTCAAGAGCGCGATATGAGATGATGGTGTTCTCTACCCTGAAATCGAGCCAGATTGACTTGAAACGCTCCAACGCAAAGGGTGTGGAAGGGCTGAAAGGATTCCTTGAATTTGCCGAGACTGGCAAACTGCCGTTTGTATCGGATTCTCATCAGGACCGGGATGCTAACATTGTGGTGGAACAGATCTGTGACGCCCTGGCGCAAGAAGGATATATCACCGAATCATTCGTAGGAAGATCTCATTTCAAGGTAGACATCGCAGTGTCTACCAAGGAGCATCCCGAGAAATTCATCCTCGGAATACTTTGCGACGGGAAGAACTACTTTGAGACAAAGACTACCAGAGACAGAGAAATAGTACAGCCAAGCGTGTTGCGTATGCTTAACTGGAGAATCATGAGAGTGTACTGCATTGATTGGTATGAAAACCGGGAAAGAGCATTGGATCAGATACTGAAAGAGCTGAAGCTGGCAGAATCGGGAAAGTCGGAGGACGAACCGGCAGAAGAAACGGCGTCATACGTGTTTGATGCAGAAAAGATAAGAGAATCGGGTGTTGACGACGATGTTGTCAGGAACGAGGCATTGATTCCATATAAGGAGTGCGAGATAGCAATCAAGAATGTGGATAAGGATGCTTTCAATCCCAGTGACGAGAAATATGCCAAGCTGATAAAAAAGATCCTGAAGGCCGAGCAGCCTGTCACAGAGAATTATCTCTGCAAGCGACTGGCAAAAGCTCTGGGGTTTGGTCATGCTGGACCTAATGTTCAGAAAGCGGTATCTCTTGCTTTGTCGGGTTTATACCAAGACCCTCTTTCTGTCGATGGCATCTGTAGTTTTTGGCTGGACAAGAAGAGCGCCAGTAACTTTAAAGGCTATAGAGCACCCTCTTCACGGAATATTACAGAGATACCTGTCATAGAGATTGCGAATGCCATCAAGGAGGTTGTCAAAGAAGAATTCTCTTTGCCCAAGGACAAGATTCCTACCATTGTAGCAAGGAAACTTGGTTTCTCGAGTGCTGGTGCCAAGATCTGCGATATCATCAATAAGACTGTCGATATGCTTGAGGAAGAAAAAGCTGTGACTGTCACCAACGGCTTGGTGTCATTGTCTCGCACCTCAGCCGTATAACAATTGTAGGTCAAAGATGTAGAATAATAGCCAAGTGCCTGTATTCGGGATGTATGGCTGCCGTTTTAGCCTGAATGGCAGCCTTGGCAGAATGGGCACAGCTGTCTATATCAGCTTGAAGTGGCGCAAAGCATTCAGGACTCCATCGTCATCAACAGAAGATGTAATAAAGTCTGCCTCTTTCTTCAGTGATTCAAGCGCATTCCCCATAGCGACACCTATACCTGCTGCTTTGATCATGGAAGAGTCGTTGCCACCGTCGCCAAAGGCCATCGTATAGTGAGGGTCTAATCCCAAGTGGGTAGCCAAAGCCAGGATCCCTTCCCCCTTGTCAGCCCCCTTTGCCGTGATGTCCGTAAATGCCGGATGCCATCGGCCGGAGGTGCAGCTTGGAATACGAGCCATCAATTCCCGCTCGTATTCTTCGGGAAAGAAAGGTGTCAGTTGGAGTATCCGTTGCTCAAGCACCGTCTCCAACGGTTTCGACAGATTGAGATTCTCGACGGCTATCTCACCACGGAAAACTCTGTCTACCTCGCCTTCGGGGTCAAGGACGGCCACATCCTTTTCTCCTACAACAATCAGCCCGTAGCGCTTTTCCTGTGCATCGCCAACCACGACTCTTACAGCTTCTTTCGGTATGTCCTTGCATCTGACCACCTTGCAGTTCTCTGATTGGGTCTGCTCATGACTGGAAATGGCAAGTGAAGTTGTGCCTTTCCCCACTAAACCACAGCCTTGACCTACAAAACATAATGCGCCATTGATGGTCACAAAACCGTCGATCAGGTGTTCTATGGCTCCTAAATTGGTAATAATCAGTGGGGGACGCCCGGTTGAGATAAACACTTTGTGTCCGTTGGCTTTAGCTTGGGTAAGAGCGAATATCGTTGAGGCTGGGATCTCATGTGTTCTGAAACTGACCAGTGTCCCGTCTATATCGAAGAAAAGGGCGTACTTGATTCCCAACTCCTTGCCGAAGAACTTCTTGAACTCGCTCTCGAAGTTCGGGGTGAAGATGTCTTTCCCCATGGCTTCCCGAATTTCCTGCATCGTCCAGAAACGGCCACCGTCCAATTCCTCTGCCGAAGGGTTGATCTCGCCGTCGCAGGTTGTACGATTTACATACACCAGCTCCTTTTCCCGTTTGCTTTCAAACACATACTTGTCAATGAACTCTGGCTTGAAGTCAATAATGCCCAATTCCTCACGGACCTCACGATGAAGGGCCTCTTCTGGAGTCTCGCCGTAGTCTATATGACCGCCAACGGCTGTGTCCCACTTTCCCGGCTGTATGTCTTTCCAGTCAGGCCTGCGCTGTAGGTAGATGTCACCTTTGGAGTTGAACACATGGAGATGCACAACGGGATGCAGCAGCTTGGAACCGCTATGGCACTCGCCTCGTGTTGCGGAACCTGTAACGTTTCCTGCTTCATCTACAATCGGGAATATCTCTTGCTGATTATCCATTTTTCTGATTCTAATTGATAGTTGCTACATGATTCACCATCTACTCTGCCAGTCATCTTGTTGGTACGTTTCTTTTTAACCGACACAACTTTGGTCTGGAACAATACCTGGATGAGCTGGTGAATTAGATTGGAACGCAAATTTAGTGCTTTCTGGCGAGAATGCCAAATATTCAATTGCGCATTTAATTATTTTTGTGAGAAGAATGTGTTTTCGAGGAGCACGTCCGACGGTATTCGACCCGCAGAGTAGTCCAGCATGCAGATAGGACACCCCATCGGGGTGCACGCCCTCGTTGCCGGTATGGTGTAGCAAACAACCCGACGCGCAATCATGGGCTCATGATTCTGGTCTTCCGGATTACGAGGCCTCTTACCGTGATTCGCCAGCCCCCGTGATAGCCTCGGAAAAATGTCGTTTGTTTTTGCGTTCAGGCGAGGAGATTTTGCGCTAAGGCACAAGGTGTTTTGCGTATAGGCGCAAGGTGTTTTGCGTATAGGCAAAAGCGTTTTTGCTACCACCTTTCTCCCGTTTGCATTGGATCTTGCACCAACGAAACCCCGTCCTCTCACCCCTGAAGCCCGACTGAGGTGGGCGGTCACGGGGTCGCCCAGCCTACTGATGGGGCACCTTTTGAGTGTGCATGTCCCAGGCAGACAACTGCTCTAACGAGAGAGTTTATAGTCGGTTCTTTTCTGCATTACCAGCACCCGTACCCTTGTACTTTGAGCGGGTGGTATTGAAGTTATAAGTCACTTGTAGGCTGATGCCACGCGTGCTGCTATGGTTGTTGCAGTCCTTGCTGATTTCCACACTATGCGTTCGCATTCTCCATTTCTCGAAGTTTGTGTTGAAGATGTCGTTAATGGTGAGATTGAGGGCCAATGCACCATTGAAAAAACTCTTGTAGGCATTGGCACTGACATACCATAATTCATCCACTTCCTGTGAGACGTTGTCATGACTTGAGACATAGCGGCCACGCAGGCCTAGCCAGCAGGATTTGTTAATAACAAATTTGTTGTTGAGGACTACCATGATGGCAGGACGACGTAGGTTGGTGACAAAACCATATTTCTTGGCATCAAAGAACTGATGGACATAGCCCAGTTCAAGATTAGGGCGATACCATCCGAATTTCGGCTGAAGCAAGAGCGATGCCACAACCTCCTGTTTGTGGTCGATGTTGATAAAAGTGGCGTATGCTATCTCCTGTGTGCCATAGAGCTCGTTCTTCCAGAGCATGAAGTCTTTCTGATACCTATAACTGAGGCTGAGATTGATCCATTGCCAATTGAGCATCGTCTCCAATGTATGGTAGATGGCAGGTTGTAGTTCTGGATTTCCGCCCTCATAAGCATAGCGGTTGTCGTATTGCTGATAACTGCGTAACTGACCGTAACTAGGTCGGCGAGTTTTCTTAGAATAGGCAAACTGCAGTCCCCACCTGCCTTTGTTCCACGATGCTGAGAGGTTGGGGAAGAATCCGCTATAGCGTCGGCTGACATCATCATCTTTAACTCCGTAAGAGTAGTAATCGGAATGAACGTATTCAAAACGTACGCCTGTCTCTAATGACCAATGTCCCAACTGTAGCCCGTAGGTAGCAAAGCCTGCATAGTTGCTTTCCTGAATCTCATTGTCGGATTCTGCGATATAGCCTTCTGGATTGTGGTTGTCGGCATCCACATGAGAGTGCGTCAGCTCCGTACCAAAGGAAACTTCCCCTTTAGGCAGCTTGTAGGCTGCTATCAGCTTGCCAGCATAGAGGCGGCTGTCCTGTGTGGATGATGTGTTCACCGTGCGGTCCTCAAACTCCTTGCTCTGCTCGTTGATGTGCTGTCCGCGTTTGACGGTTGTGTGTACAAACGAACCATCGGCATTGATGCCCCATTGGCCAATCTTTCCCATATAATAGGCATTCGCATTGTGTGAAGTCACGTCCCAGTCATGGTCGGCTGTCTGGCTTACACAGCCCTGCAGGATGTCGTTGTGGTGAACTGAATAGTCGGAATGAAATGTGTTGTCGTATTTCAGTGTCGTCTGATAACGGTAGGATGCACCGATGGAGTGGTTGGCATCGAAGTCATAGCTGAGTTTGAAGTCGGGCACAAAGGATTGTGTGCGGTCGGTGAACAAGCCGTGCTGCATAGTCTTGGTGTCGTGATCGGCCAAGTGGAGCGTGCTGCCAAAGATATTGTCCTCGCCCGAATAGTTATTCACGAAATAGGGGTAGAAGTTCATCTCCAGTCCGTTCTTCCGATAGGTTATCGACACACCTGCCGCATTGGCGAACTCGTGGAAATAACTTCCTCTTGCTAAGCTGTAGAGGCTGAAACCGTCACCACGCCGCTTGATAGTGTTGATACGTATGACGGAGCTTAATGTGGCATCATATCGTGCTCCAGGCATCGTAATGACCTCCACAGACTTGATGTCCTTTGAGGTCAGTTGCTCCAACTCGCCCTTGTTACGCATCTTTTTGCCGTTGATGTATATCTCTGGCTTGCCTTTGCCGAACACTTCCACGCCCCCATTAGATGTAACATTGACACGTGGCAGTTGCGAGAGCACGTCAAGGGCAGAACCTGCATCAGCCAACAGCGTGTTCTGCACATCAATCTCCATGCCACCCGAAATCATTTTCATTGTTGGCTTGTAACCCTTCACCGTCACATTCTTCAGCGTATAAGTGTCAGACTTTATCCTGATTACTCCGGTATTCGTTGTCTCGCATAACTTATAAAAAGTCTTGTAGCCTACGAATGATACCCGTGCAATGACTGGCTGCTGTTCACAGGGAATGACGAAGAGACCGCTTTCGTTCGATACCCCGCCCGTAATCAGCGTAGAGTCCTGAGGTGAGAGCAGGGCAATGTTGGCATAGGCTACTGGCTGGTCTTGCTCGTCGATGATAGTTCCTTTGTATCGAGAGGTTGTTTTCTGCGGACACTCCACAATGATTTCCCTGTCCTCAATGGTCATGCGGATGGGATAGAAACCTATCATCTGACGGATGGCATCGGGAATGGTCTTGCGGTGTACCGAAGTGGTGATGCAGAAGTCCTCCAGTTCGTTGTAGAGGAAGCTGATGGTATATTTCTCGGTCTGCTCATTCAGCTGGCGCAGGGCCTCGCTGAGCGACACATTATTATATTCGCGTGTAATATGCTGAGCTGTGATTGAAATAGCCACACAAGTAAATATCAGAATGATGATTGTTCTTTTCATTTGTTCTTGTATTTGTACCCCTTTCTTAAGCCGCTCCCCGTTTGACGGGGATGCTCAAATCTCATGGCTTATTCTACTACGATTTTGTCAGAATCCAGTTCTATGGTGATGCTCTCGAAGAGGTTGAGCCGATGAAGTACAACATCAAGCGTCTCGTCCTGTTTCCATACGAAATAGAAACGGAGTTGGCGGACATCGGCATTCTGAAAGTCCACCTCTTTATTATAATAGGCTGCTATCTGTGGCAGCATCTTATCCAATGCCACATTGTCGAAAACAATGGGCTTTGTATTGGTTGTCGTGTCCGTCTTGATAGTATCTGTCGGCAATACCGGAGTAGGCTTGGTAGATATGGCTTGTTCTTCCTGCATAGTCTGCGGTTTGGGATGGCTAACCATACGTACGATGTGGATGGCAGCGAAAGCCACTCCTGCCGTGAAAAGTATGCCGATGATGCTTGCTGCAACCTTGTAAGGGACAATTCCCATCAGTCTCGTAATGGTGGCTGTGTGTGGCTCGTCTTTCTCAAGGGCTTCTAATTCATCAGCGTGTTCCGCAGCGAATTTCTCCCACTCCTCGTCAACGGGGACGGATTCCTTTTCGACTTCACGCTTCACAAAGGCTTGTTTCGTCAAGGCGAGCAGTTCCTGGTTCTCTGCTACTAACTGATCCAATTTGTCTTGCTGTTCCATAATGGTTATCGTTTTGCTGTTTGTTGCTGAAAATACTCTTTGATTCGCTGTAATGACTGCGACAGATGGTTGTAAACCGTCACTTTACTCACACCTATGGCCTGCGCCACTTCCTCATAACTCATCTCGCTCAGGAAACGCAGTCGGAAGATTTTTTGGCTGAGTGGTGGCAGTTCCGCTTCGATGAATTGCATCAGCCGTTCCAGGCGGTCATCATCATTCATGGAGATGATGGGGCACTGCATCGACTCCTGTAAGATAAGTTTTTCCGCCCGTTCCCGCATCGTTTTGTGACTAATCATGTCGCAGCAACGGTTGCGCACGGCAGTCATCAGGTAGCCTTCTATCTTATCTTTCTGTGGCCCGTCACCGTCCCGTAACAATCGGGTGAAGATGTCGCTCACCACATCCTTGCTTTCGTCGACATCATAGAGCATCGTCTTAGCCAGACGATACATTTTGGCATAATGCTGACGGTATATGTTTTCAAATTCTTCTTTGGTCATAAACAGACTTTCTAATCAGTCATACACTACAAGGACGATTCAGCGAACCGAAAAACTAAGCAAAACGATAACTTTTTTCAAATTTCCTTCATTTTTCTTATTGTTGAAACCATTTTGGGTGCAAAGGTACAAATTATGACTAATAAAAATTGTAAATCATATATAATTCGAACAAAACGTTGTCTTTTTGCCCAAAAAGTTGTAATTTTGCAAACATATTAGAAAAATAGAAGGTATTATGACAATAGAGGATGTAAAAGTGATCATACAAGGTGATGAGACTCGTACGTTGGAAATGAAGAAAACAACGGGTGAGTTAAAGGATGGTATGCGTTCAGCTTGTGCCTTTCTCAATACCGCAGGTGGCTGGCTGTTCTTTGGTATTGCCCCAACGACACTGAAGA
>JAEEGH010008975.1_pt1 | contig 23462 bp, 17 predicted proteins | sample 9134181 | NCBI WGS metagenome assembly JAEEGH01 (sample SAMN16246544, study PRJNA631951) | gut metagenome | biome: gut microbiome; feature: rumen; material: DP-attached | host: Bos | place: Iran: Karaj | collected 2018-10
CTTAAGCTTAATGTCCGAATCCTTTTCCATAGACATTAAAACATCATAAGTCTGGTAAGCAATTGACTCTAATGTCGCGCGAATAAAGTGTTCTTTCTTTGTGCCACGGGTAACTCCTACAATTGTGCCTCTTGCGTATTGATCCCAGTAGGGAGCGCCCAAGCCCACAAATGCAGGCACTACGTATGCGCCGCCGGTATCGGGCACGACGGTTGCAAACTCTTCTGTCTGCCTTGCGGATTCCACCATTCTAAGCTCGTCTCTTAACCATTGAACGCTTGCGCCTGCCACAAATACAGAGCCTTCAAGAGCGTATTCGGGCTTATCAGACAAAGAAGCTGCTATGGTGGTGATAAGGCCGTTATCGGAAAAGATTGCTTTCTTTCCTGTATTCATAAGAAGGAAACAGCCTGTTCCGTAGGTGTTTTTGGCATCTCCCGCTTCAAAACAGCACTGTCCGAAAAGTGCGGCCTGCTGATCTCCCGCAACACCTGCGATGGGGATTTCTCCGCCTAAAACGTAAGGATCTGTCATGCCAAAAAGATTACTTGATTTAGTAACCTTTGGAAGCATGCTCATTGGAATTTTAAAATAATCGCAAAGCTCTTTATCCCACTTAAGGTCATTGATGTTAAATAACATGGTGCGGGATGCGTTTGTGTAATCTGTAGCGTGTACCTTCCCTTTTGTTAAGTTCCACATAAGCCAGGTATCAACGGTACCAAACAAAAGCTCGCCTTTTTCCGCTTTTTCTCTTGCGCCTTCCACGTTATCTAAAATCCATTTAATCTTAGTGGCGCTAAAGTAAGCGTCGGGAATAAGACCTGTTTTCTTTCTGATTAAATCGCTCATTCCCTCTTTTTTAACTTCTTCTATGTAGTCGGCAGTTCTTTTACACTGCCACACAATTGCGTTATATACAGGTTCCCCTGTTTTTTTGTCCCACACGATGGTGGTCTCACGCTGGTTTGTGATTCCGATTGATGCAATCTGTTTATAGGTTGCATTTACAAGGGCCATGGCCTCTAAGCAAACCGCAAGCTGAGAAGACCAGATTTCCATAGCGTTATGCTCCACCCAGCCGGGATGAGGATAAATCTGAGTAAACTCTCTTTGGGCCATATTTACGATAGCGCCCTTTTCATCAAACAAAATACATCTTGAACTTGTTGTCCCCTGGTCCAATGCCATTACATATTTTTTCATGTGCTTCTCCTAGTCGATGTTTTTTGTAATCACTAAGTCTACGCCTGTATTTTCGATGTTTGATAAAGCTACATCTCCTATTTTTGTAGGCGCTTTAACACTTATTTCTTTAAGCTTTTCTGCCACCGCATCTATTTTATCCTTAGGAATGGGATCTTTTGTTTTAACAGAAACCACAAGGTTTTTTCTGTTAGACACTCTGATTGTGCCCGTCACCGTTCTTGTGGGATTTGTAACTTCGTCGATTGCGTATTTTAAGCCCCTTTGACAGGTATATCCCGTAACTTTGATGCTGTCTTTGTCGCCCGGTGTGTATTCAACTGTCAAAGCACATCCCATGGGGCAACCTATACATGTTAAATTTCTTGTTTGCATATTTGCCTCCTTAGTTAGTCTCTATGGCGATTTTGATATCTTCACCGGAATTTGCGGCTAAAATATCTGCCTTTTTCAAAATTACCTGTTCCATTTCCCCCGGTGCGCAAATCTGTTTCTTTCTTCTCTGAAGACATTTATCCCCAAGATATACACAGATTTCGGGATTTTTGTAAACGTTACCCACTCTGAAGCGGATGGTAAGAAGGTCTTCAAGCCTATCCTTATGGACGCATACAGGAACTGTGTAGCGAACTCCGTTTCCGGTGCTTATATTGACAACTTCTTCGCTTCTCTTTGTTTTATTGCCCAAAACATACTCTGCCGCATGGCGACCCGCTTCCGAAGCTTCTTTTGATACATAGTCAACAAGGTCGTGAACGTGAAGCACGTTTCCGCAGGCAAATACGCCGTCAATGGAAGTTTCCAGGCTTTCATCAACCTTAGCTCCTCCCGTAACCGGGCTTAAATCAACTCCCATCTGGCTTGATAACTCGTTTTCGGGAAGAAGTCCGCAGGATAATAAAAGAGTATCGCATTCAATCTTTTCTTCGGTTCCGGGAATTGGCTGCATCTTTTCATCGACCTTAGCCAAGGTTACTGAAGTAACTCTGTCTTTTCCGTCAATATCTATAACCGTAGTGCTAAGCTTTAAGGGAATGCCAAAGTCATCAAGGCACTGCACGATGTTTCTTTTTAACCCGCCGGAATAAGGCATAAGCTCTGCCACTGCCTCAACTTTTGCGCCCTCTAAGGTCATTCTTCTTGCCATTATAAGGCCGATATCACCGGATCCTAAGATAACTACCTTGTGCCCGGGCATCTTGCCTTCGATATTTACGTATCTTTGAGCGGTTCCCGCAGAATAGATTCCCGCAGGTCTGTATCCGGGAGTATTGAGGGCTCCTCTCGGGCGCTCTCTGCATCCCATAGCAAGGACGATAGCCTCAGCTTCGATAGTGAATATGCCCCGTTCTTTGCTCATGGCGGTAATCACCTTTTTATCGCTTATATCGATTACTATGGTTTCAAGCAAGCACTGAATGTTTCTTTCTTTAACTTTATCAATAAATCTTTGAGCGTATTCAGGGCCTGTAAGCTCCTCTTTAAAAGTGTGAAGTCCGAATCCGTTGTGGATACACTGGTTTAAGATTCCTCCAAGGAGTGAATCTCTTTCCAAAATAACCACATCTTTTACGCCCTTGTCATATGCTTCGATGGCTGCTGCCAAGCCTGCGGGGCCGCCACCTATTATTGCTATTTTGGTTTTCATATAGGCCTCCTTACAAGCTCTTGTGCTCAGATAAAAACTCCGAGCCTTCGCCATGTTTTGTTATTTTTGTCATATCCGTATTTAATTCTCTTGCTAAGATTTCTAAGGTCTTAGGTGAGCAAAAGCCTGCCTGACATCTTCCCATGCCGGCTCTTGTGCGCCTCTTAACGCCGTCAAGAGTGGTGGCCCCAAGGGGTCTCTTTATTGCATCCACGATTTCACCCTCAGTTACAAGTTCGCAACGGCAAATCACGTTTGCATATAAAGGATTCTTTTTTATCAAGGCTTCTTTTTCTTCTTTAGAAGCAAGGGCCATGCTCTTTATGCCTTCACGCTTTGCAATGAAGTTTTCTTTTTTATTTAAAGAAAGGTCTTTGGATAATGTTTCCGCCATCCATGCTCCGATTGCAGGGGCTGCCGTAAGGCCGGGAGATTCGATTCCCGCACAGTCATAAAAGCCCTTTACGCTTGATTCACCGATTATAAAGTCATCTGTATCGGCGTGAGCTCTTAAGCCTGCAAATGAAGTGATTACAGACCTATAAGGGATTGCCTCCACGCTCTTAGCCGCAGTCTTTTGAAGGCTGTCTAAACCGTTCTTTGTGGTGTTAACGGCTTCTTTATCCTGAATGTCTTCGGCAGTAGGGCCTAAAAGTAAGTTGCCGTGAACTGTAGGTGTCACAAGAACGCCTTTTCCGTAGGCTCCCGGAAGCTGGAATATGGTAGAAGAAACCAGATTTCCAACCTTTTTATCATATAAGCAGTATTCGCCTTTCCTTGCTGTTATCTTTAATTTATCACTGCATACATAGTTATGGATTTTATCAGCATAAACTCCCGCTGCATTTACAACGGCCTTTGTTTCAAAGGTGCCGTTATTTGTTTCTATCTTAAAGGAATCGCCCTCTTTAGCGATGTTTTTAACTTCTGTATTAAGCCTAAACTCAACGCCGTTTACAAAAGCGTTTTCTGCCATCGCAATAGTTAGATTAAAGGGGCATACAATGCCTGCTGTTGGCGCATACAAAGCAGCCACCACCTCTTTAGACAAAGCAGGTTCTTTCTTTAAAAGTTCTTCTTTAGAAAGAATCTGTAGCTTTTCTACGCCGTTTTCCTCGCCACGTTTTTTAAGTTCTTCCAATTTGGGAATGTCATCTTCAGAAAAGCAAAGCACCAAAGAGCCGTTGTTTTTGTAGGCAAAGTCAAGTTCTTTTGATAATGCAGGCATCTTCTTACAGCCTTCCACGTTAAAGAAAGCTTTCTTGGTGCCTGATTTGGCATCAAAGCCTGCATGCACAATGCCACTGTTAGCCTTCGATGTTCCTTCGCACACGTCGCTAGCTTTTTCAAGTACCAATGCCTTTACATCGTACTTAGATAGCTCGCGAGCAATACAAGAGCCGATTACACCGGCCCCGATAATCACTACATCGTATTTCATTCTAACCCTCCAATTGCGGAAACTTGTTTTTGCCTCCGCGTTTCCATTATAGCAAATAAATGCGATATATTCAATTGTGCAAAACGCTAAATCAAAAGCATGAAAAAGGCCCGATGCGTTCGCACCGGGCCTTAAAATCAAGTAATTATTTATCTGACTTTGTAGATTCTAATGTAGCTGTGTTCTTCTTAACCATGCGTCTTCTTAAAAGTTCTGCACCTGTTGTGCCAAGAACCAATACTGCAATGATCCACCACCAGCTCATCTTAGCCTGTTCATCCATAGGAGCCAAAGGAACATCCTGTTCATTGATAATCTGCTCTGTAGGAGCTGCTGCCATGGGAACTAAGTTTTCAGTGATTGTCTGCTGAGTTGTATTATCAACTGTTTCTTCTGAAGCTGTATCTTCGGAAGCTCCTGCTGTTGCGGTTGCAGTTGCGGGAATCACTACTGCAGGGCCTGCCTGAGCAACTAAGATAGTTCCGGGTGCAGGTGTGGTAGGAGTTGTTTCTCCACCTTCATCGCCGCCTTCATCGCTGCCACGTCTTCTGGCTTCTTCAGTTAACAATTCTTCAATCTTATCAAGAATGTTATTGTATGCTGTTTCAGCATCCTCAGCATCCTTTGTTGCAAGCTTAGCACGTCTGTCAGCTTCTTCGTAATCAGCAAGTGCAAGTGCTAATTCTGCTTCAGCCTTCTTGATTGCTTCTTCGCCAACGTTTGAAGTGTTCTGGAGAAGTTTAAGAGCATCACGAGCCTTTTCAGCTGCGATTCTAGCTTCCTCAGCCTTGTCTTCAAGCTTTCCAACCTTATCAAGTTTATCAGCCCAATTCTTAGCTGCACTCTTTGCACCATTAAGTTCTACATATAAACCTGCTCTGTAAGCCTTATCAGAGGTCTTTAATCCTTCAAGTCTTGCAATCTGACCATTAATAGCATCTAATCTAGCTGCAGCAGCGCCCCACTTTCCAAGTGCGTCATAATATGCCTTTCGTGCATTCTCAAGGTTAGTATCAGCTGCTTTTCTGGCGCTCTTTGCAATTCTTATCTGCTTGTCAAGATTATTGATTCTGTACTGATAATCTGCATCATCAAAATCCTTTGAATCCTTGTTATACTTTTTAACAAGATCCTGATATTTATCATCCGCGTCTTTAGCAGCTTTAACTGCCTTGTTATAGTTTTCAACGACATCCTTATTTGCTTCGATAACGCCGTTAGCAGTTATGATTGCCTGTGAAATTGCGCCAAGCTCTGCTGCAAGGTCTGCAAGTGATGCTGCGTTGTTTCCAACCGTGTATGATGTTTCGCCGGGCTGTGATTCGGTCTTGTTGCAGTATACACGGTATTTTGCGGGTGCTGCTTCTTCTTTTGTCATTTTTGTATATCCTGACTTCCTAGCTTCTTCTGCTGTAAGACCTGAAACAGACGGTTTGCAATGAGCTATTATCGTACCACGAGAAGATTCCTTGTAGATATAGTTCGCAAATACCAAATCCCTTCCTTCTCCGTAATAGTTAACCATTACCCAGCTGCCCGTATGGTTAAATGACTTGTAATTCGGATCCCAATACATTGATCCATCAGCTGTTGAGAACGTACCATAAGCATCGGTAAAAGTATATAAGTATAAGTACTCTCCAGTAGCTTCTACTGTCTCGGGAGCATGATAGTAAAACCTGTTGTGAGCTCCGATAGGCTGATCATATTTAGATGTAACAGTATATCCACCTATTTTTTCATCAGAGATTTTTTCATAGTAAAGCCATTCGCCGTTTGCAAGTTCTTCCTCTGTAACTTCTTTGGATTCTACGTTTGAAGTAACATCATATGTATTATTGGTTACTTCATTCATCTGTGCATCAGGATGAACATCGAAAAGAAGGTACATGCCGTACATCATAGCAGCATCGTCATACTCATCATAAGTTTCTACAGAATAAACTTTTGCTTCTAAAGCATGTCCTATCCAACTCTTTGTGCCGTTTTCATCAACAGTCCACCACCAAAGGTCGTTGCCATAGTATGGAGCGCAAACAACCCTAGTTCTTACGCCATTAATATCTACGTATGCGACCTGGCCAAAATAACCTTTATCAGCCTTATATGTTACTTCATATACAGTCTCGCTCGACTTAACCTTTACGAAGAATGATCCATCCTCAAGTTTCTTAACAAGAGCTTCTTTTTCTTCCTCTGTAAGGTCAGTCTCGGTCACTTCTTCAATTGCTTGTGTTGTGCCTTCAATTACTTCGTATGTGCAGTTCTTAATTGTGATAACGCCCTTATCATCGATTTCGTATGTGTAATAAGAAGCTACTTCACCGTTCTTAATCATGAAAATTCCGTTAGGAATTGCTTCGTATGTGATTACGCTTGCGTTTTCAGCGCCCATGACATATTCAATCAATGCCTTAGCAGCGGCAGCTTTAGCTTCATCTGTTTCAGCTTCTCTTAATGCCTTCTGCTTATCCATTATGTCATCACCGTATTGCTTCTTAAGTTCTGAAACAGTACCGTTTAATTCGGTTTCTTTCTCACTTGCAGCTTTAGCATCAGCTACAGCCTTGTTATAAGCATCTTTGATTTCATTGTAAGCTTCGGTAGCTTCGGAGAGTGCCTTTTTAGCTGTCTCATTGTCTTTTCCCGCTTCTTCCATTTCGCCTTTAAGCTTTGCCAATGCTTTCTCGGCATTATCCATAGCGGTCTTAAGATTCGTAAGGTCACTTTCCATTTTTGCAATATCCCATTTGGAAGGAGCCATAAACACCGAAGCCCATTCTGCACCTTTTAATTCCACGAACTTTTGGTATAATTCTCCCGATGCCGTTGCAACATCGCCTTCAGCAATCTTTTTATCGTTCTTCTTAGAATTAATGTTGTTTGTTAATTCGTTTATTTCATCAGTGATTCGTGTGATTTCCGCGCTAACCTGAGAAACATAAGCATCTGCTGCTTCTTTCTTTGAATTAACGATTGCTTCAAGGCTTTCTGCAGCCTTTTCTGCTGCCTTTGCCATAGCAACTGCATCTTCAGCATCTTCAAGGCCTAATTCAAGAGCCTTATTAGCCGCATCATTAGCCTTCTTTGCTGCTTCCTTAGCTGCATCCAACTGAATCTTTGCGTTATTGTATTCTTCAAGGGCATTAGCTGCGAATTCGTTTGAAGATACAGAATTATTCTTTGCGTTTTCAGCTGCCTGTTTTGCAACTTCTGCGTATTTCTTTGCTTCCTCACTGGAAGTAGCTTCATTTGCAGATACGGTTGCTGAATCGGCCTTTAATAATTCTGCTGCTGCCTTAGCTGCTTCTTCTACGCTGTTAAAAGAAGCCTGTTCGCTATTCTGAATGTTTTCTTCAAACTGATCTAAAATACCGGTCTGCTTTTCTTCTTCCTTAGCTTCAGGATCGCCGGTAAGAGTCTTCTCTGCATCTTCAAGAGTGTTGATAGCATCTTCAACATGCTTTTCAGCTGCTTCGTCAAACTCCTTGGCGCTGTCATCAACATCTTTTCCCTGCCAATCCCAGAAGTGCTGAGGAACTTTGATGTCGTTATCTTCTAAGTTTTCGATGATTTCAAGAACGATATCTTCTTCAACGTAGCTGGGCTCTTTTTCAAGTTTTTTAGCAGCGTCTTCTGTAGCATCTTCTTTCTTTTCAGCATCATCAAGAAGTTCCTTTGCGTTTTCTAAGCTTTCAATGTTTTCACTTTCGCAAGACTCATCGCCTGCGTTTACGTAAGGAATTTCTTCCTTTTCTTCCACGTCGGGAAGAACGGGTGCGTTCTCGTCAAGACCGTCAGCCATAGCTGTTACAGGCTGTAATAACATGCTGGCACTAAGGCCAACTGAAACAGCCTTAATAATCTGCTTAGTAGTTCTTGTTTGTCTCTTCATTTCTTTCTCCCTTTTACACATTTTTACATTTACACAACCGGTTTGTCGTAGGACTTTAATCCTATCGATTTACCCTTACACTTAATAAGACTTTTAATCTTACAAAAAAGGTTCACATTTTTTGAAAAAAATTTTTATTTTTTTAAATTGGTTTTAAAAATAGCGCTCATCTAAGCTTTCACTTAAATGAGCGCCAAGTTTTAGTTTCTATAAAAGCCCGAAATTACTTTGTGGTCTTTGCAGAATCTGCGTTCTTCTTGATCATGTGTCTTCTGTAAAGTTCTGCACCTGTTGTACCAAGAACAAGTACTACAAGGAGCCACCACCAATTCATCTTGCTCTGATCTGCTGCTGCCAAAGGTACATCTTCTTCAGGAATATCTTCCTTAGTTTCTGCTACTTCGGGAGCTGCTGCCTTAGGAGCTGCTTCTTCCTTAATTGTTACAGGAGCTGCTGCCTGAGGTGTTGCTTCATCTACTACAGTTACGGGAGTCTGAGCTACTGTAACACCACCCTGAGGGAGAACAACTGTCTGAATAGGAGCAGGTGTTGTTTCTTCTGATGTGGGTACTACATAGTCATCATCATCATCGTCTGAAGGTGCAGGTGTAGGTCTTGAAGCCTTAGAATCAGCAATCTTCTGAGCTTCGTCAGCTGCTTCTTTTGCCTTCTTAGCTTCGTCTTTAGCATCGTTATAATTCTGGCTTGCCTGGTTAACCATAGCAAATGCGCTTGCAAGTCTTCTGTATGCAGCATCAAGTTCATCTACTACTGCATCGTTAGTAAGAGCCTTAACCTGAAGAGCATCAACTTCTGCCTGAAGAGTTGAAAGTCTTGCTACAGCAGCATTGTATTTCTGTAAAGCATCCTTTTCAGCTTCAGCTGCATCAGCTGCCTTTTTAGCTGCCTGAGCTGCTGCTACTGCATCGAATGTAGCTGAGAATGTTGCAAATTCAGCTTCTTCAATGCTTGTCATTTTAAGCTTACCCTGATCTACAGAAATAAGGAAGTTCAAGTTGCTTGAGTTGGTTGCAAGAATGATGTGTGTTTCCTTATCGTTTTCAATCTTCCAGTTCCAGTCAATATACTTAGCTTCGATACCAACTTCAGTAAACTTATCCTTGAGCCATCTGATTACTCCCCAATTTCTGTTATTAACAGCATCGTTGTACTTCTTTAAGTCGGTGTTGATTTCAACATACTGCTTATATTCTCTTTCAATATCAGAAATCAACTGGTCGTACTCACTGTTTTTAGCCTTGTCTTCATAAGTTGTATCTGCATCACTGCTGTAAATATACTTTTCGATGAGTTCGAGGCTGTCATGAGCGCTTACGATTTCATCGGTAATTTTCTTATTGTCTTCAGCTGTTGTCTTTGCAGATGAAGCGTTGTTATATGCTGTCTCGGCTTCGCTATAATTCAATCTAGCTTGATTAATTGCATTCCTAGCAGCCTGTTGCTCTGTTTCGTTATAGTAAATATTCTCTTGCCTTATTTCCTTATCGAACTTGAGAAATCTGCCATAGTACTCTAGCGCTGTAACTTCACGCCATTCGTAATGACCAGAAAAGAAGCCGTCTACATGATATTCATTAATCCAATAGTGATCCTTTACTTCCTTTATACCACCATTAGCCTGATTATTTAATGACCAGTTGTTTATCGTATTTGACGCATTGGTCATGTTAGCGCTCTGTCTATTCATTTCAGCTTGCGCTTCACCAATATTACGAGCGTACTCATCCGAAAGGTCTTGAGCCTGTTTCCTTGTTAAGTCTTCACCGTCATACTTAGCCTGAGCATTTGCAAGCTTCTGCTTCAATGTTTCATAGCTTTCTGTTCCTTTGACAGTTGTGAGGTAATCAACAACTGCATCAGCGTTTTCATCTGCAATACCGGCCTTTTCAGAAGCTGTCTGAGCATTTGCTTCAGCTGTTCCAACATTTGCAAGAGCTGTATCGTAAGCTGCCTTAGCAGCTTCCATTGCTTCCTTAGCCTTTGCAAGTTCGTCCTGAGCAGCTGCATATTCATTGTCGGAAACTGACTTTTCGATTTCGTTTCTTGATACGTCAGCCTGAGCAAGTAAAGCTTCGTAGTCTTCTACTGCTTTATTGTATCTTTCCTGAGCTTCAGTTAATGCGGTTTCAGCCTTCTTAGCTTCTTGATCTGCTGTGTTTGCAGCTTCAATAGCCTTGTTAACTTCAACCATAGCATCTTCTTTATATACAATTGAATCGTTACCGCTTAATGTTTCAAGAGCAAGTCTTGCTGCATCTTCAGCCTTGTCAGCATTATCGTATGCTGTTTCGGTTGCTGTAACGTTTGCGCTTACATCGTTTGTTGCTTCTTCTGCAATTACATCAAGAGCTGCATCAACTTCTGTCTGAAGATTGTCAACTGCATCGTTTGCATCAGAAACTGCTTCCTTAGCTTCTTCAACGTTTTCTTCTAATGTAAGTCCGTCTTTGTTATTATCCTTATCAAGAATACCGTCAACTGCCTCTTCTGTTTCAGTTTTGTCTTTTCCTTCAACCTTTTCAACGAGTTCTTCAGCTAATTCTGTTGCCTTTTCAGCTGCCTGCTCTGCTTCGTATGCTGCCTTATCAGCATTTTCTGCTGCTCTAACTTCTGCTGCTACAGTTGAATTTGTGATAGATTCATCTCCATTTAATCCTACTGTGTGAAGCTTGTCAGCTGCGCTTGTATCATCAGCGAAAGCTGAGATAGGCTGTAAAAGCATTGTTGCTGAAATTCCGATTGATAATGCTTTGATAATCTGCTTTGATGATCTTAAATCTTTTTTCATTTTAACTTCTCCCTTTTACTCTTCGTCTGTTATGTGCTCAAATAAATATTTTAAAACGTCGTTTGTGAACTTTCTTGCATTTAATGCAATTGTTTTAGTGCCGTCCGTGTTTTCATCTTCACGAACAACGTCTGCATACATGATTAATGTTTCTGCTACAACGATTACATCTTTTCCGAGAAGTGAAGGTGTATCGTTTAGTACCTTAGCGGCCATGCCCATGGGGCTTACGTTTAAAACGTCCGCATATACTTTTTTAAGTGAGTCGCAAGGAACGATGACGCTCTTTGCTTCAAAATTCACTCGGTTAATTCGTCTTCTTTCTTCCATAAGTCATTCTCCTTTTTAGCCTTCCAAAAATATAAGACGATATATATTTTAAAAAAGGTTCACATTTTTTATTCGTTTTTAAAAATTTTTGCTCCGAGTTCCGATTCCGCTATTGTAATTTCTTCTTTTATAGTTTTTACAAAGAACGGAATCTTTTCATTTCTTTCAAGCTTTCGGTTTAAGTCTTTAAGTCGTTTTACGTATCTGTCTCTGTTAACAAGCCATAATACCAAAGCGGTGGTTATTATGATTGCTGCAATCACTCCGCAGGTAAGTGGGAAGTAGTTTGCTCCTCCGGGCCCGTTTGATAAAGGCGTCTTACCATCCTCGATGATTAAGAGGTCATATCCCTCAAGTATTATTTTTGTTGTACATACCACAGATGAAACGGCTGAAAGCACTACCGATTTTATGCTGCCAAGTTTCATTTTTATTCCCCTTTCGTGGTCTTCATAAATAAAAGACGATACATTTTCAAAAAAAGGTTCACTTTTTTAAAAAATTTTTTCAAAACCATCCGTTTGGGTAGTCAAAAGCCCCTTAAATATGCGCTAATATACATAAAGATAACTTTACTCATTAAACGCTTCTATACTATAATAAGAAGTGTAGCTAAGTGGGAACTTGGAGGAATTAATAATGAAAAAGAGTATAAAGAGTTACAAGGTTACAAAAATCTGTGAACTTAGTTTCTTCTTATTAATGGAAATTGTTTTTCTTGTGATTCTTATTTCTAACAAAACAATGCGTTCAAGCATTTTTGTTGACAGAAGTTTGTTTATTCTTTGCGCCATTATGTATTTTACGGTCTTAGTTACATTGGCAATCTTGCTTATTGATTTCATCAAATTAAAACAGTTTAAGATTGAAGATCATAATTTGGAACAGCTTGCTTTCCTTGACAGAAAGACCGGCATTCCCAACAGAACAAGCGTTAACCTCTTGTTCGAAAACTACAGCACCGTTGATTCCATGAAGGGAATCGGCTGCGTGGTTTCTGAAATTGCTAATATTAAAGAAATTAATTCCGTAAGCGGTAAAGCAACCGGCGACAAAGCAATCAGAGATTTTTCTCAGATTTACGAAAAGAGCGCCGACGGCTTTGGGTTTGTGGGAAGAAACGGCGGTAACGAATTTATCACCGTTATAGAAAAATGTAATAACGACAAGATGGCTTCTTTTATTAATAAGTTGGAATCATCCATCGGAGAATATAACAAGGCTCATGATGATTGCAATATTGTGGTTCATTCTGAGTACGTTTTATTTGACAGTGAAGAAGTCGGCACCTTCTCAGAATTAATTGCCCGAGCGTATAAAAAACTTGGCAGGTAGGTAGAAATGGAGTATTCGCACGAATATATCGGCGAGTTTGTAAAAATGGCTCAAAACGGAGACTCCGATGCTTTTGCTCAGTTATACAGCCTTACCTTTAATAAGATTTACAACTACTCGCGACATTATTTAAGAGATGAATTTCTTGCGCAGGACGCTGTGCAGGAAATATTTATAGTTGCATTAAGAAAGCTTTCAACTTTAAACGATCCCACTCTATTTATAGCGTGGTTAAACCAGATTGCTTTCCATGTATGTTTTGACATGCAAAAATCCTTAAAATCCGACTACGGTGAAGTGGATTCGGAAATTTTGGAAGAGATATGCGACACGAAGCTTTCTTCAAATCCCGAAGCTTCAACCTTTAAAAATGATGAATCGGCAAGATTAAAGAAAGCCATCGATTCTCTTTCCTCCACAAAGAAAGAGCTTATTACATTAAGGTACTTTAACAACATGAAGATTGACGAAATCGTTAACGTTACCGACATGAGTCGATCTACCGTAAAAAGACAGCTTCAGGCCGCGATCGATGAGCTTAACAAAATCATGAAAGGATAGGGGGTGGGAAGATGTTTGGATTTAAATCTAAAAAGCGATACGAAATGGACATAAAAACAGCCGACAAGATGCTTCAAAACGTCTTTGCCGCCTGTGACACGCAGCCTAACAAGGTCCCTTTTGATAAAATTGTATTAAGAAACAAAACCGACATTCGCTCGGAAAGATTGTTAATTTGTATAACAGCTTTACTGTTTATACTTACTCTTGTAACGCCCCTGTTTTTACCCAAAGGCTCAGCCTTTGTTTCGGTAGATCCTTCACTGGGACGTCCTTTGAGTGTGGTAAGTCATGAAATGAAAGAAAATTCTTTCAATATTACTTTCGAAGGAAACAGGATAGATATTGCTTCAAGTTACATGGAGGGTACAGACGGAACCGTAGTTTATGCTTCATCTTATGATGATTCCACAAACACCGTTACATTCCCTTATGACAAAAAAGAGTACAACATTTACGTATATGACGTTAACGGAAAGTGCATTCACCTTCTCTTAACGCCCCGCAAGTAGATAGAAAGGAACAGGTCATGAAAAAGAATCATTTGCTTTTTCTTTTAGGTTTGGCCTTAACTCTAACCGCCTGTGATGCGCCCGTTGATTTTCCGGACGACGACACAGGTGTAAGCGTAACTACAATTAAAAATTCGGAGGGCGATACCGCTTTGACCAATTCTCAAACGGTTATCGATCCCGCTTCTTTGCGTGACAATACTCCCGTTTGTCTTGAGACATCGGCACCGGGACTATTGGTAGACGGAAACGCCTATGCTTCCGTTGATTATTCAAACACCAAAGAAGGCTATATCATCGTTGATTACTTTGGTTCTTCTCCAAAGGTTAAGCTTCAGATAACAGGTCCCAACGGCGTTACATATACTTATGACATTCAGACAGGCTACGCCGCATTTCCGTTAACATCGGGCGCAGGCGATTATGAAATCAGCGTTTGCGAAAACATTGAAGGTACATCTTATTCTCTTGCCTTTAAAACCACCATCAATGCTCCCGAAGTTTCCACATTCGGGCCTTACCTTTACCCCAATCAATACGTATATTTTGACAAAAACTGTAAGACCGTTGCAAAAGGCGCAGAGCTTGCCGCCAATTGCACAAACGAACTTGATGTTGTCACAAATGTATACAACTATATAACAAAGCACATCACCTACGACTACGACAAAGCAAACACCGTTAAAAGCGGATACATTTCAAACGTAGACGAGATATTGGACAGCGGAACCGGCATTTGCCTTGACTATTCCGCCGTAATGACCAGTATGTTAAGAAGTCAATCTATCCCCACAAGACTTGAGGTCGGATATGTGGGTAAAGATATGGTATATCACGCATGGATAAGCGTATATATCAAAGATATCGGATGGTTAAACGGCATCATCCAGTTTGACGGAAAAGAGTGGTCGCTTGTGGATCCTACTTTCGGAGCAAGCACCAACGAAAGAACACTAAAGGAATATATCGGAGACGGAACTAACTACTCAACAAAGTACGTTTATTAATCACATGGGGGAATATCTCGATGAGTACTCAATCTAAACTTACAAACGAAGAATTGGCTTCTTTCTGCTCACAGATGTCAATTTTGCTTCATGCGGGCATAACGCCCATCGAAGGCATAAGAATCATGCTTTCAGACACAAAGGATCAATCCGGAAAGAAACTGTTGCAGGCAATAATCGATGCCGTTAACGAAGGCTCGAGTTTTGCAGAAAGTTTACAGGTTGTGGGCGTGTTCCCGGATTATGTTGTTAACACCATTAAGCTTGGGGAAGAAGCAGGTTCCCTGGATGAGATAATGTCATCTCTTTCCGCTTACTATGAGCGAGAAGCGGCTATCTCCGACAACATAAGAAGCGCCATCACTTATCCTTTGGTAATGATAGTTATGATGTTTGCCGTTATCATAATCTTGATTACCAAGGTTCTTCCTATTTTCAATCAGGTATTTGTTCAACTTGGCTCTGAAATGACCGGCTTTGCAGCATCCTTACTTCATTTCGGAGACGTATTAAAAACATATTCGGTTGTCTTTATCGCCATCCTGGTGGTTTTGATAGCTTTATATTTCTATGTTTCAAAGACAGCTCACGGAAGAAAGGTTGCTAAAAACTGTGCTCAAAAGCTTCACTTATTTAAGGGCTTTTATGACGGCATCGCAGCCGGAAGATTTGCTTCCGGTATGGCCCTTGCCCTCTCCGCAGGCCTTGATACTTTCGCAGGTTTAAACCTTGTAAGCAAGCTTCTTGAACACAAGAAAACAGAAAAGAAAGTTGAAATCTGTAAAGAAAGACTTCTTGACGGAGACAACTTTGCGGAAGCTTTAAAAGAAGCAGCAATCTTTTCAAATGTAAATAACAGAATGGTGGCTGTCGGATTTAAGACAGGTGAAATCGACAAGGTAATGACAAAGATTGCCGATGAATACGAAAAGAAAGCAGAAAGAAAAATCAACGAAATCATTTCAGTTATCGAACCTACTTTGGTAATCATTCTTTCTATCATCGTAGGACTTATCTTACTCTCTGTAATATTACCTTTGATGGGTATCATGACAACTATAGGTTAAAGGAAAATTATGTACAGTTTTGACAGAGCTTCAAGAATAAGAAACAAAATATCGGGCTTACACATTTCCATACTCTTATTTATTGCGCTCTTTGTTTTCTTTTTAAGAGTTCTTGGAAACGTAAAAGACGACAGTCTTGCCCGTCAGGAGGAAAGCTTAAAGACCGCCCTTAACAGAAGCATCGTTTCCTGTTATTGCGTAGAAGGCACCTATCCTCCCAGCTTAAAGTACATTAAAGACCACTACGGTCTTACATATGATGAAGATGTTTTCTTTGTTGACTATCAGGCAATAGGTTCAAACATCTACCCTGATGTAACGGTATTAAGGAAAGAGGAGCAATAATGGATAAAGAAAAAAAGCCTCATACAATTGATATCCTGTTTGTAATTACCCTCTTTGCGGTATTTGCTCTTTCCATTATGTCGCTTACGGGTATAGGCGCAGGAATCTATTCAAGCATAGTTGAAAAGATGACCCTTAATTACGGGTCCAGAACCACTTTCTCTTATGTGGTAAACAAAATTCATCAAAGCGATGAAGCCGGAAAGATCTCAATGGGTTCTTACGACGGCTTTGATGCTTTAATTATTTCGGAAGATATTAACAACATTACATATTGCACTTATCTTTATGAATATGAAGGAGAATTAAAAGAGCTATTTACAAGGCAGGGACAGGTCTTTGACCCCAAATATGCCACCACCTTGATTAAGCTTGAATCCTTCGACATGTCTAAAGTAACCGACACTCTTTATAAGTTTGAATACAAGCCCGTGGGCTTAGACAAAGAAGTTTTATTTGTGCATATTAAAAGCGGAGATACAAACTAATGCAAAAATCAAAATCCGCTCTCTTTTTAATGGAGCTAATAATCGTCATATTCTTTTTCGCTCTCACAAGCGCCGTATGCCTTCAGGTATTCGTGAAGGCTCATTTGGTTGCCAAAGAAACCAAGGGGCTTAATTACGCCGTTCTATGGGCTGATAACGCCAGTGAATGTTTCTACGAGTTTGGTGATGACGAAGAAAAGATAAATGACACCTTAAAGTCAGCCTTCGACCTTAAAGACTACTCATACATCTTAACCTTCAATAAGGACGAGGCATTTGACTATATGACCTTCACATTCTACGAAGGTTCACTTGAAAAAGAAATCTATACATACACCTTCAAAAAAGGCATTAGGGAGGTGGCAAAATGAGAAAAAAGAAACGTGAATTTTCTTTAAATGTGGGCGTATCCTCAATACTGTTTATATTCGTTATCCTATGCCTTGTATCATTTTCAACTCTGTCCCTTGCAAGCGCCATGAGCGATTATAAGCGTGAAGAAAAGGTTAAGCCTCATTCGGAAGTCTATTTCGAAGCCTGCAACGAAGCTCAGGAAGGCCTGGCAGAGCTTGATGCCACTCTTTCATCCCTATATGATAGCGGCATTTCAAGAGTAGGGTATTATGAGCAGGTAGGAAAGAAAAAATCCTTTGCTCTTCCATTAAGTGAGTATCAGACCTTAATTGTTGAAGTAAAGATTAACTATCCTGAAAAGAGTAATGATTCATTTTATGAAGTCACCAAATGGGCCGTTGAAACCACCGGCACCCTTGAATACGACGATCATTTGAATGTACTTCATTAATTTTTTAAGTAATTTAAAAGGGCATGAACCGAAAGGTTCATGCCCTTACTAATTTTACTTATGAATCACTTATTCAAGCTCTTCAGCGGGAACCTCGTTGGTTTCCTCTTCGTAAACAACTTCTTCTTCGAATGCGCTTGTTGCTTCTTCAGCATCTTCGCTTTCGGGAGCTGCTTCCGCGTTGTTCTGAGCGTTTGCCATAGCTTCAAGCATCTGCTCATATCTTTCGTCGGATGAAAGTTCTACGTCTCTGTAACGCTTCATACCTGTACCTGCAGGAATGAGCTTACCTAAAATAACGTTTTCCTTAAGTCCGATAAGAGGATCGATCTTACCCTTAATAGCTGCTTCTGTAAGAACCTTTGTGGTTTCCTGGAAGGAAGCGGCTGATAAGAATGAGTTGGTTGCAAGAGCTGACTTTGTGATACCAAGGATAACTCTTGTACCTTCTGCGGGTTCTTTGCCTTCTGCAATAAGCTTTTCGTTGATGTCTTCGAAATCAAGAACATCAATCATAGCACCGGGTAAGAAGTCTGCGTCACCGTTGTTTTCGATACGAATCTTCTTAAGCATCTGACGTACAATAACTTCGATGTGCTTATCGTTGATATCAACACCTTGTAAACGATAAACTCTCTGTACTTCTCTTAAGAGATAATCCTGTACCGCACGGATACCCTTGATCTTAAGAAGATCATGAGGGTTAACTGAACCTTCTGTAAGTTCATCACCGGCTTCGATGTTCTGTCCGTCGATAACCTTGATACGAGAACCGTAAGGAATTAAGTAAGCCTTTGTTTCCTTTGTTTCTTCGTTGGTGATAACAACTTCACGCTTCTTCTTTGTATCCTTAATGGTTGCTACACCGCCGAATTCAGCGATGATTGCAAGTCCCTTAGGTCTTCTTGCTTCGAACAATTCTTCTACACGGGGAAGACCCTGTGTGATATCGCCACCGGCAACACCACCGGTATGGAATGTTCTCATTGTAAGCTGTGTACCGGGTTCACCGATTGACTGAGCTGCGATAATACCTACAGCTTCGCCGACCTGTACAGCTTCACCGGTTGCCATGTTGGCACCATAACACTTAGCACAGATACCGTTGTGTGAACGGCAGCCTAAGATGTTACGAACCTTGATTCTGGCCTTAGGATTCAAGTTACCTTCTTCATCGGTAACAGGTACTCCGTTAACGTCAACACCTTCTTTTAATACCTTTTCCGCACGAGCGGGTGTAATCATGTGATTCTTCTTAACGATTACTTCGCCCTTCTTGTTAAGGATATCAGCAGCGGTGTATCTGCCCTGGATACGGTCCTTAAGACCTTCAATTGTTTCTTTACCGTCCATGAATGCATATACATCCATTCCGGGGATTTCATCTTTGCCTTCGCAGCAATCTACTTCACGAATGATAAGTTCCTGTGATACGTCTACCATACGACGGGTCAAGTAACCTGAGTCGGCTGTTCTGATAGCGGTATCTGACAAACCTTTTCTAGCACCGTGTGCTGACATGAAGTATTCCAAAACGTCAAGACCTTCACGGAAGTTTGACTTAATGGGAAGTTCGATTGTACGACCGGTTGTATCAGCCATAAGTCCACGCATACCTGCAAGCTGTTTGATCTGCTGGTTTGAACCACGGGCACCGGAGTTAGCCATCATGTAGATGTTGTTGTACTTATCAAGACCGTCAAGAAGGTCTTTTGTAAGCTGAGCATCTGCTTCTGACCAGGTTTCAACTACTGCACGATAACGCTCTTCTTCTGTAATAAGACCACGTCTGAAGTTTCTTGCAATCTTATCAACTGTTTCCTGAGCATCCTCAAGAATCTGAGGCTTGGATGCAGGCACTGTCATATCAGAAATTGATACGGTCATTGCTGCTCTTGTTGAGTACTTGTAACCTGTTGCTTTAATCAAGTCAAGGGTTTCAGCTGTTACTGAAGCTCCGTGAATGTTAATAACTTTTTCAAGGATCTGCTTTAACTGCTTTCTTCCTACATGGAAGTCAACTTCTGTAAGAAGAACGTTTTCTTTCTTGGATCTGTCTACATATCCTAAATCCTGAGGAAGGATTTCGTTGAATAAAAGACGACCAAGTGTTGTTTCGATGAAGTCTGTTACCACTTCACCCTTAAATTCAGCGCTTCTCTTTACATAGATAGGCTGGTGGAGAGTGATCTCCTGGTTTTCATATGCAAGGAAAGCTTCGTTGGTAGAGTTGAAGTATCTGCCTAAGATATCGATCATTCTACATACAACGATACGGTTTCTTTCAGGGTCAACGTTAACCTTAACAACAGAATCTGAAGAAAGGTCTTTGCCTAAAAGTTTAACTGCTTTCTTACAATCTTCGATTGAATCAAATTCCTTAACTACCTTAGCTACCATTGAAGGATCGTTTGAGAAATCTGCAAACTTCTTCATGGTTAAGTAGTAAATACCAAGTACCATATCCTGTGAAGGAACGGCAACAGGGCCACCATCCGAAGGCTTTAAGAGGTTGTTAGGAGACAAAAGTAAGAATCTACATTCTGCCTGGGCCTCTACGCTAAGAGGAAGGTGAACAGCCATCTGGTCTCCGTCGAAGTCGGCGTTGAACGCTGTACATACGAGGGGATGAAGCTTAATAGCTTTACCTTCAACAAGGATGGGCTCAAATGCCTGGATACCAAGTCTGTGAAGTGTAGGAGCACGGTTAAGCATTACAGGATGTTCTTTAATAACATCTTCAAGTACGTCCCAAACCTGAGTGTCAAGTCTTTCTACAAGCTTCTTGGCATTCTTGATGTTCTGGGAAATGCCTCTTCCTACAAGTTCCTTCATAACGAAGGGTTTAAACAATTCGATTGCCATTTCCTTAGGCAAACCGCACTGATAAATCTTTAATTCGGGTCCAACTACGATAACGGAACGTCCTGAGTAGTCTACACGCTTACCAAGAAGGTTCTGACGGAAACGACCGCCCTTACCTTTAAGCATGTCTGAAAGTGACTTAAGAGCTCTGTTACCGGGGCCTGTTACAGGACGACCTCTTCTACCGTTATCGATCAAAGCATCAACTGCTTCCTGCAACATTCTCTTTTCGTTACGAACGATAATGTCGGGAGCTCCGAGCTCTAAGAGTCTCTGGAGACGGTTGTTACGGTTGATGATACGTCTGTAAAGGTCATTTAAGTCTGATGTAGCAAATCTTCCGCCGTCAAGCTGAACCATAGGACGAAGGTCCGGAGGAATAACGGGAATAACATCCATTATCATCCATTCAGGCTTGTTTCCTGATTCACGGAATGCTTCAACTACTTCAAGTCTCTTTATGATACGGGCTCTCTTCTGACCTGTTGATTCCTTAAGTTCTGCCTTAAGTTCAACAGATTCAGTCTCTAAATCGATTGCCTGTAATAACTCTTTGATTGCTTCGGCACCCATTCCTACACGGAACTTGTTGCCGTAAGTTTCTCTTGCATCCTGATATTCTTTTTCAGAAAGAACCTGCTTGTACTGAAGGTTTGATTCACCTGCATCAAGCACAATGTAAGATGCGAAATATAATACCTTCTCGAGTACTCTGGGAGAGATATCGAGAATTAATCCCATACGTGAAGGGATACCCTTAAAATACCAGATGTGTGAAACGGGAGCTGCAAGTTCGATACGTCCCATACGTTCACGACGAACACTGGCCTTTGTTACTTCTACACCACAGCGGTCGCAGATAACGCCTTTATAACGAATCTTTTTATACTTACCGCAGTGACATTCCCAGTCCTTGCTGGGTCCGAAAATTCTTTCACAAAACAAACCGTCTTTTTCGGGTTTAAGTGTTCTGTAGTTGATGGTTTCAGGCTTTGTGACAATACCGAAATCCGGGTCATCACCACGTCTGGACCATGCTCTGATCTTCTCAGGGCTTGCTAAACCGATCTGGATCTTATCAAAGGTCATCGGCTGCTGTATACCATTATTAATTTCCGACATTTATGGCGCTCCTTTACAATTATTTTTGTAATTCATTTACCTTATTCGTCAAGGCTTCCTTCGAATTCTTCTTCGCTGAAATCTTCTTCAGCTTCATCGAAGGATTCATCGGCTTCCACTAATTCGCCCGATTCATCGAATTCCTGTGTCTGATAGCCGGCATTTGTGAATTCAGCACGTGAATATGTGCCCTTTCTGTCATTGCCGTCCATTTCAGCCATTCTGAAATCCGTTTCGCCATAATCGACAGATTCGGTAAGTGCGACTTCTGTGTCGTCTTCTCTAAGAACCTTGATATCAAGACCGAGTGACTGTAATTCCTTAAGAAGTACCTTGAATGATTCAGGGATACCGGGCTTAGGAATGTTCTCACCCTTGATAATTGCTTCATATGTCTTAACACGACCAACTACGTCGTCGGACTTAACTGTAAGGATTTCCTGTAATGTGTAAGCTGCACCGTAAGCTTCAAGTGCCCAAACTTCCATTTCACCGAAACGCTGTCCACCGAATTGAGCTTTACCACCCAAAGGCTGCTGTGTAACAAGTGAGTAAGGACCTGTTGAACGAGCATGAATCTTATCGTCTACCAAGTGGTGAAGCTTTAAGTAATGCATGTGACCGATTGTTGTAGGTCCGTCGAAGAGTTCACCTGTACGTCCGTCACGAAGCTGAACCTTACCGTCTCTAGAAATCGGAACACCCTTCCAAAGTGCTCTGTGTGCTCTGTTTTCTGATAAGTATTCATAAACTTCGGGAAGAAGCTCATCCTTGTGTAACTTTTCGAAGGTGTCAGCATTCTTATCGTACTCTACACCGTTCTTTTCAGCTTCCGCTTTAGCTTCTTTAGCATCAAAAGGAAGATTTACGTAATCGTTTGCAAGTTCAAGTGAATCCTGAATATCTTTTTCGTTTGCGCCGTCGAATACGGGAGTTGCAATGTTAAATCCAAGTGCCTTTGCAGCAAGTGAAAGGTGGATTTCAAGCACCTGTCCGATATTCATACGTGAAGGTACGCCCAAGGGGTTAAGCACGATATCAAGAGGACGACCGTTGGGAAGATAAGGCATATCTTCTACAGGAAGCACTCTTGAAACGACACCCTTGTTACCGTGACGTCCGGCCATCTTATCGCCGACTGAAATCTTACGCTTCTGAGCAATATATACACGAACTGACTGGTTGACACCGGGTGCCAATTCGTCGCCGTTTTCTCTTGTAAATACCTTAGCATCTACGATGATACCGTATTCACCGTGAGGAACCTTAAGTGAAGTATCTCTTACTTCTCTTGCCTTTTCACCAAAGATAGCTCGAAGTAATCTTTCTTCGGCTGTAAGTTCGGTTTCACCCTTAGGTGTTACCTTACCTACAAGGATATCACCGGCTCTTACTTCAGCACCGATGCGGATGATTCCTCTGTCATCCAAATCCTTTAATGCATCATCACCGACACCGGGAACGTCACGAGTGATTTCTTCGGGTCCGAGCTTAGTGTCACGTGCTTCTGCTTCATATTCTTCAATATGGATTGATGTATAAACATCATCCTGTACAAGTCTTTCGCTAAGAAGAACAGCATCTTCGTAGTTGTAACCTTCCCAGGTCATGAAACCGATAAGAGGGTTCTTACCAAGTGCAAGTTCTCCGCCGCTTGTTGAAGGACCGTCAGCAATAACTTCGCCCTTCTCAACGCGTTCGCCCTTAGAAACGATGGGCTTCTGGTTGTAGCAGTTTGACTGGTTACTTCTCTGGAATTTGGTAAGCTTGTAGTCTACCACTTCGCCATCGTCCTGTGTAATCTTCACTAAGTTTGAAGAAACATAAGAAACAACACCGGCTTCTTTTGCTACTACGCACACACCTGAGTCAACTGCTGCCTTGGGTTCCATACCGGTACCTACTGCAGGAGCTTCGGTAACCATAAGCGGAACTGCCTGACGCTGCATGTTTGATCCCATGAGGGCACGGTTAGCATCGTCGTTCGGAAGGAAAGGAATCAAAGCTGTAGCAACCGAGAATACCA
>JAEEGH010008977.1_pt1 | contig 23460 bp, 23 predicted proteins | sample 9134181 | NCBI WGS metagenome assembly JAEEGH01 (sample SAMN16246544, study PRJNA631951) | gut metagenome | biome: gut microbiome; feature: rumen; material: DP-attached | host: Bos | place: Iran: Karaj | collected 2018-10
AAGCCCTAACTTAACTGATCTCGGTGAAATATTCCGTGATTGCTATAACTTAGTATCCGTAGATAGAAATGGGGCACACATTAAATATGTTAGAGGTCTAACATTTGCCTCATGCAGTAACTTAACTTCTTTAGACTTAGGTGATGAAGTACTTGAATACGGACAATTCTTAGCGAGTTCTGGAGTCACATCATTTACTATTTCTAGTGTCTGTAGAGCGGTTGATTTATCAGGCTCCAAATTAAATACCATCGCAGTTGCGGAAGGTAACACTAACTTTAAAGTCGTTAATAACGCTTTATACACTTATGATGGTAGTAAATTATGCTTTGTTGCTTATGCAGGTAATGCTAACTTTGTGATTGCGGATGGCACTCAAACAATAGGCCAATATACTTTCCATAGAGCCAGAAATGTGTTTAATTCTATTACCATTCCTGCAAGTGTCACAAAAATTGAAAAATATGCCTTTGGTGAAGTAGAAGGTTTAACCGCAATCACTTATTTAGGAACCGTTGAACAATTTAACGCTATTTCTAAAGATAGATATGCATTTTACGACTGCCCTGTCAGCGAAGTTACATGTAGTGACGGTACGGCTACAGTACCAGTTAATTAAACCGAATTAATAAACAGTAATTGAGAAGCGCTTATAGCGCTTTTCTTTTTTGCATTATAAAAAGTTTTTAGATACAGAAAGATTTTCCGTACTTTTTTCAAATAATCTCCCTATTGGTATAGTAGGAGGACTTTTTATGTCTCGCAGTGAATTTCGATGGAACAAGAAAAGAAAACACTATACATACTTGTTTAAAGATAAAGGCAATTATAGAAAAAATATCTTGCTTCATTCTGATCCGTCCAAGAAAAGTGGTTGGAATGAAAGAAAACAACGTGATTTTGAAAAGAAGCATGTAAAACTTTTCAAGCATCCCAATCCAAACAATCCAAACATAATAAAATATTATGTTGAAAAGAGAATTTACACAGACGATGTTAAATCGTTTGGTGGACAAAAATATACGTGGTCGTGGAACAAGAACGATAAAAGAAAGATTAAGCGCATCAAAAAAGGGCATAGAACTCGCTAATTAAAGCCGTAATATATGCCCTAAAGACATTAAATCAAAACATAGTTATTAAATCAACAAAAATTGAAATAATACACTTCATTCATGTCTTTATTAAAACAAAAGATATGAATGTGATATTATATTAGATACATGATAAAAAAAGTATCTGATTCATATAAACATCACATCTTAATAATTGCTTTAGGGCCCTTCTTAAAAATCATTGAAGCGATATTTGATTTACTCATTCCTTTATTCATGAAAGCGATTATCGATTTAAGTCAATATAGTTCCCCTAGTGATATCCCTAATGCCATATCTTCTTCTTTAGCTTCTTTCATTAGACTAGTTAATCCAGTAGGAGAAGGCATTAGTGACGCGATTACAGGTGGCATCATTATTTTAGTCATGGGTATTGTTGGCTATGTTATTACAATGGTTAGCCAATATTTAGCGGCTAAAGCCTCAGTCAGTGTTGGTACTGAAGTAAGAAGTTCTTTATATCAGAAGTTATTACAGTTATCTAAAAAAGAAAGAGAAGAGATTAGCACCGCTAAATTGATGACTGTTATTAATAGTGATACTTATCAACTTCAAAAAGGTGTTCTATATTTTGTGAGATTAGCGGTACGCGCTCCATTTATTTTAGTGGGTGCTCTCATCTTCTCCTTTATTCTTGATTGGAGAGTGGGTTTAGCCTATTTAGCAATTGTTCCAATGATTCTTTTAGTGAACTTCTTAGTTCTTAGAAAATCTTCTAAAGGCTATTTAGAAATTCAATCTGAATTAGATAATATTTCTAATCAAACTAGTGAAACAGTGGAAGGCGCGAGAGTCATTAGAGCCTCTAATAACCAAGAAAATGAATACACTAAATTTTCTAATAAAACAGAAGCTTATCAAAATAAATCGATTAAAGTTAATCGCTTAAATGCTTTAATTAATCCTTTAACATTTGCTATTACATCAATTGTTTTAATCGTTATCATTCTTCTTTTAAGAAATGACTTATTTGGACCAAATAACGTTTTAGTGGCCTCTACAATTATCGCGGAGATGTCATATCTTGCTCAAATCTTCTTTGTAGTGGTGCAATTCTCCATTGTTATCGTTGATGTTGTTAAAGCTAGTGTATCGAGAAAAAGAATCAATAGTGTTCTTTCTATTGAACCAAAGATTGTTAATATATCTAATCCAAAAGTCGGGGAAATAAAAGATAACGAACCCGTTATTAAATTTGATCATGTTTCTTTCTCTTTTGATGAAAGTAAAGATAACTATTTCTTAAACGATTTAGATTTCGAAATTAGAAAAGGTGAAACATTTGCCATTATCGGTGGTACCGGTAGTGGTAAATCAACCATCATTAACTTAATTGAAAGATTCTACGACGCTAGTAAAGGTAACATCCTTTATAAAGGCATTCCTTTAAAAGAATATGATTTAACTTCTTTAAGAAGAGATATCGGTTTAGTTAATCAAAAATCATCTTTATTTAAAGGGACAATTAAATCTAATTACTTGATGAGTAATCCAGAAGCTAATGATGAAGATATCATTAATGCGCTTAAAAACGCTCAAGCATATGAATTTGTTTCTAAATATGATGACTCTATTAATCATGAAGTTAATGAAGGTGGTACTAATTTTTCAGGTGGCCAAAAACAAAGACTTTGTATTGGCCGAGCCTTAGTCCGTCATCCTGAACTATTAATTTTAGATGATGCGACAAGTGCGTTAGATCTTTTAACCGATAAAAGAATTAGAGATTATGTCTCTTCTATTAAAGACATGACTAAAGTAATCGTTTCTCAAAGAGTGGCGACAGTCCAAAACGCTGATTACATTTTAGTTTTAGAAGGTGGGAAAGTCGTTGGTCAAGGTAAACATGAAGATCTACTTAAGACTTGTCCAATTTATCTAGAAATTTATCAAACACAAATTAAAAAGGAGTAATATGACCGTTAAAAAGAGATTGTTTAATTATCTAAAACCATTAAGAGCCTCTTTAATAGTCGCGGTTATTTTTGCTTTGCTATTTGTGATCGCTCAAATATCTCAACCATTCTTATTAGGTAAAGCCCTTGATGCTTCTAAAGAAAATAATCCAGAGCTATTTAATATCTATGTCTTTACCGCTTTAGGACTAGCGGTCTTAGGTGTCGTGTCCGCTTATATATTTGAAGTTATTGTCATGAATAGTGCCCAAAAGGCTATTAAAAAAGCCCGTGATGATATTTATCAAAAGATTAATTCAATAGCCCTTAAAGACTTTGATAACAAGTATCGTGGTGATTTACTCTTACTAGAAATAAGAGATATGGAAAATTTCTCCGGGGGATTATTCGCGGTCTTTAAGACTCTTATTCAAGGTATCTTCACTGTTATTATTACCATCATCATGATGATCAATGTGAACTGGATATTAGCAGTGGGTGTAATTCTTCTTTCTCCATTAAGTATGTTAATGGCGAGATTTGTTTCTAGATTTTCTAGTAAACATTATCGTAAACAAAATGAATTACAAGCGCATATCTCCTCTATTTCTTTAGAAACGCTTAATAATATTGATATTGTGCAATCGCTTAATAATGAAGAAGAAGCTTTAAAAGCTTTTAATAAAGAAAATGATATTCTTCAAAAAGAAGGAACAGTAGCATCATTCTCCGCTTCTTGGGTTAATCCATCTACAAGACTCGTAAATAATACTATCTATGTCATTATTGGTGTGGTTGGCATTATCATGCTTTCTTATGAAAGTCAGTTACTGCCTTTATTTGCGGTCATGTCTATTGGTAGACTTTCATCATTCTTAAGTTACACTAATCAATATACAAAACCATTTAATGAAATTAGTAATGTCACTAATGAATATGAAGCAGCGAAAGCTTCTTTTAGAAGAATTAATGATTTCTTAAATATCGATAATGATATTAATGAAGGGAAAGATAGTGTTAACGATATTGAATCAATCACCTTTAAAGACATGTCTTTCTCTTATGATATTTCTAGAAAATTAATTACCAATTTCTCTCTTAATATTAAAAAAGGTCAAAAAGTCGCGATTGTTGGACCAACTGGTGCGGGCAAAACAACTTTAATCAACCTTTTAATGCGTTTTTATGACCCGTTAAGCGGTGAAATCTTAATTAATGACAAATCATACCTCGAAATTAATAAGACCTCTTTAAGAGGTAATATCGGTATGGTGCTTCAAGATACTTGGATTTATAGTGGCTCAATACTAGATAATATCCGTTATTTAAAACAAGATGCCTCAATAGAGGAAGTTAAAGAAGCGGCGAAAAAAGCACACGCTGATATCTTCATTGAAACATTACCAGATAAGTATTTAACCAAAGTCTCTAATAAGTCTGGCTTATCCGAAGGCCAAAGACAGATGATCGCGATTGCAAGAGTCATGCTGCTTAATCCAAATATGGTGATCTTAGATGAAGCGACATCTAATATCGATACACGTAGTGAAAAGCTCATCACGGACGCTTTTGATTATATGATGAAAGAAAAGACATCAATTGTTATCGCTCATAGACTTTCCACAATCGAAAAAGCGGATACCATCATCGTCATGAAAGATGGTGCCATCGTAGAAACTGGTAATCACATCGAATTAATGAATAAGAAAGGCTTCTACTATAGCCTTTACTCTTCTCAATATAAATAGGGGGTATTTTTATGAAAAAGTTTTTAAGAAATCTCTTCTCTGGTTATTTCCTAGTCTTATTACTTCTTTTAATCGAACTAGGTTTAATAGTGGTTATCCAATTCTATTTGGATGACATTATCTCTTTGATTATAGGTAGTGCCGCTGATGACGCAAAAGTTGCGACAATTGTTCTTTTCGTCTACATGGGTTTAAGAATCATTGCCTTTATCATTGCCCTATTGATCTTCTTTAGAATTGTTAATAAACCAGAAGATCCAGAATTCAAGATTCCTTGGATTGTGGGTATGCTTCTTTTCCCTTTATTCACCTCTGTTATCTTCTTAATCTTTGGTAACCATGGTTTAAGAAGAAAAGATAAGAAAATCATTAGAGCGTTCAATAAGTCTTGTGATGAACACTTTGAATTAACTTCTAAAGAACAGAAGAAATATGAAAAGCAGTTAGATAATGCCTCTGGTGCATTTAACTATATACATAGCACCACAAGAATGGGTATCCATACGAATAATAGGGTTACTTATTACAAATGTGGTGAAGAATTCTTCCCTGCCTTTATTGAAGGCTTAAAACAGGCCACCGAATTCATCTTCATTGAATTCTTTATTATTACTGATGGTAAAGAATGGAGTGCGGTACAAGAAATCTTAAAAGAAAAAGCCCAAGCCGGTGTTGATGTCCGTATCGTCTATGATGATATGGGCTGTAGTGGTACCATCTCTTCTTTTACCCCAAGAAGATTAAGAAAGTTTGGTATTAAGTGCTATAAGTTCCATCCATTTAGACCAATCCTTTCGGGTGTCTATAACAATAGAGATCATAGAAAGATCGTCGTTATTGATCATAAAATGGCCTTTACTGGTGGTATCAACCTCGCTGATGAATACGCTAATGAAATCGTGAGATTTGGTTATTGGAAAGACACAATGGTCAAAATTGAAGGTAGTGCGATTAATAATCTCATCATGACTTTCTTACAAAACCTCAATTTAGCGGTCGGTCATATCTCTAATTACGATAAGTTCTTGAATTATGAATATCCAAAATATGAAGATAGTGGTTTTGTTATGCCATTTGGTGATGGGCCTGGTGATATCGATTACCACTTAGTGGGCGAACAAAACTATATTAATATCCTTAACTATGCGAAAAAGACATGTTATATCTCCACTCCATACTTAGTGCCGACATACGGTTTATTAGATGCATTAAGAAATGCAGCGCTTAGAGGTGTCGATGTCCATTTAATCGTGCCTGGTATTCCAGATAAGAAACTAGTGTACGCGATGGCTAAATCTAACTTTAGATTCTTATTAGATTCTGGTGTTCATATTCATATCTATAAACCAGGTTTTAATCACATGAAATCCGCTATTGCGGATGATGAACTCGCCTTTGTGGGCACAATTAACTTTGACTTTAGAAGCTTGGTCCATCACTTTGAATGTGGCACACTTCTTTATAAATGCAGTTGTATGCAAGAAATTAGTGATGACTTTAAAGAAATGATTTCAGTAAGTGAAGAAGTACCAGAGAACTATAAGTTTAAAGGCTTCTCTAAATCTCTCTGTTCCTTGCTTAAAATCATTTCCGCGTTGTTCTAAAGTTCATTTAAGGTTCTTTAAATTAAATTTAAGGTATGAAACTCCTACTAGTTGAAGATTCCACTCAATTAAATAAAGCTCTTAGTACAATCTTAAAGAGAAACTCTTTTGTGGTGGACTCTGCTTATGATGGAGAAGAAGCCTTACTATTTATTGAACAATATCAATACGATGTGATTGTCTTAGATGTCATGATGCCTAAACTGAGTGGTTTTGAAGTGTTAAAAATCATGAGAGAAAAGAAAATAGAGACCCCTGTCATCATGTTAACCGCGAAATCCACTGTGGAAGATAAGATTACTGGCTTAGATATGGGTGCTGATGATTATTTGGCTAAACCGTTTAATACGGAAGAGCTCTTAGCGAGAATTCGTGCCTTACTTAGAAGAAAACCATCTTATAAGAAAGAAGATGTCCTCACCTTTGGTGATTTATCTTTAGATGTTAATACAGCGAGTTTATCAAACGGCGATAAGAAAGTTTCTTTAATGAATAAAGAATTACAAATCATGGTTCTATTAATAAATAAACAAGGAAGCATTGCTTCTTTAGACGCGATTAGTAAATCCGCTTGGGATATTGATTCTTATTCCACAAGTGAAAACGTTTGGGTCTTCATTTCTTATCTAAGAAAGAAGATTAATCAAGTATCTTCTACAGTAAAAATTAAATCCATCCGTTATCAAGGATATTATTTGGAGCAAGACAAATGATTAAGAAACTAAGACTACGCTTTATGTTGGCCTCTTTACTAGCCGTTCTAGTGGTTTTAGTCGCGGCGATTGCCTCCATTGATATCTATAACTATGTCGGTATTCAAAACGACGCTAAAAAATCTCTTGTTCTCGTCGTGGATCAAGAAAAGCTATATGCTGACCCAGAACCATATTCCTATGACCCAGGAGCGTATTCTTATGATCCAACTAATCCAGCTGGTCCAGGTGGTCAAGGTGGTCCAGGTGGTTGGTCTTGGCCAGATATGAGCAAATATGAAAAGTTGATGAGAGAGCATTACTTTGTCGTTTCTTTTGATGAGAATGGTGAAATCAACTATTCGGATTTCATGCACGTCTTCTCTATTTCTGAAGAAGAAGGTAAAGCCTTAGCTACAGAAATCTATAATAAGGGCACTAAAGGTGGTATTACTAAAGACTTTAGATACTCTAGAGACAAAAGAAACAATAATACTTATCTTGCTTTCATTGATATACATGAAAGAATGACCAATTATTATGATTTTGTTAAATCATCAGTCAGCATTTCCGCGATTGGTTACGCCGTCGTAGCGGGTCTTATCATTATGGCGTCTTTCTTTGTTTTCAAAACAAATGAAGAATCATATCGTAAACAAAAAGCCTTTATTACTAATGCTTCTCATGAATTAAAGACACCTTTAACTATTATCAATACCGACTTAGAGATTATTGAAATGGATAACGGCAAGAACGAATGGACAGAATCAATCCATGATCAAGTTAATCGTTTAACTTCTATGACCAATCAATTAGTCATTCTTTCTAGATTAGATGAAAACGATTTAAAGAATTATCCATTTGAAGATTTCTCTCTCAGTAAACTCGCTAATGAGTGCATTGAAGCATTCTTACCAACATATCAAAAGAACAATTATGAGTTCGCTAAGAATATCGAAGAAAACATCGGTATGACTGGTAATAGATATTTGATTAACGAATTATTCTATGTCTTCTTAGATAACGCTTTAAAATACACCAAACCAAACGGAGAAGTGGGTGTTAGAGTCAGTAGAAATAATAAAAAGGTGACTATTGTCTTTTATAACGATGTCGTAGAAAACCATCAAATAGACACTAATTTGTTATTTGAAAGATTCTATCGTAGTCCAAGTACTAATAAAAAAGAAGGATCAGGTATTGGCTTAAGTATCGCTAAAGAAATAGTGGAACTTCATAAAGGAAAGATAACCGCTGTTGTTAAAGATAACCATATTATATTTACGATAATAATATAAGAAATGAGAGCGCGCCCAGGCGCGTTTTCTTTTACTAATAATTTACTTTTATATTTATCGTGTATATATGCATAAAAAAGCATTATTTTTGCATTAAAAAACATTTATTTAAAAAATTTTTTAAAAAAGTAAATAACAAAGTTATTTAAAATAATAATTTACAAAAAAATTAAAAAATATTTAAAAAAATGCTTGCATTAAATTATTTATTTGTGGCATACTATAGAAACCCACCCCGGGAACGAGGTGAGTGAGAGACTAAGAATTGATAGATTCTTAGTATCTCAAGACCAGGTAAAACAATGAGCGCAGGTATGTAAGTTGCTAAAGCGTTCTCTGAGATCAAAGAAAAAGCTCAGACCAATCATTGTACTGGCAGAGTGAGCAATCACTCAAGGGCGAGTCCTCCCTGCTCCAGTGGATGCTGAATTAGAGTTTGACAGCTTAAAACCACCGCCCGACAAGATCGAAGAGGATGATGAAGGTCAATTACCCATCCACTCCCCACATCCAGGCTCAAGCAACTCAAAACCTGGAATAAGTCAGAAGGTCAGTAATGGCACTCCTGATGAATGGGCGAAAACTTAGCCTTAACCAAAAGATCACCGCTAAAGCGACGTTGATAGTAAGGACCTGGGATTAAAGCTCCCAGCCAATGATCACTAAGGCTTGATACCCGCAAGGGCATCTAAACGGCAAACCTCCCTGTTACAGAAGCCGCTGAATTAGAGTTTGACAGCGTAAGACTTCCGCCGGACATAGGACAAAGAGGGAAAAACAAAAGCGAGTTAAAGAAAACTTAACCGCAAAGCCTAATCCACATTACTCAACCTAACGTGTGGAGATAACGGGAGAACCCAGCATGGAAATCCCGCGAAGAAACGGCCTAAAGAACTTAAGACTAGATCAGTCAACCACCTCCTCTAAATTAGTATGGGAGCCTCGAAGGATTAAAGAGCCATCGTTAACTGGTTGCACTAGCAAAGATCATCAGTAATGATGATATCGGTACGACCCCACCTGACTAGCAATAGTCACCGGCATCTGTGTTAAAGTTTGACAGAGTAAATCCGGCACCGGTCAAGACGAAGAGGGAAACAGCCTCAAAGCTAATAACTTGAGGAAGCTGGCCAGTAAGACGCTAACTAATTCAAAACGCCTTACCAAGAAAGAAGCATCACCAGCCAAAGGAACTTAACTTGGATACCGCTTGCAGCAATGCATGATTCGGGTATCACGGTTCAAAGAAGGAAGCGGCATCGGCCGCTTCTTTTTTTGTCTTCAAAAAGCAATATAAAAAGTAAGCTACATAATATATCAGAGGTTTTAAAATGCGTTTAAAAAAGTTTTTGGCTAAATTTAGTACGCATATGTACGTGTAAAAAACTTTACTTTTAAATATTTATATAAAAAATATCAAAAAATAAATAATATAAAATATTATTTAAAATAATTTTTATAAAAAAATAAAAAAATTTTTAAAAAAAGTATTGACGTAAAAATAAAATAAGTGCATACTATATTAACCCGCTGGGGAAACCGAGTGGGTGAGACACTAAGAATTGATAGATTCTTAGTATCTCAAGTCCAGGTAAATCAATCAACGCAGGTAGGTAAGTTGCTAACGCGTTTCTGGGATCAAAATCTTAAACCAGATTAATGATTGTACTGGCAGATCGGTGCTTGCATCGATCAGGGCGAAATCCTCCCTCCTAGAGTGGAAGCTGAATTAGAGTTTGACAGCTTAAAACCGCCGCCCGACACGACGAAGAGGATGACGTAGGCTAATAACCCGTCCCACACCCACCTTCAGGCTAAAGCAACTCAAAACCTGAAATAAACCCACTGGTCAGTAATGGCACAGTGAGCGAATGGGAACCTAATTAAAGTAAAAACTCAGCCTTAACCACAGATCACCACTAAAACGACGTTGATAGTAAGGTTCCAGGATTAAATCTCCTGGTCAATGATCACCCCCACCAAGGCTTGATGCCCTTCGGGACATCTAAACGGCAAACCTCCCTGCTACAGTGGTCGCTGAATTAGAGTTTGACAGCGTAATTCCACCGCCGGACATAGGACAAAGAGGGAAAACAAAGATCCAGTAGTGCAAATCACTACGGAAAAGCCTAAATCGCATTACTCAACCTAACGTGCGATGATAACGGAAGAACCCAGGATAGGAAATTCCGTGAAGAAACGGCCTAAAGAACTTAAGACTAGATCAGTCAACTAGCTCCCTAAACTGACCAAGGAGCTCTAAGGATTAAAGAACCTTAGTTAAATAGTTGCTCTAGCAACGAATCGCCTCCCGCGATTCTCGGTACAATCCTCCCTGACTAGCAATAGTCACCGGACCTCGCGTTAAGGCTTGACGAGTTAAATCCGGTACCGGACACGACGAAAAGGATGACAGTCTTGAGCCAATGACTTAAGAAAGCTGGCCACCGATGTGCTACTCAGTTCAAAACGCATCGACAACAAGAAGCATCACCAGCCTAAGGAGCCTAACTACGATATCGCTTACAGCAATGTATGATTCGGATATCGCGGTTCAAAGAAAGGAAGCGGAAATTACCGCTTCTTTTTTTGTCCAAAAAGTTAAAATATTAACCATTTTTCATTTTTTCCTCCTATAGGGTAAGTAGGAGGACTTTTTTATGTCTGAACAAAACACGGAGTTAATTGAACTTACTAACGAAACAATTTCCCCGATGATTTTATGTTCCAGATCGCTAAAGAAGAATTAGATTCAATCATGATGTCACAAATTGTGATATCAAGATGGGGAGGGTTAAGAAAACTTCCATACGCCTTCACTGAGCAAGGTATTTATATGCTTATGACAGTTCTTAAAGGCGAATTAGCGGTCAAACAAAGCAAAGCTTTAATAAGACTGTTCAAACAAATGAAATTCTATATCATGCTGGAGCATCAAGCAAAAACGCTGGCGAAAGAATAACCACAATCAGAAATAGAGGCTTACTATTCCCTCATAAATGAACTACTAAATAATATTGATTAAATGTGGTAATATGTTTTTAACATGTTTCATCCACATAGTACAAAGTTTCCTTATACAGAATATACAGATCAACATTACTTAGTTGTTAAAAAGAATAACGGCTTAGTATTTGATGCTGATTATCCGTATTTTGATAACTCTTTTAAGTTAAGAACAGCGAAGTTCTGGACTAGAGTGGTCCTTAATATCTTAGTATGGCCAATTCTCTGTTTCTTTATGATGGGTTTAAAAGTTAAAGGTAGAAAGAACCTTAAATACTATAAAGACCAACTTAAACATGGCGCGGTTACTATCTCTAACCATGTTCATTTATGGGATTTTATCGCTAATATGAAAGCTCTTAGACCATATAAACCATATGTTCTTATTTGGGATATGAATATTAGAGGGGAAAACGGTAAAATGATGCGCGCTGTCAATGGTGTGCCTATTCCAAGCGATAATAAAGAAGGCATGCGTGCTATGAATGAAGCAGTTGGAAAACACTTAGAAAACGATGGCTGGCTTCATGTCTACGCTGAAGGAAGCATGTGGGAATATTACCCATATGTTAGACCATTTAAATTAGGCGCCTTCTCTTTAGCGTGCCGCTATAACAAACCAGTTCTTCCATTAGGATTCTCATATAGAAAGCCATCTTGGATTAGAAAACATATCTTTAAACAAGATGCCGCGATTACCGTTACTGTTGGTGAACCAATCTATAAAGATGACGCTCTTCCAGAATCCGAACAAAGAATTGATCTCGCGAAAAGAACGCATGAAGCAATATGTAAATTAGCAAACTTAGAAGAAGGAGAAAACTTATATCCTTCAATCTTCGACCACAATAAACGTGCGGAGGGTGATGAATAATTATGTCTCCATTAGTGATTATTTGTTTATTTATTCCATTGGTGGGTACAACCTTAGGTAGTGCGATGGTTTTCTTTTTAAAGAAAGAAATCAATCCTAAATTACAAAAGATCTTATTGGGCTTTGCCTCTGGTGTTATGATTGCGGCTTCTATTTGGTCTTTACTTCAACCCGCTATTAATACCTACACTAAAGGCGACTTTAGAATGTGGTTATATCCGGCGATTGGTTTTATCTTAGGTGTGGGATTTATGTTACTTCTTGACTACTTAGTGCCTCACATGCACATCAATAAGCAAGAAGAAGGTGTTTCTAAAAGAGAATTATCTAGAACATTTAAGATGATGTTAGCCGTTACTCTTCATAATGTTCCTGAAGGTTTAGCGGTTGGTGTTGTTATCGCTAGTTATATCGTCGCAAAAAATAGTGGTTCTGATATTAATGGTAACGCGATGTTAGCCTTAGCTATAGGTATGGCTATACAAAACTTCCCAGAAGGCGCAATTGTATCAATGCCTTTAAAAGAAGAAGGCTTATCAAAAGGAAGAGCGTTCCTCTATGGCTTTATTTCTGGTGTAGTGGAACCAATTGCCGCGGTTATTGCTATCTTAGTTACCGTATTCGTGTCAACAATCTTGCCATTCGTACTCGCATTCGCTGCGGGCGTCATGATCTACGTCGTCGTTGAAGAACTCATTCCTGAAGCTAACGAAGGCAGCCACTCTAACTTAGCCACCATCGGTTTAGCGGTGGGCTTTGTACTCATGATGGTGCTTGATATCGCGCTCGGTTAATAGATTAAAGAACTAAAAAAGGCCAACTTAAACTGTTGGCCCTTTTTCATTATTGATAGAATTACGCTCTGGCAATTCTGAAGCGGTTATAGTAATTATAGACGTAAGCAATGTCGTGCTTATTGTTATCAACGCAATATTCATCGTTGACTTCAATATTCAATATATTGTGGTCTTCATAATAACGGAAGATGTAATCGATTGCTTCATCTCTACTTTTGAAGAGACGATCGAATTTAATGTACTCTCCGTCAACAACTGCTTCTAGTGTGTACCTATTCATTCCGAATACCTCTCTTTTCTAGTGCCTTTTAACGTCATGCCCAGGACACGAGGTATTCCTGATTAGGAACACTATATATTATTCCTTTTTTAAACTATGTCAATACTATTTCGAAAAAATATTTTATTTTTTATTGCTTTATAAATTTGCTAAAATAATAGCATGATTGTCGGTATTATTATCGGTTCCATATTTGGTGGTCTTTTGATCCTCTTCTTTTTCATTTTGTTAGGATTATATCTATATACTTTTTATTCCCCTAAGAAAGGTCAATCAGATGACTTTAATTTAGGTGCGCCATTATATGAAGGGCATCGCGACGAAGTGATCCCTTTAATTGAAGGTATTAGAAAAGAACCATATGAGGATGTTTATATTAAATCTTTTGATAAATTGAAGTTACACGCTAGGTTATATGATCAAAAATCAGACACGGTAGCGATATTATGCCATGGTTATCGTGGAACTGCTTATCGCGATTTCTCTGGTGGCGCGACTGAAGCACTCCATCTTGGTTATAACGTTATTCTTATTGACGAAAGAGCGCACGGCAAAAGTGAAGGTCATTCCATCACCTTTGGTATTAGAGAAACTAAAGACGTTTTAAAATGGGCGGAATACGCTCGTGAAAGATTTGGTCAAAATATCAAAATTGTCTTAATTGGTATATCGATGGGTGGAGCGACTGTCTTAATGTGTGCGGATAAAGTTGAAGGTGATGTTAAGATCATCGCTGATTGTCCGTTTAGTGACCCTAGTATCATGCTAAAAGAGACGATTAAAGGCATTAACTTATCAGTTAAGGTATTTTATCCAATCTTGAATCTTTCATCGATCATATTCACTCACACTAACCTTAATAAAGGTTCTGCTTATGAATCAGTTAGTCACACTAATCATCCAATATTAATTATTCATGGAGATAGTGACCAAGTTGTTCCTCATCACATAAGCGAAGACCTATATAAAAAGCACCCGGATAAGATTCAATATGAACTCTTCCCTGGTGCTAATCATGGGATGTCCTATCTCGTGGACAAGCCCCGCTATCAAAAAGTAATTACAGACTTTTTAAATAAATAATTATTTACTAATTAACTTTTCCCAACCACTTGGTAATTCAACGGTCAATTTTTTCATCTCTAATTTAGATTTGATTTCTGTCTTATTACCATAGTTTGATTTACCGGTGATAACCGCGTTTTTGAAAAGAAGATTATCGTAAGTAATGGTGTATTTCATATCAGTAGTGGTTTCTTTATCTTCTGGAACTCCAGAGACTGCTTTTCTTACTGATTCAATGGTTAAGTTCTTTTCTCCAGCAGAATAATAATTAACTTCTGTTTTATAGGTAATTTCATCATCAACTTCTTCGCCCGCTTTGAAGTCATCGCTTTCCATTAAGGTGACTGGATCAGCAAAACCGGCCACAAATAAAGCAGGAACCAACGCTAACATGGTATATGGAGAAGTTTTATCACTATAATCTAAATCTGTAGCTTTAGTGTAGACATGTTCACTATATTGTTTGGTTTCCATGTCATATTCTTTGATATAAGCGACAGTGTCATATGTTTCATTTTTTACGATATAAATAACAAAGTCATATTTTTCTTCGCCTTCATTACCCTTGGCTTTTAATTTCATGTTTTCATCTTTATCTTGAGTGAGGGTATAAGTCATGCTGGTTTCTTCTTTTTCGGAACCTTTGCCTTTTGCACCTTTCATGATGACAGACATTTCAAAGGAAGCCGCACCGAGACTTTCGGTGTTTTCATTAATCTTTTTAGCGAGTTCATTAGCTTTTTCTTCGCTAATCTTCGCGCCTTTGCAGCCCACCAATAACATCGCTGGGATGACTAATAAAGTAAGGAATCTATTTTTCATAATGGTGTAACTCCTTTTCTAACTTTTATTATCAATATTTCTCGCCTCTTTTTAAATACTTTTTTAACTGGAAATGTTAAAAAACATCACTTTTATCGTGATTTTTATGATTTTAAGTGTGTTTAAGGTTCATAAATTAACATTTAAGTGACGAAAGATATTAATGAATTGGATTTAATGTCTTTTTGTCAAAAAGTCACATTCAAAGAAAGGAGGTCAAGATATGGAAACCATTAACACAATGCATCGTATTGAGATGAAATACGTCTTATCTAAAGAACAGTTAGCGTATTTAAAAGAAGCTTTAAAAGGTCATATGGTTGTAGACCAATATGGAAAAACCACAGTGGCGTCAATCTATTACGATACCCCTGATTATCGTTTAATAAGAACTTCAATTGAAAAGCCTGATTACAAAGAAAAAATCCGCTTAAGAGCGTATGGTCTAGTTAACGAAAACGAACACGTCTTCCTTGAATTAAAAAGAAAAGCGAACGGCCTAGTATATAAAAGAAGAGTGACATTACTCGAAAAAGATGTTCCCTCATTCCTAAATGAAAACAAAGCGCAAAAAGATCAGATTAGCCGTGAAATCGCTTATTTCAAAAACTATTACAAGGATTTAAAACCCGCCATTATGGTCATTTATGATCGCGTTGCTTATGAAGAAATAAATGGTGACCTAAGATTAACCATAGATGAAAATCCTAGATACCGTTTAGATCATCTTGACCTCCACACTTCTATGGAAGGCACTCCTCTTTTAGAGGAAGGCTCCGCTATTTTAGAAATTAAAGTCCAACAAGTGATGCCTCTTTGGCTCGTGGCTATTTTATCTCAAGGAAAAATCTATCAAAGTAGTTTCTCTAAAGTAGGAGAAGCTTATAAAAAAGAAATACTTAGCAAAGTAGAAAGGAAAGAAAATGTATGGGTTCATTATTCCAAATCATGTCCAGTTATGACAAAGTCATTGTCTCATTAATTGTCATTGGTATCGCTTTTATTATCAGCATTATTTTTACTTTTCTAGTCTCTTTAAAGATGAGAGGCACTAAGAGTTTCTTTGTGACTTCCGCTTTAATGCCAATGATCGTAGCCGCTGTTATCTCAATGGTATCGATATTTTTAGATGACGCGACAAGTGGTGCTGTTAGAATCGCCACAATCGCGGTAGCCCTTGGCTTAATCAGATTTAGAAGCATGAACGCTAAAGCGGAAGAACTATTAGTCTTATTCGCTGGTGTCGCTATTGGTTTAATATGTGGCTTAGGTTATGTCGTATTTGCCTTAGTCTTTGCTTTAGTGGTCGCATCAATCTATTTACTTCTTAACTTCCTTAATGTCTTCAATGGCAAGCGATTTGGTAATGAAAAAGTCTTAAAAATCACTATTCCAGAGTCATTAGAATATAGTGAAGTATTTACCGATACATTTGATACGTATCTTAAAAGTTCAGAGCTATTAGAAGTCAAAACAACCGCGATGGGATCGCTTTTCAAACTCTCATACCGTGTAGTTTTAAAAAACGCCAACGAAGAAAAAAGTCTCATCGATGAATTAAGAACAAAGAACGGTAATCTAGAAATCTCGTTAGTGCCTTTTGTGGGCGAAGATAAATCACTATAAAGTGATAAAATAATGAGGAGGAAATTCTTATGAAATATAAATATCTTTTAATCCCTCTATCGATTGCTCTAGCAATGTCTTTTACCGCGTGTAAAAAACCAACCGCTCCAAGTGTATCTAATCAAGACAACAATTCTTCAGGGGAAGTAATTTCTAATAGTGATAATCCATCTTCTGAAGAAATTAGTTCATCCTCTCACGAAGAATCTTCCTATGTCCCAGATACAGAAGACGGCGAAATCTATTTCATCACTAATGACACCTTATCAAATGGCGTTTTAGCGGATGGTGAATATACGTTCACAATCAATCAAAATTATAAACAAATTTATGTTAATGTTCCTGATACAGTCATCATCGTAGAATTAAGTGGTGTCACTATTAAAAATAGTGAAAACTCACCAATTTACGTGCAAGATTGCGATAAATTAGAACTCTCCGCGAAGAAGAATACTGTTAATAATATTCAAGATACAAGAGCTACCTATACGGAAGATGTAGACGGTCAAGGTAAAGGTGCGATTCATGTGGAAAATGGCGACCTTAAACTTAAAGGTACAGGTACCTTAAATATCACCGCGAATTACTTAAACGGCATTCACTGTAAAGATGATGTAAAGATTCAAAAACAAACACTTAATGTGACCGCTGTTAATCATGGTATTAGAGGTAACGATAGTGTGGAAATCGTTTCTGGTAATATCACCATTACCTGTGGTGGCGATGCTTTACATAGTGAAAACAGCGATATCTCCTCAAAAGGTAATCAAAAAGGTAACGTCACAGTTAGTGGTGGCACAGTTAATATCAATTCATGGGGTGACGCTATTCAAGCGGCCTATAACGCTATTATCGAAGAAGCAGATAGTACAATACCTACTTCAGTCACTATCAAAACAAATAAATACTCTTCCTATAATGGTGAAACAGTGGATACCAGCATTAGTTCTTTCTACTTAAAGATGAATTCATCCACTTACTCCAATGGTGGTTATACATACGCTGCTTATATTAACAATCAATGGTATAAGGCCGTTGATAAAGGACAACTTTCTTCAGGCGGCGGCTTCCCGGGTGGAGGCGGCCCAGGTGGAGGTGGTAGCCGTCAATCATACGTCTACGAATTAGAAAAACCAAATGGTGCGACAAGCTTTACTCTTTACAGATTCCAAGGTAGTAATGTCACCTCATTCTCCACAGAATCATATAATGCGAAGAGTGACGCGAAAGCGTTCAATGAAGCTTATGATATGGTCGAAGTATCTATTAGCAGTGGCAAGATCAACTTTGGTAGTTGGTCTAACTACTCAAATGGCAACTCTAATGGTGCGGATATCTCCGCTAAAGGCGTAAAAGCGGAAAATGAAATCTATATCAAAGGTGGAACACTTGATATTAAAGCCTATGATGACGCAATTCACGCTAATAATGATGGTTCATTAGAAAACGGAGATTCACCATTAGGTAACGTTAATATCTCTGGTGGTACATTAACATTAAACGCTAGTGATGATGCCATTCATGCTGACTATACATTAAATATCTCTGGTGGTAAGACCACAGTGACTTCTGCTTACGAAGGTTTAGAAGGCAACTTAATTAAAATCAGTGGTGGTGAAACATATGTCTACGCTACTGATGATGGTGTTAACGCTACTCAAGGTAAATCATCTCCTAATGTCACTGTTTCCGGTGGCCTTCTTGATGTTGAAGTTCCTGCTAGTGGTGATACAGATGGTATTGATAGCAATGGCTCAATTACTATTACTGGTGGGTGTGTGATTGCTAAAGGTCCAGGTAGTGCCTCAGGTAATGCCTTTGGTGCGGCTGCAGTCGATTCTGATGGTGCTTTATCCATGTCGGGTGGTACCTTAATTGTCTTCGGTGGTATTGAAAAAACGCCATCTAATAGCAATATTACTAAAACGCTATGTTCCTCTTCCTCCGTTAAAGCGGGATCTCATACAGTAACATTCTCCAGTGCTTCCTATACCACAACATTAAAAGGAAGCACGAACGGGTGTGTGGTATTTAGTCAGTTAGGAAGTGCAACACTTAGCTAAAACAATAAAGAGTCACGAAAGTGATTCTTTTTTAGCGGTTTTCTCTTTTTACTACGTTTTATTAGTAGAGGTATAATAGAGCTATGAACAAAATCGTTAAACTACCACTTATCTTAATCGCTCTTTTAATAGTTGGCTGCCGTCCTATTGGAGCGCGTCATATTGAAGAAGAACCAAATAATGAGGGCATCAAAGAGATTTCTTTTGGTATTTATGCTGATTATGGTGTTCACGTTAAGGATAAAGTAACCCTGCTTCTTGGCAGTTCTATCATTCCTTTCGACAAAGATAAGTATAATATTGACACTTTGCTTGTCGGTGATTATGTGACCATTTCTTATACTGGTGAGGTATACATTGAAGAATCATATCCAGAAAGGTGGTCTCCTGGTACTTACAAGATTAAAGATGTTAAAGTCGTCCATGGTACAGTCCATGAATATGAGATGTTACCTGATCCTGGCGGTGATCGAAGTTTAGCGAACACTAAGGGTGAATCATTTAATTTCGGCACTAAATATGTCATCAATGAAGATGGTTCATTTATTGAAGGTTTAAACGATTTTCCGATTGGCACTAAGGTATATGGTATTGAACCACCTCATTTTTCTAGCAAAACAATTTTAGCCTTTTATAGCTATAACCCTTTAGCGGATTAGTCATTTTTAAAAAAAGTTATATTGATATACTTTCCTTCATGGAGGTCATTTTATGATTATCAAAATGAAATGCCCAATTTGTGGCAATGAAGAATTCTGCTTTGTTCCTAATCCACCTAGTAGTGGTAACAAGAACGTTTATACTGTGATATTAACTGGCGCTTTTAGTGGCGCTACTGCAAACAGATACGTCTGCACTAAATGCGGCTATCTCGTTGAAAAATTTGAAGGCGAAGAATTGAAGAAAATCGCCAATAAATATGCAAAATAACTAGCGAGGTATAAAATATACACATGGCACAAGAGAATAATTACGGAAAAGCAGCATTTATCTTATCAATCGTCGCTGATGTCTTCACAGATGTTGGCCTTCTTTTAGTGGCCCTTATCTATACCCTTCTTAATATGAATATGAGAACACCTCTTCATATTATGTTTGGCTTTTTGATTATCTCTGGTCCAATTGTGATGGGTAGCATTGCGTTAGGCATGTTAAAACAAGCTAAAGGCACAAAAAAAGTCTTCATCATTTTGACAAAGATCTTTTCTATTCTAGCGATTGTGGCCTCCGCCATTATCTTAATGTATTACGGCCTTGTCGTCCTAATGGTGGGCTCGCTCGTAGCCTAAGCCTGTTCGGCATTAAGAATTGGTTGAAGATACTTAAGAGTATTCTCGTTTAATAGATCATTTAATAAGAATCCAAAGGAGTCGATAACTTCGGCTTCTTTTTCTAATGCGACAGAGGCGTAATGGAGTTCTAAATAATCTTTATCGTTGATATTAGAAATATAGGCTCTAAACCATGGATTTTCAGAATTAAAGTTATTAATGAGATAGAGATTATCATATGTTCTTTCAATCTCATCAAATGTTAAAAATATGTGAAGCGTGCCACTAGAGAAGACCACTAATCTGAAGTAGATAGAATTATTAAAATAGTCTTTCGCGGTGATTTGACTATGAAGAGTTAAACTCTCTTTAGTTTCTTCTTGCACTTGTAAGCCAATAGACTTACCCATATTAAGCAATTGTTCTTTTAATTTGATTAAATCCATAAGTTAATACCTCTTTGTCATTATATCTTTTTCTTTTAAGAAAATAAAAGTATGTATAGAATATATATACATGAAATTCAGTGTTATTATCCCTTGCTATAACGAATCACAAGATATCGTTAAGAATGCAGAAATCATCAAAGATTATTTAAACACCCATCAAATCGATTATGAATTATTACTCGTTAACGATGGTAGTAAAGATAACACCAAGGAAGTAATTGAATCCATTCCTGGTGTTAGAGCTTTAAGCTATGACGTTAATAGAGGTAAAGGCGGTGCGGTTAAATATGGTATCGAGAATGCCACTGGTGATTATGCTTTGTTCATGGATGCGGATTTATCAACTGATTTAAGCGCGATTGATAAAGTCGTAGAGGAAGCCCCTAACTACGACATGATTATCGGAAGTAGACACGCTAAAGATAGTGTCATCAAAAAGAAACAACCCGCTTTAAGAGTTTTTATTGGTTGGTGCTGTAGACAAATCGTTAATATGAAGTTCCACACCAAACTTAAAGATACCCAATGTGGTTTTAAAGCCATTAGAGCAGATATCGCTAAAAAGATCGTGGAAAAACAATTAATCGATAAATTTGCTTTTGATGTGGAATATATCTATATCGCTAAACTCAATAACTTAAGCATGAAAGAAATTGGTGTTATTTGGTCTGACGATAGAACAAGTACAGTTTCTCCATTTAAATCATCCGTTAAATTCTTTAAAGACATTAATTTTATTAAGAGAAATAGAAATCATTATTTCTTTGACCCTAATGACCAAAATAAAAAGGGCGAAGGTAAATGGGTCATCGCCCTCATGATTTCTTTATTAGCGTTAGTAATCGCTGCTTTTGTGGTCTTCCTAATCCTTAAAGCGCAAGCGTAAGTAAAGATTTATCACTTAATAATTTATTCAAATCATCTTCGTTATCTAAACGGAGATTTTTTGTTTTTTGATAGAACTTATTAATTAATCTATCAGTGTAGTTTCTCGCGTGTTTATAAGCATCTTCTTTCATACCCTCTAATTGCTCTTCTAAAAGAGTAATCATGCATCTTCTTAACATTTGATATAAAGACACTTCTAGCCAGCAATCGATATTTTGGTTAATTCTCTTTAATTGAACGAATAAAGAGATACCATCTTCAGCGTCATGCCATAAATCAGCGAATATATAATCATATCTAACGTCTTTTCTACTTAAATACTTAATCGCATCATCTTCAATAATGGTGATTTTGTTTTTGTTAACGAACAACGGTAATAAATTATTTTTAAATAAATCGATGATTTCTTTATCTTTCTCGATAATGGTGATTGATTTAACTTCATCTTTTAAAGAAATCATATATGGAACATAGCCCATGCCAAGGCCTAACACTAAAACGTTGCCTTTCGCCCTTTTAATATAAGGTTTCATCGTTTCGATTTCATTTGGATTGAGTGACATCCAAACATTATTACCTTCCGTTAAAGCGAGATAGGGGAATTCATTATTAAAATAACCAATCCTACTATATTCTTGATAGTTATCTAAATAGATATCATCGTACGCAAATAACTGATATGGTTCATAAACGATATTTTGGAGTTTATATTTACCAAGCTTCACGTTTACTTTGATGTTTTTAACATATGGATTATCTAAGTATTCTTTTGGGTCTAATCTTTTAAGGTTATTAAAGATATATTTATTCATTACTTCATCATTAACATCGCTATGTTCTAAACCATAGAATCCATAAAGTATTTCTAAAATAGCTTCTTCTTCAGAAAGGCCTTCTTTAATATACTGCTTAACTTCATCAGCATTAATGATATCGGTATAGTTAAAAGCGGCATTTAACATATCAGCGATATTCATATTGATCGCATTAATATCAATAATGCTTTTAACTTTATCTTTAATCTTGTTATCAATAACCATACTTAAATATTAGCAAATATATCTTTGATACACTCTTCAATTTCATCACAAACAAGACTATATCTTCCTGTATACCAAGGATCTTCTACTTCATTAACACCTGGAGTCCATTTATTAATCGGGAAAAGAATGCCTTTATAGTCATCTATTTGTCTATTAAGTGACCATCTATTTTCTTCATCCATGTAGAAAAGATAATCCGCATTATCATAATCAACTTGTCTAATACGTTGCGCGGCATGAGGATGCATAGGCACTCCTCTTCTAAAAAGTTCTCTTTTCATAGGAGGATAGACGTCATTACCTATTTCTTCAGAGGATGTCGCTCTAATAAGGATATTAAATTCCCCATCACGTCCATGCTCTTTTAGGTATTTTAAAGCGATGAACGCTGCAGCGGGACTCCTACAAATAGAACCATGACAAATAAAGATAATGGTTTTCATTATTCGAGTTCAAAGGCGCCTGTATAGAGTTGATAGTAGTAACCCTTTTGGGCGATTAAGCTTTCATGGTTACCTCTTTCAATGATTTCACCTTTATCTAAAACGAGAATATAGTCAGCATTTTGAATAGTGCTTAATCTATGAGCAATCACAAATGTTGTTCTACCTTTCATTAATTGATCCATACCTTTTTGCACTAATCTTTCGGTACGAGTATCAATAGAGGAGGTTGCTTCATCAAGAATCATAACTGGTGCGTCAGCGACAGCGGCTCTAGCAATAGAGATTAATTGTCTTTGACCTTGTGATAAGTTAGACCCATCACCAGAAAGGACAGTATCAAAGCCTTGAGGTAATCTCATAATGAAGTCATAAGCATTAGCAATCTTAGCCGCTTCATAGACTTCTTCATCAGTGGCATCTAATCGACCATATCTAATATTTTCCATAACGGTACCAGTGAATAAGTTCACATCTTGAA
>JAEEGH010008979.1_pt1 | contig 23458 bp, 17 predicted proteins | sample 9134181 | NCBI WGS metagenome assembly JAEEGH01 (sample SAMN16246544, study PRJNA631951) | gut metagenome | biome: gut microbiome; feature: rumen; material: DP-attached | host: Bos | place: Iran: Karaj | collected 2018-10
GTGGTGATGCGCACGGTCGTCTTCAAAGGACCGACCATGCCGAGGTTGAAGTTGCCGGAATCCGCGTTCACATTGCCGCCGATCTCGGTGCCCGAAACCGGATCGAGACGGCGCGCAAAGTATGCCTTGACGCCGTACTGATAGCGCGTACCCGCATACACCTTATGCGCCGCGTCCGCGCCGTCGATATAGGTCGTCTCCGTGGTATTGTTCCATCTCGCGAACGTCGTCCAGCCGTTGTCTACAAGGTTCCATGCACGGCGGTAGATGACATAGCCTGCTGCGCCCTCGACCGGCTCCCAGGTCACCTTGATGCCCTCGTCGACGTTCTCGACGGTCGTCTTGGTCGTGGCGGGCAGATAGATCTTGAAGCTGCCGCGGCAGGTGCCCGCATACGCGTTTTTCAGCGTAACGAACACATAGCCGGTGCCCGCCTGCGTGTTTTCCTTATATTCGTACGTATAGTTGTCCGGACCGACGGTATTGCCGTCCTCGTCTTTGACGGTGAACCGCGGCGTGTGCGCCTTGCCGTCGTACAGCACGTACGCGGTCTTGCCCTTGAACTGAACGTCGTTCGCGTTCCATTCAACCGTGCAGTCCGTCGTCTCAGAGCGCAGACATCTGACGGTGACGCCCTCGGGAATCAAAAGATCGCCGTACGCATCGTATGCAAGCGCATTCCACTGCGATTCCGTGCCGTCAAAGTCGATCGTCTTGAGGTTCTCGCAGAAAACGAATGCCTGCGCGCCGATCGAGGTCAGTCCGTTCGGCAGCGAAACATGTGTGATCCGGTCAAAAATCGGTTCCCACGGCAGGTCGTAATCATCCATCGCACCGCTTCCGGTCACCGTCAGCGTGCCCTTGTCGTAGGTCCAGTCGAGATTCGGACCGGGCTTCTGATCGAACATGAAGCAGTAATACGATTCCGACGGGAACGCGTCCGAAGCGACCGTCACGCCGTTCCACATCGCCTCCGTGCCGATATAGTAGACGGCGGGATCCGAAACCTCAAAGATGCGGCAGTCACGGAACGCGCAGGTTCCGATGCGCGTGACTTCCTTCGGGATCACGACGCCGAACACGCGGTCGATGTCCGCAAACGCATAGTTGCCGATGCTCGTCAGTCCGTCCGGCAGCCAGATTTCGTCGATGGATGCGGCGAGGTTGTGCCACGGCGCGGGCGTCGACGCGGTATAGTTGTACATCGAACCTCTGCCCGTGATCTTGAGCCGGTGCACGGTCTCGTCCGGATTCTCGTCCTCGATGACCTGATATTCCCATTTCAGGAAATCGCCGCACGGATCGTTGCCGCCGATCTCCGGCAGCTCGATATCGCCGTCCGCACGCGCGCGCTGAAACGGCGCCGCAAGCAGCAGCAGACAGAACAGGATTGCAAGAGTTTTGATGACAGAGTGTTTCATAATCGTTCGCCGCCCTCCCATACAGAGTTATTATAGCACACCCCATGCACGCGCGCAAGAAAAAAAACAGGGAGCGGACGTCCGTTCCCTGTCTTTTATTCGTTCGGATGCTCAGTTGAGCGCCTCTTTGAGAGCCTTGCCGGCCTTGAAGGAAGCCGCCTTGGAAGCTTCGATCTCGATCTCCTTGCCGGTCAGCGGGTTGTGGCCTTTGCGTGCCGGGCGCGTCTTTGCTTCAAAGGAGCCGAAGCCAACCAGAGAAACCTTCTCGTCAGCCTTGAGTGCGTCCACGATGCTCTCGAAAACCGCAGTAACGGCCTTTTCCGCGTCCTTCTTGGACAGCTCGGTCTTTGCGGCAACTTCCGCGATCAGTTCAGTCTTGTTCATGATTATTCCTCCGTAAGTGATTTATATTTCAATCGTTGCTCTTTCCGAATGAGCCTTGCCTATTTTACCAACCAAACCCCGGTTCGTCAAGCCCCAAAATGGGATTTTTTCAGCCAATCCGGCTATTTTTTCGCCTGTTCCCAGTATCCGTCCTGTTCCTTTAAGGTTAGTTTAGCCAAGTCGTACCCGTCCGCCGCGGCAAGCGCTTCCATCCGCGCGAACCGCCTGACGAACTTGTCCGCCGCGTCGTGCAGGATCTGTTCGCTGTCGAGTCCCAGAAGCCGCGTCACATTCACGACCGCGAACAGCAGATCCCCCGCCTCCTCGGCGATGTTGCCGTTTTCGCGCATCGCGGCCCTGAGTTCCTCCAGCTCCTCGGCGACCTTCGGCAGCGCCTCGTCGGCGTCCTTCCAGTCGAACCCGACCTTGCGCGCTTTGCGCTGAATCTTCTCGCTGCGCATCAGCGCCGGAAATCCCTTCGGCACCGCGCAGAGCGCGTCGCTCACGCTCTTCTGATGCTTCTCTTTGCGCTTGAGCTCGTCCCACTTCTGCAGCACGTCCGCCGCGCTCGCCGCCCTGTCCTCGCCGAACACGTGCGGGTGACGGTAGATCATCTTCTTCACGATGCCGTCCGCAACGTCGCCTTCGTTGAAGCGTCCCTGCTCGTCCGCGATCGTCGCGTGGAACAGCACCAGCATCAGCACGTCGCCGAGCTCCTCGACGATGTGCGCGTCGTCCTCCTCGCCGATCGCGTCGTTGAGTTCGTAGCACTCCTCGATGAGATCGCGTCTGATGCTCTTGTGCGTCTGCTCGCGGTCCCACGGACAGCCGTCCGGCGCGCGCAGGCGTTTCATGACCGTTACGAGATCGTAATAGTCGTAGCGCGTCAGCTGTTCGAACGCGACCGGCGGCACCAGCAGCACCGATCCGGCAAACAGCGTGCGGCAGCGGTCGAGCTGTTCGAGCGGGAACGTCCGCCGATGATAGCGCCCGTCCTTCTGCATGGTCGCAAGCGTGACGCGGTGCGTCTCGGGATAGATGTCCGCGAGGCGAAGCTTGACTTCGCCCGCGATGATCGGATGGTCGAGCTCCTGAATGCACAGCGGCACGGTGCGGTCGATGCGCTGCGGCAGCGTGCGCGCGGTGCAGATCGCCGCGTCCTGCAGTTCCGGAAACGCCGCCTTTGCATAGGAAACGCCAGCGAGTGTCTCCACGCGGAACCCGCGTTTTTTCGCCGCCTTTGCGATCGCGTCCTTCTGCGCAAAGCAGCCGTCGCCCATGACGGCATAGACGCAGTCGCCGCCCGCGGTCAGCCGGTCGGCGATCGCTCGGTTCAGCGCTTCGAAGTCCTCCGCCGTCTCGTAGAGGTCGTCCATCGAAACGAACGAAAGCCCCGCGTCCAGAACCGGCTGTGCGCCCGGATGCTCGGTCGTCTGCAGATACAGCGTTTCGGCGCGCAAGATTGCGTCCCACGCGGCCTGCGTGAGCGTCTTTGGCGTCGACAGCGGCGCAATGATGATGGTTTTCATGTTATCTCCTTGCAAAGCGGGCAAGCTTTCTGCCGCCCGGTATATAGGCGAGCTCTTCCTTTGTAAACATGCCGAGCAAGAGCGTCAGAACGGCATAGATTGCCACGGCGACGAGAATGGCAAGCACGGTCGCGATCGCCGCCATGCGACCGTCGGCGAACACCGGAATGCGCGACAGCAGCCGGTGCGCGCTCCACGCGCCCGCGCCCATGACGGCGGAGGCAAACGCGGGCTTTATGAACGTGTCGAGCACGTTCATCTTCGCTCCGGTGACGCGCAGCAGCACCACGGTGTCGAGCACGCCCGCAACGCCGAAGCAGGCGAGGTTCGAGAACACCGCGCCGAGAATGTTGATCTTCGGAACCGGAATGCAGATGATGTTGACCAGCACCTTGGTGACGCCGCCGATCAGAAGAAACCACACGGGAAGCCGATGCTTGCCGACGCCCTGCAGCGCGCCGGTCGCGGTCTGCACGAGCGAGATGAACACGACGGTGAACGCCGCGACGTGCATGAGCCGCGTTGCGATCGCGTGGGATTCGGGCGTGACGGAATGGTACAGAAGCTTGATGATCGGTCCCGCAAGCACGGACAGTCCGACCGCGCACGGCAGCCCGATCGCCATGGCGATCTTGAGGCTCAGAAGCGACAGCTGCTTAACGCCCTCGCGGTCCTCCCTGACGCGCGCCGCCGAAATCGCGGGTACGATGGACATGGCGATGCCGATCGTGAGCGTCGCGGGCAGGTTGATGACCGAACGTACATAGGTGCACAGCGCCGTATAGTTGAGCTTTGCGAAATCCTCGGAATAGCCGATCCCGCGCAAAAGCCGCGTGATCATCGCGGAGTCGAGCACGTTTGCGATCGGCAGAATCGACGCGCCGAGCGTGATGGGAATTGCGATCGCGAGCATCGGACCGAACACCTTCTCATGCGGGTTCGGATCGACGATCAGCGCCTTGTACTGCCCGCGCGTTCCGGCGTAGAAGAGCATCATCACGACGAGCGACAGCGCCTCGGAGATCGTGACGCCGATCAGAAGCCCCGCCGCGCCCGCGGCATAGCGCATCGGCGTATCCGCGTACTTCCGGAACAGAAGATACGCGAGCAGCAGACCGGAGACGAACTTGATGATCTGCTCGGTCAGCTGCGAAACGCTCGTGCCCGTCATGCGCTGCAGACCCTGCAGATAGCCGCGATACGCGCACATGAGCGAAACGAACAGCAGCGCGGGCGCAAGCGCCATCATCGAATACTTCGCGCCGACGTCGCTGCCCAATACGACCGTGCCGATCCACTCCGCGCCGAAGAACATCAGCGCCGAGGTCACAATGCCGATCAGAAGAAGCAGCAGCAGCGAACGGCGGAACACGCGCCGCGCGCCGTCGTAGTTGCCGATTGCCGCGCGCTCCGCGACCATGCGGGAGATCGCCGTGGGAATGCCGGAACTCGAAATGATCAGCAGCCACGAATACGTCGGATAGACGAGTTCATAGTAGAACATGCCGTGCTCGCCGACGATGCGCACCGCAAAGATGCGGAACAGCACGCCGATGAACTTGCAGATCAGTCCGACCGCCGCAAGGATGGCGGCGCCTTTGACAAATGCGGTTTTCTTCGTGGTTTCCATGTCAAAGAGTATAGCAGATTCCCGCCGATATTTCAAGTATTGTCCGCGGCGGACAGCGCGGCGACGAGGATGCCTTCGTTTTGCGCGTACAGTTCGGGCAGATCGGCGATCGGCAGCGGGTTCTCGCCGCGTCCCGCCTCGATCGTAAAACCGCTCTTTTGAAACGCCGCGATGAACCAGTCCTTGTACCCCGCAAACCCGCTCTCGTACGGTACGTCCGCAGCCGTATAGCCGGACGCTTCGGCAAACCGTTCCGCAAGCGCGCGCGAGCCGAGCGGCGCGTGATCGCGGTACTGCCAGTAGATTTCGCCGCCCTGCGTGTGATACGCAAGCACGCGGTCATAGCCGTCCTCCTTGGTCAGCTCCGCCATCGCGCGGTTCTCCGGCGTTTCCAGCGGCCGCGTGCCGGTAAAGTCGCGCGGTCCCGGGCGGGTATACCCCTGCCGCATCTTGATCGCCCGCGCGTTCTCCCAGCCCGCCGGATAGCCGAGGTTCAGATCGATGCCCTGCAGGTTCGCCTTCCATCCAGACGGAAACGGAATCGACGGATAGAAGCCCGCAAGCGCCTTTGCGCTCTCATACCAGCTGTCGCCCGGCTCATAGACGCCGGTCACCAGATCCGCGCCGTCCGGATTGACCATCGGCACGAGCGTCAGCGTCGCAGTCTCATAGAGCGAACGCGCGGACACGCCGCCGATCGCGCCGCCCGCCGCAAGCGCGCCTGCATAGCGCTCCAGAAACAGCAGCACGAGCGGCGCGGTGATCCATTCGTTTGCATGGTGCGCCGCGTTGACGCCGACACGCCTTGCCCCCGCGCCGATGCGCAGCGCGTCGATGCGCCTGCCCGCATAGCTCGTACCGATCGGAAACCGCGCAAGAAACGGATAGCGCAGCACCAGTCCCTCCGATACGCAGGCGCAGAGAAACGAGCCGTACGGGACGTTCGTAAACGTCACGTCGAACGGCAGCGGCACCGTGACGGTCTCTCCCGCGCTCCATTCGATACCGGGGTTTGCCGTTCGCACCATGTCCGCCGTTGTGCCGAAGCGCGCCGCAACCGATTCCGTGTCATCGCCCTCCTTCAGGATTGCGAACGTCGCGCCGACCAGATACGGATAGAGCGCCGCCCACGTGAGCCGCCCGACGATCCCGTCCGCACGGAGCCGCATCCGTGTCTGAAACGCATAGACCGCGCGTTCGGTCCTTCCGCCGAAGATGCCGTCGATCTCCCCCGGTTCCTCTCCCGCGCGCAAAAGCGCCGCCTGCAGATACTGCACGAAGACGCCGCTGTCCTTGAATCGCAATGTACGCATACGCCTGCCCTCCGTCGTTTTTTTGAAAGCATATGCCGTAAGCGCGCAAAAAAGCCCGTTCGCGCGGAACGGGCTTTTTGAAGATCGATGTTCAGTTCGACTGCAGGATGTATTTCAGCACGCTGTCGCAGCCGTTCAGGAAGTCCTCGAGCGTATTCTCAACGATCACGTCGGGCGTCAGCGCTTCGTCCGTATTGCCGGGCCAGAAATCATCCCAGACCGAGGAACACTGACCGGTGAAGCCGGAATTCGGCAGCTTGAACTGGCCGCCGACGAAGAACGCGGTCGGCTGTCCGCCCAAGGAACCGACGATCTTCGCGCCCTCCACACGGCGGCGCAGCACGGACGGCAGCGCGATCGCCGCGGAGTAGCTTCCGCCGTCGATGAGGATGAAAACCTCCGCGCCGGATTCGGACAGGAACGTTGCAAGCGGCAGGAAGTTGCCGGAAAGATCGGGATACCCGCCGGTATTGCTGCGGAAATCCAAAATGATCTTTTCAAGCGAACCGGCTTCCTTTCCGGCTGTGATCGCAGCGTCGAACGCTTTTGTGATCGTATCGTCCACCTTACAGGTATTGACGCGGATATACAGCGCTTTGCCGTCGTTCAGCAGGCAGTGCCAGACGTCTTTCGCCGGATTGCTGTACATCAGGGACCGTCCGACGTCGCTCTCCTCCGTACCGGTTCCGGAATTGTAAGAGACAAACCCGTTGATCAGCACGAAATCGTCGATTTTGTAAACGGGAATGTCATAGTCGTTGACCGTTCCGTTCCGATCGCGCACGGTGATCGAAACGTAGTCGCTTTCCCCGATCACGCCGATGTAACGGAGCAAGTCTGCATTTGCAATGCACGACCACGACATCGCCAAGGATCGGAATGCAGCTTCGTTTTCATAGGACACCAGCGGACGGAGCCGGTCCAGAATCTCCTCCACGGGCACGCCGTTGATGTTCAGCAGCTGCATCCCCAGAAGCGATTTTTGCGCGGAAAACGTTTCGTCGATTACGCAGACCGTACCCTCGTCCGAGACAAACGGCTGCACGAAAAACGGCAGGCAGGCGTCGAACGGATAGATCGTTCCGCCGAATCCGGAATGCAGATCGTGCAGGATCGCGACCGTCTCGATCAGCTTTATCATGATCTCATTGTCCGAAAGCTCCGGGATCGACAGGATCAGCGCATTGACGCGGTCGATGAACTCCGCTTTCAGCGCCGGATCGAAGAAGTTCTGCGTGCCGCTCGATCCGTAGCGAACGACAAGATCGTTGTAGGATAACGTCGGCGTCATGCGGTCGGACAGCAGCGGATGTCCGTGGTAGGGATCGAGGAACGTATTCGCAAAATATACGATATCCTCCTCCCACTTCAAATCGCGCTCTTCCGTCATGATGTAGGTGTACGGCTTGCGGGCGTCGACGTACGGCGGCTGCGGTTCCGGTTCCTCGGTGGGCTCCGGCGTCGCGGTCGGCGCGGGCGTTTCCGGCACGGCGGTCGGCGCGTCGGTCGGCGCGGGCGTTTCCGTTTCGGCGGTCTGCTGCGGTGTGATGCAGCCGATCGGCAGCAGCGTCAGCACGAGCAGAACAATGACGATCCGTTTCATCATGCGCTCCTTTCTGATAGTCCGGTTTTTTCCGCTTTCAGTATACCATCGATGCGCGCGGTTGAAAAGGCTTGTTTCTCCCTTTTGTGGCACCTTGTTTCCGCAATTTCGACGAAATAAGGCTTCCCCGTCCGAAGGTTATTCGGCGGACGCCGATTTTTCAAATCGCCTGTTGCGGAATCGTCCCTTTTATGGTAAAATCAAGTATCTATGGAGGTGGCAAATGCCCTATTTTACCCACGGAGAAACCAAATACAAACTGATCATCCTGTACATCGCCGAACGCGCGGGCGCGCTGCTTTCGGGCGATCAGCTGTACCGCACCGCGATCCTCAACAGCGGGATGGATTATTTCACCTTCTGGAACGTGATCGGCGAGCTCGAGGAGGACGGCATGCTGGCGGCGGTGAAAAAGCCCTACGGCGACTGCTACGGCATCACCGACGCCGGACGCGACGCGCTCTCCATGTTCGAAAAGACCGTTCCGGAGAACGAGCGCAGAAAGCTCGACGCGTATCTGGATGAAAACCGCGCGGCGTTTGCGCGCGAGACGCAGCTTTCGAGCCGCATCGAAAAGCGGCCGAACGGCGTAACGCTGCACCTTTACGTGTCCGAGCGCGACCGTGCGATCTTTTCCGTCTCGCTCGACACCGCAAGCGAGGAACAGGCGATCGAGATGCGCAGCCGCTGGGACGACTGCAGCGAATCGATCTACAACTACGTCTGGGACGCCCTGCTGAACCGGCAGGATGCGAAATGAGGTGCGTATGGATCTCAGTCTTCTGAACCCGCAGCAGCGGGAAGCCGTGACAACGACCGAAGGACCGCTTCTGATCCTCGCCGGCGCAGGCAGCGGCAAGACGCGCGTGCTGACGCACCGCATCGCCTATCTGATCGAGGAAAAGGGCGTGCCGCCGTATCGCATTCTGGCGCTGACCTTCACGAACAAAGCCGCAAAGGAAATGCGCGAGCGCGTGGATGCGCTCGTTTCGACCGACGCGCACGCGATCTGGGTTGCGACGTTCCACGGGTTCTGCGCAAGGCTCCTGTCGATGGAGATCGACCGGCTCGGCTACGGCAAAACGTTCATCATCTACGACGAGCAGGATCAGCAGTCGCTGATCGGGCACTGCATCAAGGACCTGAATCTCAACGACAAGGTCTATACCAAGCGCATGCTCGCGGAGATCTTTTCGCATGCGAAAAACCACTCCCTTTCCCCGCTTGCGTTCCTGCGCGAAACCGGTCAGCCGTCGCAGGTGCTCGAGGCGTTCAAGCTCTATGAAAAGCGCCTGAAGGACGCGAACGCGCTCGACTTCGACGATCTGCTGCTGTGCACGATCCGGCTGTTCGAGACGTGTCCCGACGTGCTCGAAAAATACCGCGACCGCTTCCGCTACATCCTCGTCGACGAATATCAGGACACGAACCTTGCCCAGTATCACATCGTGAATCTGCTTGCGAAGGTGCATAAGAATCTCTGCGTGGTCGGCGACGACGACCAGAGCATCTATGCGTGGCGCGGCGCGGACATCCGCAACATCCTCGAGTTCGAGAAGGACTTCGAAGGCTGCAGGGTGATCCGCCTCGAGCAGAACTACCGTTCGACCGAGCGCATCCTGGACGCGGCGAACGCGGTCATTCAGAACAACAAGGGACGCAAGGAAAAGAAGCTCTGGACCGCCGACAAGGGCGGCGAACCGATCGACGTGCACGAGGCGAACGACGAGCGCGACGAGGCGTACTACATCTGCTCGCGCATCGCGAACGCGGCGCGGCTCGGCGCGCGCTACGACGACTTTGCGATTCTCTACCGCACGCATGCGCAAAGCCGCGTCCTTGAAATGATGCTCAAAAGCTTCCTGATCCCCTACCGCGTGTACGGCGGCGTGTCGTTCTTCTCGCGCGCGGAGGTCAAGGACATCCTCGCGTATCTCCGGCTGATTCTGAACCCGGCGGACGACGAGGCGTTCCTGCGCGCGGTCAATCTGCCGCCGCGCGGCATCGGCGCAAAGAGCATCGTCGATCTCGTCAACAACGCGCATGCGCGAAACATCCCGTTCATGAGCGCGGCAATCGACTCGCAGGACCTGCCCGCAAGAACCGCGGCAAAGTTCTTCCCGTTCCTCGATCTGTTTCAGGGACTGTACGAAAAGTTCGATTCGATGCCGCTTGCGGACTTTACGCGGACGCTGCTCGATACGATCAGATACGACGCGTATCTGCGCGACGACAAAAAAGAAAACTACGAATCCCGCGCGGAGACCGTCGAGGAATTCATCGGCTACATCGAGGAGTTCGAGCGCGGCTACACGGCGAACGACGGCAACGTGCTGCAGGCGTTTCTGACGAACGTCGCCCTGTTCTCGCAGGCGGACAACGTCGACGAGACGAACGGCTGCGTGAACCTGATGACGCTGCACGCGGCGAAGGGACTGGAGTTCCCGAACGTGTTCCTCTGCGGGCTCGAGGAAGGGCTGTTCCCCTCCGGACAGTCGAGCTACGACGACGACAAGCTCGAGGAGGAGCGCCGTCTCTGCTATGTCGGCGTGACACGCGCCAAGAAGCGGCTGTTCCTCTCCTACGCCAGGGAGCGCACGCTCTACGGACGCACGGAACCGGCGCTGCCCTCGCGGTTTCTGACCGAAATGGGCGACGCGATCCGGCTGCCGAACGCGCCGAAACCGCGCGCCGCGGCGTCGCAGTACCGGTACGAAACGCCCGCGCGCTCGTCGTTCTTCACCGCGGCGATCCCGGCAAGGCGCAAGGAACCCGCCGCCGCGGACGTCGGCACCCGACCGGAGCCGGTCAAGACCGCCGCAAAGACATTTTCCGGCAAGGTCGGCGACCGCGTACGGCACAAGGTGTTCGGCGACGGCGTGATCCTCGGCACCGACGGCGGCGGCGCGTCGATGATCGTGCAGATCCGGTTCGACAACGGCGCCGTGAAAAAACTGGCGGCAGGCTTCGCCCCGCTCGAAATTCTGGAGAAATGACATGGACCGACAGACCGAACTCGTACAGCTTTTGAACCGCTACGCGGCGGCGTACTATGAACAGGACGCCCCGCTCGTTTCCGACGCCGAATACGACGCGCTCTACGACGAACTGCAAAAACTCGAGGCGGAATCCGGCGTCGTGCTGCCGGACAGCCCCACGCTGCGCGTCGGCGGCGCGCCGCAGAAGAGCTTTGCGCAGCATACGCATCTCGGCAGGCTCTGGAGCCTCGACAAGGTCCGCACGCCCGAAGCGCTCGCGGACTTCATCCGCAAGGTTACGGCAGCCTCCCCCGTGCCGCCGCTGTTCGGACTCGAATACAAGTTCGACGGACTGACCGTGAACCTCACCTACGAAAACGGCGTTCTCGTACAGGGCGCGACGCGCGGCAACGGCGTCGTCGGCGAAGCGATCCTGCCGCAGATCCGCACGATCCGCTCGGTGCCGCTCACGATCCCGTTCAAAGGACGCATGGAGGTGCAGGGCGAATGCATCATGAAGCTTTCCGTGCTCGAAGCGTACAACCGCACCGCGACGGAACCGCTGAAAAACGCGCGCAACGCCGCGGCGGGCGCTCTCAGAAACCTCGATCCCGCGGTGACCGCGGCAAGAAAGCTCGACGTCATCTGCTACAACGTCGGCTACATCGAGGGCAAAGAACTGCACGATCAGCAGGAAATGCTCGCATTCTTAAAAGAAAACGGTCTGCCCGTCAGCCCGTTTACGAAATACCTCAGAACCGCCGAGGAGATCCTTTCGGAGATCGACGAGGCGGCAAAGCGGCGCGATACGCTCGATTTTCTCATCGACGGCATGGTCGTCAAGGTCACGGACTTTGCGCTGCGTGAGAGTCTCGGCGCGACCGAGAAGTTCCCGCGGTGGGCGATGGCGTACAAATTCGCCGCCGAGGAGCTGACCGCGACCGTCAGCGACGTGACGTGGGAGGTCGGCAGGACCGGCAAGCTCACGCCGCTTGCGCACATCGAACCGGTGGAGTTTTCTGGCGTGACGGTCAAAAAAGCGACGCTGAACAACTGGGACGACGTGCAGAGAAAGCGCGTCGGCATCGGCTCGCGCGTGTTCATCCGCCGGAGCAACGACGTGATTCCGGAAATTTTGGGCGCGGTGCCGGACGACGTTCCCCTGCGTCCCGTCGAAAAGCCGACCGTGTGTCCGCAGTGCGGCGCGCACGTCGAGATGCGCGGCGCGCACCTCTACTGCACCAACTCCCTCTCCTGCCGTCCGCAGATCGCGGCGCGGCTCGAGCATTACGCCTCGCGCGACGCAATGGACATCGACACGTTTGCGGGCAAGACCGCCGAACAGCTGATCGACGCGTTCGGCATCACGACGATTCCGGAGCTTTACGCGCTCTCGCACGAGCAGCTTGCCGCGCTCGACCGGTTCGGGCACAAAAAGGCGCAGAACCTTCTGGACGCTTTGGAGGCGAGCAAGCACCGTCCGCTTTCCGCGTTCCTCTACGCGCTCGGCATCCCGAACGTCGGCACGAAGACGGCGCGCGATCTCGCAAACACCTTCGGCACGCTCGACGCGGTGCGGCAGGCAGACGAAGAAGCGCTGAACGCGATCGACGACGTCGGCGAAGTCGTGGCAAAGGACGTCTTTACCTTCTTCCGCGATCCGCGCATCGCCGCGCAGATCGATCTGCTGCTCGAACGCGGCGTGCAGCCCGAGGAGGTGCAGAAGCCTTCGGGCGACAATCTGCCGCTTTCGGGCATGACGGTCGTCATCACGGGAACGCTCGCGACGCTCTCGCGCCGCGATGCGGAAGCGCTGGTCGAACAAAACGGCGGCAAGGCGGCGGGCAGCGTATCCAAAAAGACCTCGTTCGTGGTCGTCGGCGAAAGCGCCGGCAGCAAGGCGGACAAGGCGAAAGCGCTCGGCATCCCGATGCTTTCCGAAACGGAATTTTTAGAGAAATTAGGCAAATGAAACTCGGTAAACTGGAAAATGACGCCCTCGAACGGCTGATCCTCCGGAAATTTCACGCAACGCGCAAAGAATCCTTCGGCGCGCCGCGCATCGGCATGGACTGCGCGATGCTCGATTTCGGAGACGAATACATTGTGACAAGCTGCGATCCCATCACCTCCGCCGACTGGAAACACATCGGCGCGCTTTCCGTGCACGTCAACTGCAACGACGCGGCGGCGGGCGGCGCGGAGCCGGTCGGGCTTCTGGTCACGCTGCTTCTGCCGCCGTCCGCGACGGAGGAGATGATCGACCGCATTGCGGACGATCTCGAAGCGGCGGCGCGCGCGGCAAACGTGGACATTCTCGGCGGGCATACCGAGGTCACGGACGCCGTGACGCGCGTTGTGACCTGCACGACGGTGCTTGCAAAGACGCCGCGCAAAGCGGTACTTTGCGGCGCAGAGCCGGGCGACGCGATCGTGATGACCAAATGGGCGGGGCTCGAGGGCACGATGCTGCTTGCGACCGATTTTGCGGACCGGCTCACGGACGTCCCCGCCTCCCTGCTCGCTTCGGCGCAGGGCTTTTCGCAGTATCTTTCCGTCGTACCCGAAAGCCGTATCGCCCTTCAAAACGGCGCGCACGCGATGCACGACGTCACCGAGGGCGGTGTGCTCGGCGCGATCTGGGAGCTTGCCGCGCAGACGCACTGCGGCGCGGTTGCGGATCGGAACGCGATCCCCGTGCGCGAGGAAACGCGGGCGGTCTGCGCCCCGTTTGGGATCGATCCGTACCGGCTGATCGCCAGCGGATCGATGCTCATTGCCTGCGAGGACGGACAGGCGATGTGCGACGCGCTGCAGAACGCCGGCATTCCCGCCGCGATCATCGGACGCGTGCAGGAAAGCGGTTTTTCCTTTACGGACGGAACGGAGCTCGACCCGCCGGGCGCGGATGAGCTTTACCGTCTCTTTTAACCCATACGAATCGAAAGCAGCGCTTTCGGGAAAGGAACGAATATGGAACAGAACATTCCGAAATACAGAGAACCGAACCGCCGCCGGATTGCAAAGACGATTGCGATTGCGGGCGTGCTGGTCGTGCTGGGGCTGATCCTCGTGTTCAGCTCGTTCTACGAGCTCAACGAGGATGAATTCGCGGTCATTACGACGTTCGGCAAGGCGTCGGTCGTCAGCGAACCGGGTCTCAAAATGAAGATCCCGTTCATTCAACAAAAGCATTACGTGAGCAAGGCGACCAAGGGCTTTGCGATCGGCTACGATCTCAATACCGGCAACTCGATCGATTCGGAGTCGGTCATGATCACGGTGGACTACAACTTCGTCAACGTCGACTTCTACGTCGAATACCGCGTCACCGATCCGGTCAAATACCTCTACAACTCGCAGGATCCGGTCGGCATTCTGAAAATGCTGTGCCAGTCCTACATCCGCGACACGATCGGTCTCTACCGCGTCGACGACGTGATCACGACCGGCAAGAGCGAGATTCAGGCGTCGATCAAGGACAAGATTCTGAACCGGCTCGACAAGGAGGACCTCGGCATCACGCTCGTGAGCATCACGATTCAGGATGCGGAACCGCCGACAAGGGCTGTGCAGGAGGCGTTCAAGGCGGTCGAGACCGCCAAGCAGGACGCCGAGACCGCGACGAACAACGCGAACAAGTACGCGAACGAGGTTCTGCCCGCGGCAAAGGCGGATGCGGACGAGATTTTGCAGAGCGCCGAGGCATACAAGACCGCGCGCATCAATGCGGCGAACGGTCAGGCGTCGCGCTTTGCGCAGCTCTATCAGGAGTACGCGAAGTATCCGGAGATCACCAAGCAGCGTCTGTTCTACGAATCGATCAGCGCGATCTTCCCCGATATGAAGGTCATCATCATGGGCAAGGACGGCAACACCGTGCAGGCGGTTCTGCCGATCGACAGCTTTGTTGCGCCGGGCACGGCGAACGATGCGGAAGGAGGCAACTGATATGAAGCGCAAACTGATCGGATGGATCCTCGCGCTCGTCGCGCTGGTCGCAATCCTCATCGTCGTCTCCGGCTCCGTGTTCGTGGTGCATCCGAATGAATACGGCGTCGTTATGGAATTCGGCGCGGTCAAGGACGTCAAGACCGAGCCGGGTCTATACTTCAAGGTACCGTTCGTGCAGGAGACGAAAAAGCTGAGCAAGGCGGTTCTGCTCTACGACCTGCCGATCTCGGACGTCATTACCGCGGACAAGCACTCAATGGTGCTCGATTCGTTCGCGATGTGGCGCATCAGCGACCCGCGGCTGTTCATCGAATCGCTTTCCGGCAGCGTGACGAACGCCGAAAGCCGCATCAATGCGATCGTCTATAACGCGCTCAAGACCGTCATTTCCTCGCAGAATCAGGAGAAGGTCATTTCGGGACGCGACGGCGAGATCGTCGGTCTCGTCATGGCGAACATCGGCACGAGCTTCGACCGCTACGGCATCGAAATGCTCGCAGTCGAAACCAAGACGCTCGACCTGCCCGACGACAACAAGGACGCGGTCTACACGCGCATGATCTCCGAGCGCAACAACATCGCGGCATCGTATCTTGCGGAGGGCAATGCGGAGGCGAAGCAGATCCGCAACAGCGCGGACAAGCAGGTCAAGATCATTCTCTCCGAGTCGGAGGCCGATGCGCTGCGCATCCGCGCGGAGGGCGACGCCGAGTACATGCGCATCCTTGCCGACGTGTACGACACCGAGGACGAAGCGGACTTCTACACGTTCATGATCGCGCTCGACGCATTGAAGCAGTCGATGACCGGCGAGCAAAAGACGCTGATTCTGGACGCGGACAGCCCGATCGCGAAGCTCTTTTATTGAAAAACCGGGCGCGACCACTTGTAATTCGGTCGCGCTCTGTGGTATACTGTGGATTTGCGGAGGAAGATTTCATGAACAGCATGACCGGATACGGAAAGGGCACGGCTGCCCGCGACGGACGCGAACTGACCGTCGAACTCAAGAGCGTCAACCATCGGTTTCTCGATGTGTCGATGCGCTTGCCGCGCATTCTTTCGTGCATCGAAGATCCGCTCCGCGCCGCGATCGGCAAGCGCCTGAGCCGCGGACACATCGACGTGTTCGTGAACTACCGCAACACGCGCAGCGACGCAAAGTCCGTGCGCGTGGACGCGGCGCTGCTGTGGGCGTATGTCAAAGCCGCCGACGAGGCGAACGATACTCTGCACCTGCCGAACGACCTGACGCTATCGAACGTCCTCCGTCTCCCCGACGTGACCGAGATCGTCGCCGCGGACGAGGACAGCGACGCGCTGATCGCGCTTGCTGAAGAGGCCTGCGATCTCGCGGTCGACGCGCTGCTTGTGATGCGTGCCGCCGAGGGCGAACGGCTCAAAGCCGCACTTTCGGACGGCGTTGACCGGATGGACGCGTATCGGGCTGAGATCCTTGCCCGCGCGCCGTTTGTCGCGGAGGACTATCGCAGAAAGCTCAGCGAGCGCATCGAAAGCGTCCTCTCCGACGCGGAGATCGACCGCGCAAGGCTTGCGACCGAGGTCGCGTTGTTTGCGGACCGCTGCTGCATCGACGAAGAGCTGGTGCGATTAAAGAGCCACATCGCGCAGTTTCGCGCCTATCTCGATGCAACGGAACCGGTCGGACGGAATATGGACTTTATCGTGCAGGAGATGAACCGCGAGTGCAACACGATCGGCAGCAAGGCGAACGACGCCGAGCTGACCAAGGCCGTTTTGGGCTGCAAGGCGGAGATCGAAAAGCTGCGCGAGCAGATACAGAACGTGGAGTAAGCGCATGAAGAATCTGGAACTGGTCTCGATCGGCTTCGGCAACATCGTCTCGGCGGCGCGCATCGTCGCCGTGATCGGTCCGGAATCCGCGCCCGTCAAGCGCATCGTGCAGGACGCGCGCGAACACAGGCTTTTGATCGACGCAAGCTGCGGCAGAAAGACGCGCGCCGTTCTGATGATGGACAGCGGACACGTCGTGCTCTCCGCGCTGCAGACGGAAACCATCGCGCGAAGGCTGAACGCCGATTATCGCGCGGAAGGATAAGAGGTAGATTTTATGGCAAGAAAGAAAAAAGGTCTGCTGATCGTCGTCTCCGGCCCTGCGGGCGTCGGCAAGGGAACGGTCGATAACGCGCTGATGGCTAAGCATCCGGAGATCAGGATGTCCGTGTCCGTCACGACGCGCGCGCCGCGTCCGGGCGAGATCGAAGGCGTGCACTACTTCTACCGCACCAAGGAAGAATTCGACCGCATGATCGAAGAAGGCGCGTTTCTGGAGTACATGCACGTGTTCGGCATGAACTACTACGGCACACCGAAGGCGTTCGTCGAATCCGAGCGCAACAAGGGCAACCACGTGATCCTGGAGATCGACGTGCAGGGCGCGATGAAGGTCAAGGAGACCTGCCCCGACGCGGTTCTGGTGTTTATCGCTCCCCCGTCTCTGAAGATCCTCAAGGACCGGCTCGTGGGACGCGGCACCGAGACGCAGGAATCGATCGACGTGCGCACGGCGACGGCGCTCGAAGAACTCAAAAAACTGCCCGACTACGACTACATGGTCATCAACGACGTCGTGGAAGAGGCGGTTGCGGATATGGAAGCAATCCTTTCGGCGGAACTCAACCGCACGGCAAGGAATCAGACATTGATTACGAAACTGACAGGAGGCGAAACGATATGATGAATTATCCTTCTCTGAACGAGTTGGTTCAGAAGGCGGGCTGCCGCTATCTTCTGGTGACCGCGGTCGCCAACCGCGCGCGTCAGCTGCAGGATCATCCCGAGAAGCTCGGCTCCAACAAGCCGGTCTCCATGGCTGTGGATGAACTGTATCATGACAAACTGGTTCTGAACGCACCGAAAGAGGGCTGAACCGATCTTCTTTTGCCCGTTGCGTTCGCGTAACGGGCATTTTTTCTGAATACGGAGAAACACATGTTTGCCGAGATCATCGTAGACATCGCGCACAGCGCGGTGGACCGCCGGTTCACCTACCGCATCCCCGAGGGACTTCCCGTGTCCGTCGGGCATCATGTGCTGGTGCCGTTCGGGCTCGGCGATCATTTCAAAGAGGGCTTTGTCGTCGCGCGCAAGGAGACCTCCGACTATCCGGAGATCAAGGACGTCGCGAAGATCATCGAGCCCTACCCCGTGCTTCTTCCCGAGCAGATCGCGCTTGCCGAATGGATGCAGGACGCGTATCACTGCCTGTTCGTCGACGCGCTGCGGCTCATGATTCCGGCGCAGCTTCGCGGCATGCGCATCAAGGAAAAGCGCGTGCGCACCGTCTGCCTTGCGGACGGGCTCGACGTCGAAGCCGCGCTCGATTCATTGAAGCGCGCGCCGGCGCAGAAGCGCGTTCTGGAGCTTGTCGCAAGGATCAACGCCGAGGCGTCGGTGCCCGACATCAACGCGTTCTATCCGAATTCGACGGGGGCGGTCAACGCGCTGATTGCGCGCGGCATGCTGGTCGAGCAGAGCGAAACGGTTTTCCGCCGTCCGCAGAAGCTTCGCATCCACACGCCCGCCCACACGCTGACGGAGGCGCAGGCAAGCGCCGCAAAGGCGATCGACGAAGCGATGGACGCGCAAAACGGCTCGGTCCTGCTGCTGCACGGCGTGACCGGCAGCGGCAAAACGGAGGTCTACCTCAAAGCGATCGAGGACTGCCTCAAAAAGGGCGGTCAGGCGATCGTGCTCGTGCCGGAGATCTCGCTGACGCCGCAGACCGTCGGACGGTTCACGGACCGGTTCGGCGACCGCATCGCGGTGCTGCACAGCAGGCTTTCCGCCGGCGAGCGCTTCGACGAATGGCGGCGCATCCGGCTCGGTCTTGCGGACATCGTGATCGGCGCAAGAAGCGCGATCTTCGCCCCGACGGAACGGCTGAAGCTTGTGATCGTCGACGAGGAGCACGAATCGAGCTATCAGAGCGAATCGCAGCCGCGCTACCTTGCGGGCGAGATCGCCGCAAAGCGGGTGCGCGAGCTCGGCGGCACGCTGGTTCTGGGCAGCGCCACCCCTTCCCTTCTGAGCTATTCGCGCGCGCTGTCCGGAAAATACCGGCTTTTAGAGCTTAAGGAGCGCGTCGAGGGCAGACCGCTGCCGACCGTCGAGGTCGTCAACATGCGCGACGAGCTGCTGATGGGCAACAACAGCATCTTCTCCGACAAGCTCGTCGAGCGGCTGTCCGAGTGTCTCGGCATGGGACAACAGGCGATGCTGTTCATCAACCGGCGCGGCTACGCGACGTTCGTCAGCTGCCGAAGCTGCGGGTACGTTCTCAAGTGCGACAACTGCGACATTTCGATGACCTACCACAAATCGGAATCGCGCACGCGCTGCCACTACTGCGGCGCCGTGAAGCCGCTGCCCAAGGAGTGTCCGAACTGCAAGAAGCCGTTTATCAAGCAGTTCGGCATCGGCACCGAACAGGTCGAAGAAGCCGTGCACCGGCTGTTCCCGTCGGTCAGAACGCTTCGCATGGACACCGACACGATGCGCGAAAAGGGCAGCTACGAACGGCTGCTGTCCTCGTTCCACCGCGGCGACGCGCAGGTTTTGATCGGCACGCAGATGATCGCGAAGGGACACGATTTCCCGAACGTCACGCTCGTCGGCGTCGTCTCCGCCGATACGACGCTGAACCTGCCGGACTACCGCGCGCCGGAGCGCACGTTCCAGCTTCTGACGCAGGTCGCCGGACGCGCGGGACGCGACAATCTGCCGGGGCGCGTCGTGCTGCAGACCTACGAGCCGCAGCACCCGATCATCCGCTTCGCGAAGGCGCAGGACTACGTCGGCTTCTTCCACTACGAGATCATGGAGCGCAAAAAGCTGCTCTATCCCCCGTTCTCGCTGTTTCTGCGCATCGTGTTCGCCGATCGCGACGAACAGACCGCGGAGCGCGGGTGTCTCGACTATGCAAAACAACTGGAGGCGGAACTGCTGTCCGTGCTCGGCGACGAAGGAAAGAACGATCTTCTGCTGCTCGTCGCGGCGGAAGCGCCGATCGCGCGGATCTCCGGATACTCCAGATACCAGATCGTGATCAAGCTGCTGCGCACCAGACGGCTCAAAAGCGCCGTGCGCACGATCACGGCATTTCACGACCTTCACCGCACGGTCTGCCGCGAGGCAGTCCTGGAGGTGAATCCGCAGGAGATGTTTTAATATGACGAAAAAAGATCGATACAAACCGCTGTTTCTCCCCGCGTTCCGGGGTTCGATCGGCGTATTTCTGCTCGGCGCGATCGAGGTCGTCCTCAGCATCGTCGCGCTGTATCTGTCGTCGCTTGTAACGAGCTATACGCTCGACTACGTGCTGCTCGGGCAGAACCCGTCCGTTCCGGCGGCTCTGTTCGAACGGCTCAAAGCGCTCGGTCCGCTCGGCAGAAGCTACTGGCTCTGCGGTCTCGCGTTCTTCCTGTTTACGGCGCTGAACGGACTGTTTACCTTCCTGCGCCGCCGCAACGTGGCGAAGGGCGCGGAGCGCATGGCGAAGAAGATGCGCGACATGCTCTACCGCAAGCTGAACGCCGTGCCGTACGACTGGCACAAGCATATCTCGACCGGCGATCTCGTGCAGCGCTGCACGTCCGACGTCGAAACGGTGCGCGGCTTCATCACGAATCAGCTGATGGAAATCGTGCGCATCGCGGTGATGTTCGTCGTCGCCGCCGCGCTGATGTTCGCGATCCGGTGGCAGATGGCGCTGATCTCGATGGCGGTCATGCCGCTGTTGACCGCGTCGAGCTTCCTGTACTTCCGCTTTGTGCGCAAATACTTCTCCGACGTCGACGAAGCCGAAGGCGCTCTGTCCACGGCGATTCAGGAGAACCTGACCGGCGTGCGCGTGGTGCGCGCGTTCGGGCAGGAGCGCGCCGAGTACGACAAGTTCACCGCGCTGAACCGCGACTTTGCAAAGAAGAACATCCGGCTCGTCAACCTGCTCGGCTTCTACTGGGGCGGTTCGGACGCGGTCGGATATCTGCAGATCGCGCTGTCGCTCGCATGCGGCATCCTCTTCTATGTCAAGACGCGCGGCACCGCCGATCCGTTCACGCTCGGCGACATCTATCTGTTCCTGTCGCTGACGAGCCGCCTGACCTGGCCGGTGCGTCAGCTCGGCCGCGTGCTCGCCGACATGGGCAAGGCGACCGTTTCGCTCGACCGTCTCAACGAGATCATGACCGCCGAAGACGAGACCGAGCCCGGCAAGGCGCGGACCGATCTGAGCCTTGCGGGCGACATCACATTCTCGCACGTATCGTTCGGCTACGACGCGAAAAACGACGTGCTCGACGACATCAGCTTCACCGCGCACGCGGGCGAGACCGTGGCGATCCTCGGCAGCACCGGCAGCGGCAAAAGCTCGCTCGTGCAGCTTCTGCAGCGCCTGTACACCGTAAACGAGGGCGAGATCACGATCAACGGCGTGCCGATCAACGACATCGACCATCACCTGCTGCGCAAAAACATCGCGATCGTCCTGCAGGAACCGTTCCTGTATTCGCGCACGATCCGCGAGAACATCACGCTGACCGTTCCCGATGCGACGAGCGAAGCGCTCGAAACCGCGGCGCGCGAGGCGGCGATCCACGACGTCATCGAGAAGTTTGCGGACGGCTACGATACCGTCGTCGGCGAACGCGGCGTCACGCTTTCGGGCGGACAGCAGCAGCGTGTGGCGATCGCGCGTGCGCTGATGCAGCGCGCACCGATCATGATCTTCGACGACTCGATGAGCGCGGTCGACACCGAGACCGACGCGAAGATCCGCGCGGCGCTGAAAAGCCATCACGGCGACGGCATCCTGTTCATCATCTCGCACCGCATCACGACGCTGTGCGAGGCGGACCGCATTCTGGTGCTCGACCGCGGCAGGCTCGTGCAGCAGGGCACGCACGACGAACTGATCCGGGAGGACGGTCTCTACCGGCGCATCGCGATCATTCAGGACTATCCCGCGGAAGGAGGTGCGATCGCATGAGTTACGACAACGAACTCGAATTCGATAAGGAAGCCAAGATGGACGGCAGGCTCTGGAAGCGGCTGTTCGGCTATGCGCTGCGCAACCGCGGGCTGTTTGTCCGCATCCTGATCTCCATGCTGATCGTTTCGATCATCGACGCCCTCTACCCCGTGCTGACGCGCGTTGCGATCGACCGGTTTGTGCGCCCCGCCGACACGCCTACGACCGACGGTCTTTGGATCTTCTTTGCGATCTATGCGGCGCTCGTCATCCTGCAGGGATTCTTCACGACACGCTTCATCGGGCGGTCCGGACAGATGGAAACGGCGATCTCCTACGCGATCCGTCAGGAGGCGTATCTCAAGCTGCAGACGCTGTCCTTCTCGTACTATGACAAGACCTCCACGGGCTATCTCATGGCGCGCATGGTCAGCGACGTCGCGCGGCTCTCCGATATGATCGCGTGGAGCATCACGGACTTCCTCTGGTCGTTCTTCTACATCGTGTTCTGCTTTGCGGCGATGTTCTCGTTCAACTGGAAGCTCGCGCTGATCGTCGCGGCGGTCATTCCCCCGCTTGCGGTCGTCAGCCTCTATATCCAGCGCGCGATCCTGCGCTATCAGCGCGTGGCGCGCCGTCACAACTCGCGCATCACCGGCGCGTTCAACGAGGGCATCATGGGCGCGATGACGACCAAGACGCTCGTGCGCGAGGAACAGAACGCGGCGGAGTTCGAGGCGATCACGACCGACATGCGCAGGGCAAGCATCCGGGCGTCCGTCCTTTCCGCAACGTTCTTCCCGCTCGTCATCTCGCTCGGCGCGATCGGAACGGCGCTTGCGCTGATCTTCGGCGGCGCGGGCGTGCAGGCGACGCTCGGCGGCGAGGAAACCTTCATCGGCGTCATCACGGCGGGCACGCTCGTGTCGTTCATCAACTACGCGTCGAGCCTCTTCGATCCGATCCAGCAGCTTGCGGGCATCTTTGCCGACATGCAGAGCGCGCAGGCGAGCGCCGAGCGCGTACTGGGACTTTTAGACACCGAATCCGAAGTCAGGGACACGCCCGAAGCCGAGGCGAAATACGGCACGACGATGGATCCGAAGCGCGAAAACTGGGAACCGATCGAGGGCGACATCACCTTCGACCATGTGGATTTCTATTATAAGGAATCCGAACCGCTTCTGCAGGACTTCAACCTGCACATCCGCGCGGGCGAGACCGTGGCGCTCGTCGGCGAGACCGGCGCGGGCAAGAGCACGATCGTCAACCTCATCTGCCGCTTCTACGAGCCCAAGAAGGGACGTATCCTGATCGACGGCAAAGACTATCGCGAGCGTTCGCAGCTGTGGCTGCAATCGTCTCTCGGCTACGTTCTGCAGCAGCCGCATCTGTTCTCCGGCTCGATCCGCGACAACATCCGCTTCGGCTGTCCCGACGCGGACGAGGAGCGCGTGCGCCGCGCGGCGGCGATGGTCCACGCGGACGAATTCATCGAGCGTCAGCCGAAGGGCTACGACACCGAGGTCGGCGAAGGCGGCGTACGGCTGTCGACCGGTCAGAAGCAGCTGATCTCGTTTGCGCGCGTCATCCTTGCGAACCCGCAGATCTTCGTGCTCGACGAAGCGACGAGC
>JAEEGH010008980.1_pt1 | contig 23457 bp, 17 predicted proteins | sample 9134181 | NCBI WGS metagenome assembly JAEEGH01 (sample SAMN16246544, study PRJNA631951) | gut metagenome | biome: gut microbiome; feature: rumen; material: DP-attached | host: Bos | place: Iran: Karaj | collected 2018-10
AGCCTATGACAATTACTATTTTACTTTCCTGTATGAGGAAAAGAATATGCGTGCCAAGTATGAAAAGGGAAGCGAGGAATGTCCTGCATTTCTTCTGGATGAGACTCATTTTGCAGAATCCAATTCTTCCTGGTATATGAGGCAGAGCCATAGTTATAGATATTTCTATGATCTGGATGATTTCATCAGGTTTGTGTATGAGGATGCGGTAATTCCTAAATATGCGACTTTTGCCCCAGGAGGATGCTACATCATCAGTAAACATCAGGTATTGAAGAATTCAGTTACTTTTTATAAGAACCTTAATACCCTTATGGAATATAGAAAAGAGTACAATTTCCCAGCGGAAGCTTACCTTGTTGAGAGAATCATGCCTTACATATTTGGTTCTAATTATAAGACCAGGAGCTGGATGGAGGACGAGGCTGAGTTTGCCAAGATGCTTGAAAAGTGCGAGGAGAGTACTAAAGCACATGATGCATGGAACAGCCAGCACCTGAAGAGAGTCAGGATGTGGCTTGGAGCCAAGCCTCCGGTATTTCTTGAAGGCATATTGTGAATATTTAGATATTTTCTTATGAGTTCAATGGAAATCTGTACAGGTGCTTTGACATTTAATATGGATTATCAGGTAATTAATTTATTAAAATATCAGAGTGTTAGTGCATTAGCGGCAGATATAAGAATAAATAAGTTTTTTAGTATAGATAAAAGGATTTTGATTTATGCGTAAGATATTACAAAAGATGATGGTCCTGTTGGATCAGAAACAGAAAAAACAGATGATAGGCATTGTATTCATGATGCTGATAGGAGGCGTGCTGGAGTCACTTGGTATTGCCATGATCGTTCCGGTCATGACTACAGTTATGGATCCTGATTCTGTAGAAAAAAGTGACATATTAAGGCCAATCTATCACATGTTGGGGCTTACTGATACATTGCAGCTGGCAGCAATCATTATGGTGGCGCTGGTGCTTGTATTTGTTGTAAAAAACATCTTCCTGTATTTCATGAACGTTGTACAGCTGAGATTTGTTTATACCAACCAGTTTGCCACATCAAGACGTATGATGATCAACTTCATGAAACGCCCTTATGAGTACTATCTTGGAGCTGACACAGCTGTCATTCAGCGTAATATCACTTCTGACGTTAACAACATGTATGGTCTTATATTGAGCTGCCTGCAGCTGACCAGTGAGATCATTGTATTTATCTGCCTTGTGACTATACTTCTTTATTCTGATGCAGGAATGACAATGTTTATCGCAGGTCTTCTTGTAGTGGTACTCCTTGTGATCAAGTATGTCATCAAGCCTGTTATGAAAAAAGCCGGTGAAGACAATCAGGACTACTATAGCGGATTGTACAAGTGGATCGATGAATCAGTTACAGGTATTAAAGAAATCAAGATCGCTGCAAAAGAAAACTATTTTATCAACGGCTATGCTAATTGCGGCGCGGGCTATGTTAATGCGGTTCAGAAATATAACCTCTACAATTCAACACCACGTCTCCTTATTGAGACAATCAGTATTGCCGGTATGATCGGATATATGCTCTTTGTTATGAAGCGCGGAGTCAGCATTACAGACCTTTTGCCTCAGTTGACAGTACTTGCAGCAGCTGCAGCAAGACTTTTGCCAAGTGCAAACCGTATCAACAATTACATGACAGCTATTTCTTACTTTGAACCATTTTTCATGAATGTAAGTGACAACCTGCAGACTGAGATCCATGATGACAAGGTATCTTATGATGCAGACAGATATCTTCAGAAAAATAACGTGGACAAGCTCCCAGTTACTCAGAAGATTGAGCTCAAAAACATTGTTTATCAGTATCCAAATACAGAGACACCGGTCCTTGATGATGCAGATATGACAATACCTGTAGGTAAGTCAGTAGGTATCGTTGGAACATCCGGTGCCGGCAAGACTACTATTGTGGACGTTATGCTGGGACTCCTTCAGCCAAAGTCAGGTGAGATACTGGCTGACGGCGTAGAGGTCAGAGACCACTACCAGTCATGGCTTAAGAATATAGGTTATATTCCTCAGACTATTTTCATGCTGGATTCAACAATCAGAAAAAATGTGGCGTTCGGTTATGATGATGACGATATCGATGATTCAAAAGTATGGCAGGCTCTTAAAGAAGCTCAGCTTGATGAATATGTAAAGGGACTTCCTGAAGGTCTCGATACCAAGATCGGTGAGAGAGGTATCCGTCTCTCAGGTGGTCAGAGACAGCGTATCGGTATTGCCAGAGCTCTTATGGAAGATCCTGAAGTACTTGTACTTGATGAGGCTACTTCAGCTCTTGATAACGAGACAGAGGCTGCAATCATGGATTCTATCAACAGACTCCATGGCAGAAAGACTCTGATCATCATTGCCCACAGACTTCAGACTATCGAAAAGTGCGATATTGTATATAGAGTAAAAGATGGTAAGGTCGTAACAGAGAGAGCGTGATGTCCAACAAGAAGGAAGTAACTGCTCCTGACCTTATGATGTCAAAAATAAAGATTTTTGCCAGTGTTTACGGCAAGTAACTAAAAGGGTGAGTTGTATGAAAAAACGTGAGGCAAACTTTGAATTATTACGCGTTATAGCAATGTTTATGGTGGTGATCCTGCACTACTTGTCACATGGAGATGTGCTGATCAAGCTTGGGGCGCCAATACATTCTGTAAATATCATATCTACACTCATAGAGTCATTTTGCATAGTTGCAGTCAACGTATGGGTACTGATCAGTGGATACTTTTTATCCACATCAGGATTCCACCTGAAAAAGATTCTTCAGCTGATCTGCGAAGTCATTTTTTACACAGTGACCATTTCATTTGTAATGCAGCTGGTTGGAACCTATGCAATGGGACTGGACTTTTTCAAGATAGCTCAGTATTGCTTCCCGATTGCCTCTGAACATTACTGGTTTGCAACATCCTACGTATTTATGTACATCCTGTCACCTGTACTTAACAGCGGTGTAAATAAGCTTTCAAGATGGCAGCTGAAAATGGTCATCATGGGATTACTGTTCTGGTTCTGCTTTATCAAGACCTTTATCCCGGTCAATTTTGTGACTGATGACATGGGCTATGGCCTCAACTGGTTCATAGTGCTGTATCTGATAGCTGCTTATATCAGAAAATATGATGTAAGGATTATGTCCAATGGCAGACAGAGTAGTCTTCTATACGTGGTTTCTTCAATTCTTATATTTGTGATAGAACTGGCCGTTTATAAATACAACAGCATAACAGGCGGCTTTAACTACTACTTTGATGTGCCATTTCATTACAATTACCTGCTGTGCCTGACAGGAGCATTGGGAATATTCTCCAGTTTCAGGTATCTTAAGGTAAAAAACAGGATCGTCTCAAATGCAGCTTGTTTCCTTGCACCTATGACTTTTGGTGTATATCTTCTTCATGAACATATTGAGATAAGAGACAGATGGCTTGTGTGGATGCAGAGCTTTTTTGGACCAATTCCAAAGACTCCACTTGCGTTTATAGGACATCTCCTGTTAAGTGTTGTCGTTGTATTTTTTGCCGGAGTGTTTGTTGATTTTATTAGAGTTCAGATCTTTAGTTTCATTGGAAGAATGTTAAAAAATACAAAGTTTATGGCATGGCTTGATCGTAAGGCTGGAAACCTTGAAAAAGCGGGGCTTGGTGGCAATGAATAAAAAGAACATTAGAAGCTATTTTTTACAATTTAAAAAATATCAGAAACCACTGGAAAAGTATCTTTTTCCAGTGATTCTATTATTATTGCCTTTTATTGGAGTAAACCAAGGTGTAGACGTAACAGATACAACATACAGCCTTGGCAATTTTCAGTTTCAGGACAGTCTTGATCCCATGTGGATGCTGGCGACTTATATTCCAAACGTCTTGGGACATCTGATGCTGCAACTACCGGGAGCTGGTACCATGCTGGGCATGAATATCTATGCAACCCTTCCGATATGCTTCATGGCGCTGGTTTCATATTATATGTTGCAAAGGTGGATGCCGGGTTGGATGCTCTTTATAGGTGAGGTGATTGCCATAAGCCTGTGCTGGTGTCCTAGGGTTATCTTGTACAATTATTTGACCTATGTATTTTTTACATTAGGAGCAATTACTCTTTTATATGCAGTTACTGCCTGGAAACACCAGTCATTAAAGTTTTTGCTGGCGGGCTTCTTCCTTGGATTAAATGTAATGGTCAGATTTCCCAATCTGGCTGAAGCTGCTCTTATACTGGTAGTGTGGTTTTACGGATACCTGGCAAAAAAGCCTTTTATGGGCGTGGTTAAGGAGACTCTTATCTGTATCGGCGGATATTTGATAGGCGTAGCGGTGCCTTTTATCGCCATCGTTGCAGATTTCGGCGTGGATGGATATGTACAGAGTATCCAGAGCCTTTTTGGCATGACCGCCACAGCTTCTGATTACACCATGGCTGGAATGTTGATGTCCATTATTGGTGCCTATATATCATCCCTTAAGAACATGCTCATCATGATCCCTTGCATAGTCATGGGTATACTGATGTTTATGCTAAAGCCTGAAAAGTACGTGTGGATCAAGAAATGCCTGTATTTTGCAGGACTGCTTATCCTGATCAAGTTCTTTTTTGCAGAGGGAGTCTTTACAAGAAATTATTATTACTACGATTCCATGTTTGAAGTGGCTCAGATGTTTGTGATATTCACAATTATTTTTGCACTACTTGGAATAGCAGGAATATTGAATGGCAGTATTGAGGAACGTGTGATATCACTGGCAGTGCTGGTTATCATCCTGATAACGCCTCTTGGCAGCAATAACTATACGTTTCCGGTTATCAACAACTTATTTATTGTAGCACCTTACGGACTTTGGCTCTTTAGAAGGACTATGCAGCGTATGGGAGAAAAAGATGTTAATTTCCCGTGGCAGGCTATGGTGACTATGGTCATTGTGGTGCTGGTTATCCAGGGTAATCTTTTTCATCTGAATTACTCTTTTGTGGATGGAGCAGACGGTACACCTAGAGATTCTAAGGTCAGCAATATTGCCAAGGTATCGGCTATGACTACAACTGCTGATAATGCAAAGGCTCTGAGCGGTCTGTATGACTACCTTTCAGAAGAAAATCTATTGGATGAAAAAGCGATATTCTTTGGTAAAAACGCGCCGGGATTGGCATATATCCTTGATGTTGAACCGGCACTTTTTTCCCTGTGGCCTGATCTTGATAGTAATACTATAGAGAAGTTTGAGAGTTCTCTAATTGAAAGTATGGATGAACTGCCTATAGTCATAATGAGTCCTGACATTGATGGCGAAGTTAGCGGCGAGGCTAAACTTGAGCTTTTAGTGGACTATATGAATTCAAGGCATTATAATAAGGTGTTTGAAAACGATAAATATATCGTTTATATTAGCCCTGAGATGTAATGATAGTAATGAATCCTGGAACGAGCGAGTGAGAAATGTTTTTACTATTATGATTTAAAAGTTGTGTAAATAGGCTACTTGAAAGCAAATACATTGCAGAGCTAGTTTAAAATACTTGAAAGAAAATGGAGATTATATTTTGAAAAAGTTATTGGCACAGATAGCAAAGTTTGGAATCGTTGGAGTTATAGCATTTTTCGTTGAATTTGCTATCTACACAGCTTTAAATGCAGTATTTAAGGCAACAGGATTTGCAGCAGCATTTCAGTATTATTATCTGATATCTAATTTCTGCGGATTTATCATCTCAATGATAGTAAATTACCTGCTGAGTATGAAATTCGTATTTGTCCGCAAGGATGATATGTCTCGTAAGAAGGAGTTCATCATATTCTTTGTACTTAGCTTCTTTGGACTTCTTATCAACGAGTTCTGCCTGTTTGTAGGAGTTGACCTGATCTACGGTCATTGGCCATGGCTCCAGAGCTGGATGAGCAAGGGATTTGCTGAGACATTCTTTAAACTTGGTGCAACTGGCGTCGTTATGGTTTATAATTTTATTTCAAGAAAAATTTTCTTAGAGAAGAAAGACTAAATATATTATCAGATTAGCTTATAACTATGCTGAAAAAGCGTGAGCTAGACAATATTTTTAAATAGAATTAAGATGATAGTTGATTTAAAGACTTCGTCAGAAAGAAGAGCAGTAGATACTGCGTGGTAATCTTATGAGAATTAATTTTAATGTTCCACCATATACCGGAAAAGAATTTGACTATGTAAAAGAGTGCGTTGAGAATCAGAAGATCTGTGGCGATGGCCCTTTTACTACAAAAGATAATGAATGGTTTGAGAAAAAGACAGGCGTATCAAAATGCCTTTTAACAACATCCTGCACACATGCAACTGAGATGTCAGCACTCCTTGCAGGCATCAAAGAAGGTGATGAAGTTATTATGCCTTCATTTACATTTGTTTCTACAGCTAATGCATTTGTACTTCGTGGTGCCAAGATTGTATTTGTTGATATCAGACCTGATACTATGAATATTGATGAGAACCTTATTGAGGCTGCTATTACACCAAAGACTAAGGCAATCGTACCTGTTCACTACGCTGGTGTTGGCTGTGAGATGGATACCATCATGGATATAGCTAAGCGTCACAATCTCCTGGTAATTGAGGATGCAGCACAGGGCGTTATGGCAACCTATAAGGGACGCGCCCTTGGTTCAATCGGTGACATGGGTAACTACAGTTTCCATGAGACCAAGAACTACAGTATGGGTGAAGGTGGTGCCCTTCTTCTTAGAGATGAGAGATTTGTTGATCAGGCTATAATCATCCGTGAAAAAGGTACTAATAGAACACTTTACAAGCTTGGAAAGGTTGATAAGTATTCCTGGATCATGCCTGGATCATCTTTCCTTCCAAGTGATATGAATGCAGCTTATCTCTATGCTCAGCTTCAGCTGGCAGATGAGATCAACAATGCAAGACTTGATCACTGGAATAGATACAATGAAGCCCTCAGACCTCTTGCAGAGGCAGGCCTTATTGAGCTTCCTTACGTACCTGAAGAGTGTAAGCACAATGCACACATGTACTACATCAAGTGTAAAGACTTCGAAGAGAGAAAGGGACTTATCGAATACCTCACAGGACATGATATCCTTCCTGCATCTCACTATGTACCGCTCCACAGCTCAACAGCAGGTGTTAAGTACAGTGTATTCCATGGCGAAGACAGATATACTACCAAGGAAAGCGAGAGACTCCTCAGACTTCCTATGTACTATAAGCTTACAGATGATGATTTGGATGAAGTAGTAATGAGGGTTAAGGAATATTATAAGTTTTCTTAATATTTTCAAAGTCTATTATTAATTATTCTGAAAATTGATGTACTATTAACTAAATAATGATACAATTAAAGTGCTTGGGACGTAAATCTCAGGCACTTTTTTCATACCGCGGGAAAGTGACTCACTCTCCCACAGAACACACACCAAATAGAGGAGGTGCCAAACATGTCAAAATTTGAACAGGTAACATTAAACTATGCCATGGATGCATTTGAACCGGTGATAGATACACTCACTATGGAAACTCATTATGGCAAGCATCATGCTACTTACACAGCTACATTCAATAAGTTGTTGGAGGAAGCAGGGGCAGCAGATAAGTTCAATACTATCGAAGAAGTCTTGGCAGGACTTGATCAGATAGATGAGGCTAAGCGTACTGCTATACGTAACAATGGCGGTGGCTATTACAATCACAACCTGTACTTCTGCAATCTTGCTCCACTTTCAGAGGATGTGCACAAGCCTACAGGCAAGCTTCTTGAGCAGATCAATAAACAGTTTGGTAGTGTGGAAAAACTGCAGGAAGAGTTGAAAACTCTTGCTCTTGGACAGTTTGGATCAGGATGGTCATTCCTCTCTGTTAAAAAGGGTGGAGAGCTGGTAACAAGTAAATCTCCAAATCAGGACAACCCAATATCAGAGGGAACTGGTAATACACCTATCCTGGCATTAGATGTATGGGAACATGCATATTATCTGAAATACAAGAATCTGAGAGCGGATTATCTGGATAAACTTTTCTCACTCATAAACTGGGAAAATATAGGAAAGCTGTACGAGGCAGGATTGTGAGCAAGCATATAGAGTTTCTTGATGCATATGTAAAGTGTATTAAGGCATTAGATTAACTGTTAGTTGGAATAATAATTTGCTATATCACATGTTTATTGTGAAAGGAGACCAGACTATGAAGTATGTATGTAATGTATGCGGCTATATCTATGATGAGGCAGCAGGTGATCCGGATAATGGAATAGCACCTGGTACAAAATGGGAAGATCTTCCGGCAGACTTTGTTTGTCCGCTATGTGGAGTTGGCAAGGATGATTTTTCAGAACAGGCATAATGAGATGATTGCAGCCGCACCAATTGGTGCGGCTGTTTTATGCATGACTTTTTGCTCGACATAACAAAAATACAGAGATACATGATATACTAACACTAGCATATTTAACAGCTTACAAAAAAGGATTCCATGTTATGAAAACGTTTAATACTACAGGTGTATGTATTCCAGAAAAACATTATATGGTGGATATTTCAGATAAGATTGCTGATATAAGAAAGATGGTAGAAGAAGAAAAGTATTTTACTATTAACAGAGCAAGACAGTATGGAAAAACAACAACATTGACAGCGCTTATGAAAAATCTGTTAGATCAATACCTTGTAATAAGTTTAGACTTTCAGGGAATCAGTTCGGCAGGTTATAAGACAGAACAGAGCTTTGTGCAGGAACTTTCAAGATTGTTGATAATGCAAGTTGAAAATGGATTGCCTGCTCCGCTTACCATAAAAAGCTGTTTTGAGGATTTTGTAAACAGAAGTGACAATAAAGCCAAGATGGGAGAACTGTTTGATGTCTTTACCAAATGGTGTCAGACTTCTGAAAAGGAAATTGTTTTTATAATCGATGAAGTTGATAGTGCTACAAATAATCAAGTCTTTTTGGATTTTTTAGCTCAATTACGAGAGGGGTATATTCGTAGAAATTCGCAAGGCATAGCTACATTTAAGTCAGTTATTTTGGCAGGTGTTACTGATGTAAAACATATAAAGAGCAAGATTCGCGATGATAGTATGCATAAAGTCAATAGTCCATGGAATATTGCAGCAGATTTTGATGTATCAATGAGACTTGGAGAAAATGGTATTTCCAAGATGATAAGTGAATATGCTTCAGACCATGGCATTTCAGTTGATAATACATTTCTTGCAAAAGAGATATATAGTTACACCAATGGTTATCCATATCTTGTAAGCAGAATTTGCCAGATTATAGATGAAAAATTAGTACCATCGAAATTCGATAGTCTTGCAGAGGCTTGGACAAGAAATGGTATAGATGAGGCAGTAAAAATAGTTATCAATGAGAGCAATACATTATTTGAGTCTCTGACGGGAAAATTGACAAATTATCCTAATCTCAAGGAGGTATTAAAAAGTATCTTGCTTGAAGGAGTTAGCATCCCATTTAATAATTATCAAGAAGAGCTGGCTCAGATGCAGATGTATGGCTTTATAGAAAATAGGAATGGCGTGGTTGCTGTATCTAACCGCATATATGAAACTTTTTTATATAATTTATTCTTATCTGATGAGATAATGAAAAACAATATCTTTGTCAGAGAAAGTGGCCTTTCAAAAAATATTTTTGTTAAAGATGGAAAACTTGATCTACGATCGATTCTGGAGCATTTTATAGATTCATTCACTGAAATATGCGGACCTCTTGAAGATAAGTTCAAAGAAAAAGATGGCAGGGAGCTGTTCCTGTTGTATTTAAAGCCAATCATAAATGGTACAGGAAACTATTATATTGAGGCGCAGACTAGAAATCAGACCAGGACAGATGTAATAATCGATTATCTTGGTACCAGGTATATTATAGAGATGAAGATATGGCATGGAGATAGCTATAATAAACGTGGCGAAGAACAAATATGTGAATACCTTGATTACTTTGGGCTATCTACCGGGTATATGCTAAGTTTTAACTTTAATAAGAAAAAGACAACAGGAGTTAAGCGAGTAACTGTTAAAGACAAGGTTTTATTTGAAGCAGTGGTATAAAAACAAAGACTTATTATATAATAATGCAGTAAATTTTATTCTGTGTTATAATAACTTGCGTTTAATTTGAAATATCTAAGAAGGAAATAGAAAATGGATAACAAACAGTTGTTAGAAAACAAAACATTATTAGTAACAGGTGGAACAGGTTCATTTGGACATTGCTTTACTAAGTATGTACTTGATAATTACAATCCTAAGAAAATAATCATTTATTCAAGAGACGAGTACAAGCAGTTTGTAATGGCCAATGAGTACAAGCAGTATGCTGACAAGCTCAGATTCTTTATTGGAGATGTCAGAGATGGTGCAAGACTTGAGAGAGCAATGGAAGGCGTAGATTACGTGATCCATGCTGCAGCTCTTAAGCAGGTGCCAGCTTGTGAATACAACCCGGCTGAAGCTATCAAGACCAATGTTAATGGTGCAGAAAATGTTATCAATGCAGCTCTTAACTGTGGAGTTAAGAGAGTTGTTGCTCTTTCAACTGATAAGGCAGTTAATCCGGTTAACCTCTATGGTGCTACCAAGATGGTATCAGATAAGCTCTTTATAGCAGCCAATGCATATTCAGGAACTAAAGATATCAATTTCTCAATCGTAAGATATGGAAATGTTGCAGGTAGCCGTGGATCTATCATTCCTTTCTTTAGAAGTCTTATAGAAAAGGGTGCTACAGAGCTTCCAATTACAGATTACAGAATGACAAGATTCTGGATCAGCCTTCCGGAAGGTGTTGAGCTTGTTCTTAAGGCACTTAAGGATGCCAAGGGCGGTGAGACATTTATTAGTAAGATCCCTTCATTCAATGTAAAAGATCTTGCTGAGGCTATGGCACCGGGAATTGCTACAACAGAAGTTGGTATCAGACCAGGTGAAAAATTGGATGAGATAATGGTTACAACAGAGGACGCACCATTCACATACGAATATGACAAGCACTATATCGTATATCCTCAGGTTGTATACAATGATCGTCAGGTACCAGATCTTTCCGGTAAAAAAGTTGAAGAGGGCTTCTACTACAGCTCAGGAAACAATAAAGAATGGATGAGCGTAGAAGAGATCAGACGCAGACTTGGCGAAGCAATATATGAATAATTAGAAGTTAGAGGGATAGGTGCTTGCATCTATCCCTTATCGCATATATTAGCGGCATGTAAAAGAATTTATGAATCAGAAATGGAGAACAATATGAATAAACCAGCAATAGAAGGTGGAACACCTGTTAGAAGTACCAAAATACACTATTCACATCAGAGCATCGATGAAAAAGATATTCAGGCAGTAGTAGATGTATTAAAGAGCGATTTCCTTACTTGTGGACCAGCTATTACAGAGATGGAGAAAAAACTCTGTGAAGTAACTGGAGCGAAATATGCAGTAGCCTGCAGTAATGGAACAGCAGCTCTTCATATCGCATGTATGGCAGCAGGCATAGGCCCTGGTGATGAAGTTATCACTACACCTATAACATTTGCAGCCAGCGCCAACTGTGCGCTGTATTGCGGTGCTACGCCTGTTTTTGCAGATATCAACCCTGAGACATATCAGATTGATCCTGCTGAAATTGAGAAAAAGATAACTGATAAAACAAAGGCTGTAATCCCTGTAGACTACACAGGACAGGTCGTAGAGATAGCCAAGATCAGAGAAATCTGCGATAAGCATGGTCTGATCCTTATTGAGGATGCAGCTCATTCTATAGGTACTCTCTATGATGGCAAGCCTGTCGGCTCTTTTGCAGATATGACAGAGCTGAGCTTCCATGCTATCAAGACTATTACTGGCGGTGAAGGTGGAGCAGTAGTTACAAGCAATGAAGATCTTTATAAAAAGCTCCTTTTATACCGCACACACGGAATTACAAGAGATGAATCACTTATGGCACATGGTTCAGAAGGACCATGGTACTATGAGATGGTAGACCTTGCACCTAACTATCGTATTACTGACATGCAGGCAGCTCTTATCAGCAGCCAGCTTGATAAGCTTGCTGAATTTAAGAAACGTAAGCAGGATATCTGTAAGAAATATGATGAGGCCTTTGGCAAATTGCCACAGCTCTTTGTTCAGAAAGAGATTCCGGAGTCTGATACTACAAGACACCTTTATATTTTAAGAATCAAGCCTGAAACATTAAAGATAGACAGAAAGCAGTTCTTTGAAGCTCTTGCAGCTGAGAACATTATCTGTAATGTTAACTATATACCTGTTTATTATCTGCAGTATTATCAGCAGCACGGTTACAAGAAGGGATTATGTCCAAATGCTGAGAAGCTCTATGATGAGATGATGTCTATTCCTCTCTATGCAGGAATGTCAGATCAGGATGTAGATGATGTAATAGCTGCAGTAACTAAGCTCTGCGAGTACTACGCGAAATAATTATTGGGGATCATTGGGGGATGTATGTCTAATAAATTGAATTGTATAGATAGATTCTACTCTACATATCAGCGAGAGCCTGATGCGATAGCTTTTTGCCCATACAGGATATCTCCATTGGGTGCTCATATTGATCATCAAGGTGGTATCATCAATGGTATGGCTATTGATAGAGGTATCCACATGGCTTATGGTAGAAAGCAGAACGGCGTAGTAGAAGTTCAGTCCATGGACTTTCCGAATCGTGTACAGTTTCATGTCAGAGAAGTGCAGGATGAAAAGGTTGGAGACTGGGCAGATTACCTGAGAGGCGCAGCCAAGATGCTGGGAGAGGAATATCCGTTAAAGTATGGCGTATGCGGCGTTATTGAAGGCTCACTTCCTATTGGCGGGTTGTCATCTTCGGCAGCAGTGACCATATGCTTTTTACAGGCTCTGTGCGCTGTTAACAACATTGAACTTGAGGCGCAGGAATATATTCGTTTTGCCAAGCGTACAGAGAATCTGTACGTAGGAGTTAATTGTGGCATATTGGATCAGAGCTGCGAAGTTCTGTGTGAAAAAGATTCTCTGCTCTATCTTGATTGTGAAAGCAATGAATATAGGCAGATAAGACAACCTGAAAATATGCCGGATTATGAAATAGCAATATTTTTCAGTGGTCTTGAGAGAAGTCTGGCTAACAGTAAATACAACCTGAGAGTTGATGAGTGCAAGGCCAGTGCCTATTATCTAATGGCCTACGCAGGTATGGAGTATGACAAGATGTCCAATACAAGACTTCGTCAGGTCCCTTATGATGTATATGTAAGCTATAGAGATAGACTTCCAGAGATTTTTTGCAAGCGAACAGACCATTTTTACAGCGAGATAAGAAGAGCTCAGGAAGGTGCCAAAGCTTGGGAAGAAGGAGATCTTGTCAAATACGGCAAGCTTATGTTTGAGAGCGGTCAGAGTTCCATCAAACTCTATGAGTGCGGATGCCCGGAACTTATAAGTCTATACTGGATCATGCGCAAGACTCCAGGTATTTACGGAGGCAGATTTTCCGGCGCAGGATTTAAAGGCTGTTGTATGGCGCTGATAGATCCCGCCAAGAGAGAAGAAATAGAACAGAACGTAAGAGAAGCATATCTAAAGGAATACCCGGAGCTTGAAGGAAAGTACATGAGTGCTTTTTGTAAAAGTGCTGATGGTGTAATGGCTATGCAGAGGGAGCGAGTAATATTATGAAATGTATAGTGTTGGCAGCAGGGTATGCAACAAGATTATATCCTTTAACAGAGAATTTCCCTAAGCCTCTTCTTAAAGTGGCTGATAAACCAATACTTAATTGGATATTAGATACAGTTGGGGATAAGGTAACTGAGACAATAGTTGTAAGTAACCATAAATTTGTTGAGCATTTTAAAAAATGGGCAGATGAGCAGAATTATGCTATGACCATCAAGGTAGTAGACGACGGCTCTACAGACAATGATCATAGACTTGGTGCTGTTAAGGATATCCAGTTTGCACTTGATAGCATCGTTTCTGAAATAGATGATAATGAAGGATATCTGGTAGTGGCAGGAGATAATGTCATTGACTTTAGACTATCTGATTTCATTGATTTTGCAGTAAAAAAAGGTACTTCCTGTATTACATGTCATGAAGAAAATGAGCTAAAAAAGCAGCAGAAGACCGCAATCATCACCATAGATGATGACTGTAAGATTACCAGCTATGAGGAAAAGCCTCAGGCTCCAAAGGGAAATCTTGCTGTTCCTCCATTTTATTTTTACTTTGGAAGAGATATCAAGAGAATTGAAGAAGCTATTGATAAGGGTTGCGGATACGACGCTCCCGGTAGCTACGCTGCATGGCTTTCTAGTCAGACTACAATGTATGCCTGGAAAATGGTAAAGGAAGATGGCTCACAGGGACATCGATTTGATATTGGTGATCTGGAGAGCTATGAGAGAGTGCAGGAGTACTTTAAATAATATGGATGAATACTTGATTCAAGGCTCTAAGGTTGCACTGCGTCTTATGACAGAGGATGACACGGATCTGATAGTCAGATGGCGCAATAATCCTAGAGTTAGAAACAATTTCATATACCGTGAGACCTTCACTCCAGAGACGCATAAGGGCTGGATCGAGAATCATGTCAAAAAAGGTGACGTGTATCAGATGATCATATGTGACCTGAATGATAATGGGCGTCCGGTTGGAAGTATATATTACAGAGATATTGATAATGTCAAAAAAGAAGCGGAATATGGTATATTTATAGGTGAGGATGATGCACTTGGAAAGGGCTATGGCAATGAAACAGCTGAGCTTGCTCTGAAAGTTGCAAGAGATAACCTAGGCCTTAAGCACATCATACTCAGAGTTTTTAATGACAATACTGCTGCATGGCGCAGTTACGAGCATGCAGGCTTTAAGAAGATGCAGGATCTTCCCGCTGTCAGATGCAGTGATGGCAAGGTCAAGGATATGATCCTTATGGAAGTAAATCTGTAGTCTGTTATAAAAAAGAAATTCATTATTTAGTTATTGAAGAAAGGCATCTGTCATATGCAGAAGAAAATAAGCTATGTGATTCCGTGTTATAGATCGGAAAAGACAATAGAATCAGTAATTACAGAGATAGAAGAGACAATGTCTTTTTTACAGAACTATACTTATGAGATAGTACTGGTAAATGATGGCTCTCCAGACAATACCTGGGGTAAGATCTGTGAGATAGTTAAGGACCATAAAGAAGTCAGAGGCTTTAATTTTGCCAAAAACTTTGGACAGCATGCAGCTCTCATGGCAGGTCTTAATAATGTTACAGGAGATATCATCATCTGTCTTGATGATGATGGACAGACTCCTGCTAATGAAGCTACTAAACTTATCAGAGCTATTGAAGATGGAGCTGATGCAGTCTATGCAAAATACGATAATAAAAAGCATTCAGCATTTCGTAACTTTGGAACAGCTATGAATGAGTGGATGACAGAAGTGATGCTTGGAAAACCTAAAAAGCTCTATGTTTCAAGTTATTTTGCTGTTAGAAGATTTGTAGTTGATGAAATGATCAAATACAAAGGTTCATATCCATATGTAATTGGCCTTGTGCTTCGTACTACCAAAAATATAGTAAATGTTGATGTTAATCATAGAAGCAGAGAAATCGGAACCAGTGGATATAACTTTGCAAAACTTCTTGGATTGTGGGTAAATGGCTTTACTGCATTTAGTATTAAGCCACTTAGAATTGCAACGATCATGGGCTGCGTTTTTGCGTTTATTGGATTTATTTATGGTATTTATACCATTATCAAGAGATTTGTTCTTCCTGACATTCCGGCAGGATTCAGTGCCCTTATGGCTGCTATCATCTTTTTTGGTGGTATGACCATGCTGATGTTGGGAATGGCTGGAGAGTACATAGGCAGGACTTATATTTCTATCAATGAGAATCCGCAGTATGTTATCAGAGATGCAGTTTCAGCAGATCCTGAAGAGAAAAATGTTTGATTGAGGGCTTGTCAGAGTAATATTTTAGGGAGACCCTATGAAAAAAGAAAAATTGATGGCGGTTCCTTTTCTATATGGAACATTATTGAGCCTTGCTATTATCTGGGGATATCAGCTTGAAAAATACGATCATCTTGAACTGACAAATGTCAGAGCATTTATCATGTGGCTGATACTGTCAGTGATAATAGGAACTATAGTCACCATATCATATAAGCTGCTAGATAAGAAAAAAGTTCAGAACAGTTTTCATATAAGACAACATTGGTCATATTCGGATACTAAATTTTTTAAGAGGATCTGGTTGATCCTCATTTTATGTCAGATCCCAGTTTTACTTGCAGTTTTTCCTGGCTTTTTCTGTTATGATGCCCAGGATGAAGTAAATGAAGTACTTACAAGAGTTTTTACTACTCATCATCCGCTGCTTCATGTACTGCTATTGGGTGGAGCGGTGGCATTTGTACATAAGCTTACAGGCAGCTATAATGCTGGGATAGCTTTGTACATCGTATTTCAGATGGTAGTTGTAGATGCTATTTTTGCTGTATTACTTACATACCTTAGAAGAAAAGAGGTCAGGAAGTCGGTATTAGTGATCTTCACTATGTTTTTTGGATTTTTTCCTACTGTAGTGATGTATGTGCTGTGTTCCTGCAAGGATGGCCTTTTTTCAGCGTTTTTAGTTCTTACCATTGCATTTTTGTTTCAGCTTCAGGATGATCTTGAAGCATTTACAAGTAGCAGACGCAAAAAAATCTGCTTTGTGCTGTCAGCAGCGCTTATGATGCTCTTTAGACATAATGGTTTCTACGCATATCTTGTAATGATTCCATTCATGCTGATCATTTATAAAAAGAATTTAAAAAAGCTTGTTGTGATGTTTATTGCACCGGTACTTGTATACATGGTACTGTCAGCTGCTATGAGCAGTCTGCTCCATGCAGATGATAGTGAAAATCAGGAGATGCTCACTGTGCCGATCCAGCAGATTGCAAGGGCGTACACATACAATAGTGAAGAATTTACAGACGAGGATATGGCTGTACTAACTAAATATCTGTCGGAAGATGCCCTTTCGCTTTATACGCCAAGGGTTTCAGACTTATTGAAGAGTCAGTTTGATAATGAAGCCTACGAAGCGGATTCAGCGAGCTTCTGGAAATTATGGCTTAAATATTTTAAAAAGTATCCTGTCACATACCTCAACGCCTGGTTTATGACCTCCTACGGAATGTGGTATCCCGGAGCTGTGATCAATGTGTATCAGGGCAATACTATGTTTACTTTTACATATACAGACAGCTCGTATTTTGCTTATGAAGTGGAGCTTCCCGGAGAGAGGCACAGCTTTATTCCTGTCATTGATGCTTTTTATAGAAAATTATCTATAGAGAGATTTCAGCAGAATATGCCGGTAGTATCTCTACTGTTTTCACCAGCCTTTTACTTTTGGTTGTATATGTATGTGGCTTGTTATTATGCCAGAAATAGGAGACTAAAGGCCTGTACGCCACTTTTGCTTATGCTGTTAGTATGGCTTACAGTTTTACTTGGACCGACATATCTTGTGAGGTATGCAGTATATTTGTGGTTCGGACTACCACTACTCTTAATGATAGATACAAGAGGAAAACAAGCCCTGCAGCGTAGCAATCCATAAATGGCTTGTTTTCAGGATTTTTGGCATGAAATGACCAAAATCTATATGAATAAAACTGTTCATTAGAATGTAGTAAATCTGGAGAATGAAGAATGCGAAAAGTTATTTATAAAAGTAATGCCATCAAGGCAGTTATATTGATCCTTGCTGTAATAGCTATCATATCAGTATTTCCCCTTAGAGTATGGAATACAACTATTACCAGCACAGGCGGTGGTACTATTGCCGGAGAATCTGGTGAAGTCAATGATACGATCGATGTAGTACAGAGATTTGTGGCTCAGTATGATAGGATTGGTTCCATTGATGTGTATGTTACAAGCCTCGATGCAGGCAGGTACATGACAGCCAATCTCTATAATGAGAACATGGAGCTTATATTCTATACCTATGTAGATCTTGGTGTTGCTGATGTTAATAACTATGTGACCATTCCGTTGAAGGTTGATCTTGAGGTAGGAGAGACCTACACATTGCTGTTAGTAGGTAATAAAGCAACTTTCAAAGTGGCATATGAAGATATTCCGGCAGAACCAGCCTACGTAGGTGATCTGCTGTATCATGATAGTACTGTTGGCGGCTTTCATCTGGCAGCCAGATACAATTATAGCGTGCCTCTCAGCAAGACAGATTCAGTCAAGGTTATGGGAGTTATTGCAGCAGCTGCTATTGTTCTTGTTTTGATTTTTAGCTTTTTGTATAAGAAAAAAATATTAAAAGATAAATTGATAACTCAGGCAAGAGCATTCAAGTTTACACTTAATCCTATCGTGATTGTAGCAGCCCTTGCGCTGATGATCATGATCTATCCAATGAAGCTGTTTGATCTGCGACTGGTAGAGATATTGTTTTATGAGCTTGGAGTTGTGATTGCAACAGCTATAACTCTTTTTGCCATAAATCACAGATACAGTTTTGCAATTACTGACAATAAATTCGTTCATCTCAATGTCAAAAATTGTTTAATGATAATAGCTATTTCGTATGCAATAGGTTTTGGCATAGAGTATATGAATGCTCTTTACACGATTTACCAGACATTGGCAGAGAGAAAAGAGCTGATCGCACTGTTATGCGTTATAATACTTACTTTTTCATTCAAGGAACTATTTAATGTATACAACTTTGTTTATATGATCATCGCTGTAATATACGGAAGATATTACTATGTACAGCATGCTCTGGCTGAGACTGAGAAAGAGTATGAGCTTCAAAATCCTGCACTTTGCTATGCAATAATAATTGCAATACTCACAGGCATTATACTGATCAATTTTATTAGTATTATGGTCAAAAGAGTTGTTACAAGACTTAATAAAAAGGCAGTTAAAGGAATCAATACTATTTCCTTTGCCGGTGTTGTGACATTGGTATTTTTCGTCTGCCTTATGATCATGCGTAATACAAGATGGTGGGGAGTTGTGCTCGCTCTTGTATTTACAGCATTTTATGTAAGATTCAATGCCTGGAAAGAGAAAAAAGAATTTAGCAGTATCCTTGTCTGTGGCATGATGCTGAACTTTATTTCATGTGTGATATATTCATTGTTATTTAGATACATGCAAGCCTTTAGAGAAGCTAGATTTGCCCTTGTCTTCCATACAGTTACAGTCACAGCAGAGTATCTGACAGCAATGGAAGTTATGGCCATAGTTCTCCTCCTGCTTAAGTTAAATCGTGTGGATAAAGAGCTGAGTTTTAAAAATAAATGTGCATTCATATGGAAAGAGTGGACATTCCTTGGTGTTGTAAGTGCATACGTGCTCTTTACTTTATCAAGAACTGCATTCCTTGCAATATTTGTAACATCATTCATAGTGTGGATCATTATGAGCACATGGAAAAATGCCTTCAAGAACCTCTTGGTGATCTTGAGTGCAGTAATAATAGTGTTCCCGGCTATGTTTACTCTTCAGAGAACAATACCGGTAATGGTAGCCAGACCTTACTTTTACCTGGTTGAAGATAAGTCACCAATGATGAATGGTGGCGTTAACTGGGATAATACAGAGCTCATGTGCATTGAGCGATATGTCGGTTTGTTTGGAAGTAAGATACTTGGGCTTGATGAGCAGGACTATGATTATCCTGAGGATAAGTACAATTATGATTCAGATGGTAACCCACTGTATCTTGAAAACGGAGTGCCTGTAGACAGTGCAAGATATGATGGTACTATTGAAACAAATAGTATGAAGCTGGCAAATGCAGCAACGCAGATGAATAAAGATAATGCTTTCAATGTTGAAAATGCTATAGTCAGCGCTAGCGAAGATATTGCATCGCTCACAATTCCAAAATCAACATTGTCAGTACTTCTGGCAGAGGCATCAGAAGTTTCAGAAGAAACGGCTGAGGAAGAAGAGTCAGCTCTTGAAGAAGCTTCAAATGGTCGTTTTGCAATTTTCAGATCATATATTAAGGAACTTGACATGAGCGGACATGATGAAATGGGCGCAGAGCTTGAAAGTGGTGAGATTGCAGTCCATGCTCATAATATCTACATTCAGGTAGCCTATGATCATGGAATACCTGTAGGCATATTGTTTATTTTCTGGATTTTGACTATACTGATTTCTGGATTTATCAGGATAAGAAAACATAATGATCAAAAAGTTGAAGCACTGCCTTTTGTACTGATGCTTGGCTTTGCTATTGCCGGTATCTCAGAGTGGTTGTTCCAGTTTTCAAATCCTATTACAATAATGATGATGTTGTCACTGGCACCTCTTATGTTTATAAGTAAAAAGGCAGGCGGCGACAATTCTAAGAACTGAGGAAGCGTAAGCGTTATGAAGGATAAAAAGGAAAAACAGCCTTTTAATTATCAGAAACTTTATAGAAGGATATTCCTAATAATATACGATATTTGCAGCATTATAGCAGCAAGTTTTCTGGCACTTTTGTTCAGGTTTGAATTCAGGATGAGTCAGATTCCTGATTACTTCCTGGATCCTATTATATGGGTACTTCCAATCCTGATCATTATAACCGTAGGACTATTTTACCTATTTAAGTTATACGACAGTTTGTGGGCCTATGCCGGTGAAAATGAGTTGCAGAATCTTGTTGTTGCCTGTGTTATCTCAGGCATAGTAAATGGTGTGGCTTTGCAGCTCGTTAAATATGAACATACTCAGCCTGTTCCGCAGAGCTATTACTTCTTATACACATTTTTGCTGATCACATTTATATTTATAAGTCGTTTCTCATATAGGTTCCTGCGCAGTCAGAAACATAAAAATGAGAACAAAAAGAATGCTACAAGAGTAATGATCATAGGTGCAGGAGAAGCTGCTAACACTATTATCAAAGAGATTACGATCAGTAACTATTCCACAATGGTCATCGGCTGTATCATTGACGATGATAAAAATAAGTGGGGCAGATATATCCAGGGAATCAGAGTAGTAGGTGGACGAGATAAGATCATCGAATGTTCTGATCTCTATGACATTGATGAGATAATCGTCGCTATACCTTCAGCCACAAGGACTCAGATGAAAGAGATCCTTGAAATCTGTAAGGAGACTAACTGTAAACTTCGTTCACTTCCGGGTGTATATCAGCTGGTTAATGGTGAAGTCAATGTAAGTAAGCTCCGCGACGTTGAAGTAGAGGATCTTCTGGGCAGAGAGCCTATCACTGTAGATATCGATTCTATTGCAGGATATGTTCAGGGAAAAACAGTAATTGTAACAGGCGGTGGCGGATCAATTGGTTCTGAGCTATGCAGACAGATTGCTAATCATAAGCCAAAGAGACTGATCATATTTGATATTTATGAAAATAATGCCTATGACATACAGCAGGAGCTTAAGATCAAGCATCCAGAGCTTGCACTTACTGTTCTTATCGGTTCTGTCCGTAACACAAATAGGATAAATAAAGTATTTGAAACCTATAGACCTGATATTGTATATCATGCAGCTGCCCATAAGCATGTGCCTCTGATGGAAGATAGTCCAAATGAGGCTATCAAGAACAATGTATTTGGTACATTCAACACAGCAATGGCAGCAGCCATGAATGGTGCGCAGAAGTTTGTGCTTATCTCAACTGATAAGGCTGTAAATCCAACTAACATCATGGGCGCCAGCAAACGTATCTGCGAGATGATTGTTCAGACTTTCAACAGACACTATGATACAGAGTTTGTTGCAGTTAGATTTGGTAATGTACTTGGTTCCAATGGTTCTGTAATACCACTTTTCAAAAAACAGATTGCCGCCGGCGGACCAGTTACAGTTACAGACCCTAATATTATAAGATATTTCATGACTATCTCAGAAGCTGTATCACTGGTGCTTCAGGCAGGTGCCTATGCAAAAGGCGGTGAGATATTTGTCCTTGATATGGGAGAACCGGTTAAGATCCTGACCCTTGCAGAGAACCTGATCCGGCTGTCCGGATATAAGCCCTATGAGGAGATACAGATCCAGTTTACCGGTCTTCGTCCCGGGGAGAAGCTTTTTGAAGAGATGCTCATGGATGAAGAGGGTATGCAGGATACGGCCAACGCCATGATCCATATCGGCCGCCCGCTTGAGATAAATGAGGAGAGATTTTTCGAAGAACTTAAGGAACTTAAGGATTCCTGTGAGATAGAAGGCCAGGATATCAGGCCGCTGGTTAAAGGAATAGTACCGACATACATGCCGCAGGGTTTGGAGATGGGACATTGAATCAGCAGTCCCGGGCAGAGGAAGATTAAGAAATAATAAGACCATAGACGATAAGGAGCGATCAAATGAAGACACTAAAAGGAATAGTAGACGGATATAATAAGACGAGTCTTATCTTAAGGATAATATGCGGACTAGTGATCGGAGCGGTTTTGGGGATCATATTTGATGATCTGGGGTTTGTAACCCTTTTGGGAGACCTGTTCGTCGGTGCGCTTAAGGCGATCGCTCCGGTTTTGGTATTTGTGCTGGTGATCTCGGCGCTTGCCCAGGGCAACGACAAGCTTGACAGCAGATTCGGCCTGGTTTTGGGGCTGTACCTGATAAGCACCTTTTTGGCGTCCGTTGTTTCCGTTATAGGGAGTTTCATATTTCCCCAGACGATCAAACTTGCGACCGAAGTTGAGGCGGAAAGTGTACCTACAGGCGTCGGCGAAGTTCTCGCAAACCTGTTTAAGGGTATGGTGGCTAATCCCATAGGTTCCATAGTTGAGGGACGCTATATCGGTATCCTGTTCTGGGCGGCAGTATTCGGCATCGCGGCCAAGAAGCTGGCTTCGGATTCTACCAAGAAACTGATGGAAGACCTGGCAGAGATCGTGTCGCAGGCGGTAAAATGGATCATCAATCTGGCGCCTTTCGGTATCATGGGTCTGGTATATGCCAACGTATCCACCAACGGACTTTCGATCTTCACGGATTACGGCAGGCTGCTCTTGCTTCTGGCCGGATGTATGTTAGCGGTTGCACTGATAGTCGATCCGCTGATCGCATTTATAGTACTTAAGAAAAATCCCTATCCGCTGGTATTCAGATGCCTGCGCGAATCCGGACTTACAGCGTTTTTTACCAGAAGTTCGGCAGCGAACATCCCTGTAAACATGGAACTGTGTGATAAACTCGGGATGGACAGAGAGATGTACGCTGTGTCAATTCCGCTGGGCGCAACCATCAACATGGACGGCGCCGCTGTTACCATTGCGGTCATGTCGCTTGCTGCGGCAAATACGGTGGGAATATCCGTAAATCTTCCGACAGCGCTTATACTGTCCTTCATTGCGACTCTTGGCGCATGCGGCGCGTCGGGCGTAGCCGGAG
>JAEEGH010008981.1_pt1 | contig 23455 bp, 21 predicted proteins | sample 9134181 | NCBI WGS metagenome assembly JAEEGH01 (sample SAMN16246544, study PRJNA631951) | gut metagenome | biome: gut microbiome; feature: rumen; material: DP-attached | host: Bos | place: Iran: Karaj | collected 2018-10
GGGTATGCTCAACGTATTTGTAGAGAAGATTTTCGGCGAAGGCACCACCACAAGACTTCGTCCTTCATACTTCCCTTTCACGGAGCCCTCGGTAGAGGTAGACGTAAGCTGCTTCCAGTGTAAGGGTAAGGGATGTAAGCTCTGCAAGGGTACCGGCTGGATAGAGGTACTCGGCGCAGGTGTAGTCAACAAGAAGGTTCTTGAAGACTGCCACATCGATTCAAACGTATACAGCGGTATTGCTTTCGGTATCGGTATCGAGCGTATCGCAATGCTTAAGTACGGCATTAACAATATTAAATTATTATTCGAGTCCGACCTTCGCGTGTTGGATCAGCTCGATGACTAGAAAGGAGGAAATGTGATATGTTAGTACCCCTTAGTTGGTTAAAAGATTATGTAGATATAGACGTTTCCCCCGATGTGCTTGAGGAGAAGCTCTTCTCATGCGGCTTTGAGGTGGAAGAGAAATACGAAGTCGGCCATGACGTAAGCAACGTTGTTGTAGGTCTTGTTAAGACTTGTGACGCTATCGAAGGCACACACCTTCACCTTTGCACCGTTGATGCGGGCGAGCACGGCACACTTCAGATTTGCTGCGGTGCCGACAATGTTAAGGCAGGCGGCAAGTTCCCTCTTGCACTTGTAGGTGCTACCGTTTACGCTACTGCCAAGGACCACGTTACCGTTGAAGGCGTCATGACCATCAATGCAGGCAAGCTTCGCGGATATGATTCTTTCGGCATGCTCTGCTCAGGTGTTGAAATCGGTGTTACCGAAGATATGTATCCCGGTGCAGGCTACAACGGATTGCTTGTGCTTCCCGACGACGCTGTTCCCGGAAGCGATGTTAAGCCTTTGCTCGGACTTGATGACTGGATTTTTGATGTATCCATCACCGCTAACCGTCCCGACTGCCAGAGTATCTTCGGCCTTGCAAGAGAAGTTGCGGCAGTACTTGAGAAGCCTCTTAAGACACCCGCTCTTGATTACACAGAGACCGACGTTAAGAAGGATTTCAAGGTAACCGTTGAGGCACCCGACATCTGCCCCCGTTACACTGCTCACTATGTATATGACGTTAAGATTGGTGAATCTCCCGCATGGATGAAGAGACGCCTCGCACTTGTAGGCTGCAACTCCATTTCCAACATGGTAGACATCACTAACTACGTGTTAAAAGAACTCGGTCAGCCCATGCATGCTTTTGACTATGCATACCTTGAAGGCGATGCAATCAATGTTCGCCGAGCTGCTGACGGAGAGAAGATTGTTACACTCGATGAGAAAGAATTCGAGCTTAACTCAAATAACCTCGTAATCTGCGACGGCAAGAAGCCTGTTGCTCTTGCAGGTATCATGGGCGGTCTCAACTCAGAGATTCTCGATACTACTACCGCAGTTATGTTTGAGTCTGCTAAGTTCGAGAGAGATAACATCCGTAAGAGCTCCAAGGCTCTCGGTCAGGTCTCCGATTCAAGTGCAAGATTTTCTAAGGGCGTTGACGAATACACAACCGTTATGGCATTAAAGAGAGCTTTACACTTAGTTGAAGAGCTTGGATGCGGTAAGGTTTCTTCTACCGGATTTGACGTAAATACAGGTAACTCAATCGAGCCTTTTGAATTAAAGGCAAGTGTAGCTAAAGTAAACGGAGTGCTTGGAATCAAGGTTCCCGATAAAGACATCGTAAGAATCCTTACAAACCTTGACTTTAAGCCCGAACTTTCAGGCGACGAGCTCACACTTCACATTCCTGCTTACAGAGAAGATATGGCGACATATCAGGATGTGGCTGAAGAAGTTATCAGAATGTATGGTTACGATCACATCACACCTACATTCATCCCTACAGCTCAGGTTACAAGTGGCGGATACAATCTTCAGCAAAGAACAGAGCTTAAGATTAAGAGAGCTCTTTGCGCACAAGGGGCTTTTGAAGGAGTGCATTATTCATTCTTCTCACCTTCCGACTTGGATTTGCTTAGACTTCCGGAAGATGCGCCCGAAAGACATGCAATTAAGCTTATTAATCCTATAAATAAAGACCTTTCATTAATGAGAACAACCCTTGCTCCTCAGATGATTGCAGCACTTGCTCGTAACCAAAAGAACGGTATCTTGGAAGGAAGAATCTTCGAGCTTGGAAACAAGTTCATCGCAGGAAAGCTTCCTTTGGAAGATTATCCCGATGAGAGAGAAACAATCTGTATCGGAGTATTCGGAGAAAACGAAGATTTCTTTAGCTTAAAGGGATTGGTGGATGCCATTGCAGATTCTTTGGACATTGAATTTGAGTACGAAGAAACCACAAAGACTTTCCTTCATCCTTACAGAACAGCAAAGGTTCTTTGCGAAGGCGTAGAAATCGGATATTTGGGACAGCTTCTTTACGAAATCGTGGATGAGCTTGATATGAGAGTAAACGGCTATATCGCTGAAATCGACTTAAAGGCTTTGACCAAGTATTACGGAAAGAATCAGAAGTTCATTCCTTTACCTAAGTACGCAGAAGAAAAGAGAGATTTCTGCTTTGTAATGGATAAGAAGTTAACATGTGCCCAGATCGAAGGCGCCATCAAGGAAGCCTGCGACTACATCACAAGCATTGAACTTTTCGACCTTTACGAAGGCGCTCAGCTTGGAGATAAGAAGAGCATGGCGTTCTCTGTAGTGTTTACTCCAAAGGATGAAGAATTCACTCAGGAAATGACTGATGGATTCGTAAATGACATTTTAAAGAATGTATCCGATAAATACGGTGCAACTTTAAGAGCATAAAAAATTTAAGGCCCGACCTAACCGGTCGGGCCTTTTTGTTTCTTTATTCAGTAGTTTCTTTCTTTGCTAAATCGTTTGTATCAAGCGTTTTTCCAAATACCACAAATCTGTCGTAAAGGTATTCAAGCACGAAGTTTGCAAGCATGTTTATCGCGGTTACGATGAATCCGTTTACGCCCAAATCTTCCGCTAAGTAGTTTCCAAAGATTGTTGATGCGGGAGTAAAGATTGCATAGAAGATTGCAACCTTTATCATGGCAATCGGAACGTTACCTGCGGATTTAAAAGTAAATCTTCTATTTAGAGTAAAGTTCCATAAAACGGATGCTACCAAAGCAATTAAATATTTAAACCAATAGCTTGTGTCCGTTAACGTTTCAAGGAGTGTAAACACTCCGATTTCTATAAGGCCTGCAGAGGCTGAAAACAATACAAACTTAAGTGTTCTAAGTAATTCTTTTTTCTTTTCCATATTATTCTGACAAACTCTTTAAATATTTTCCTGCGCTAAGCCAGATAACGTAAGCAATAGCGGAACCAATTAAAGCGGTAATAAGCTGTGTGCCGCTGAATGTTACCTTTGCGGCGGCAAGTGCTTCGGGCTTTAAATTCTGAACTGCTTTTGTGTAAACGAGTAAGCAATTTGAAATCACTCCGCCCATGAATGCTGCTTTAAGCACACATCCAACCGCCATGCCGATAGGAAGTGATAAAGTCTGGTTTCTTTTAAACCTTTTATATATCACATGAGTTGCTACGCATAAAATGATGTTTCCCACCATAACTGCGGGGATGATTAAAGGAACCATCTTCATAATGGGAGCGCCTGTAATAAGGTAAGAAGTTACAGGTGCAATAATTGAAAGAATTATTCCAACCCAGGGGCCCAAGGTCAGGGTTGCGATAATAAGTATTGTGTTAATGATGGGGCCTGTAATAAACACTGAAATGTTTTTAAAAAACTGGCTTACCACCATCAGTCCTAAGAGTATACCTGCTGTAACAATTTGTTTAGTTGTAATCTTTTTCATAACCAATCCTCCGAATACTAATATACTCTGATAAAAAAGGAAAAACAATCGGGGATTTTTTTATGACAAATTTTATCCATATTTAATGAATTCTGCTGGATTATAAGGCATCCGTGTGTTATAATATCTCGATGATTGTGGCCGATTGGGCCATTAAGGAGGAAATTTTTAATGAGTTTGAAAGTAGAAAAGTTAGAAAACAGCATGGCTAAGCTCACTATTGAAGTCGATGCTTCCGAATTAGAAAAAGCTATCGAGAAGGCTTATCATAAACAGAAAAATAAGATCAGCGTTCCCGGTTTTAGAAAAGGAAAAGTTCCCCGTCAGATGATCGAAAAGATGTACGGAAAAGAAGTATTCTATGAAGATGCGGCTAATGAACTTATTCCTGAAGCATACGAAAAAGCTTATGACGAATGCGAAGAAGAAATCGTAAGCACACCCGAAATCGAAGTTGTTCAGATCGAAGCAGGAAAGCCTTTCATTTTCACAGCAAAGGTTGCTTTAAAGCCTGAAATCAAGCTTGGTAAGTATAAGGGCGTTAAGGTTTCTAAGCCTGATACAGCTGTAACAGATGAAGAAGTTATGGCAGTTATCGAAAAAGAACGTGAAAACAGTGCAAGAAGCATTTCCGTTGAAAGACCTGTAAAGGAGAAGGACGAAGTTATCCTTGACTTTGAAGGATTCGTTGGCGGAAAGGCATTCGAAGGCGGTAAGGGTGAGAACTATCCTCTTACAATCGGTTCAGGTGCATTCATTCCCGGATTTGAAGATCAGTTAATCGGCGCTGAAATCGGTAAGGAAGTAGAAGTTAAGGTTACATTCCCTAAGGATTATCAGGCAGAAGAACTTAAGGGTAAGAAAGCTACATTTAAGTGCACCATCAAGGAAGTAAAGGAAAAAGAACTTCCCGAACTTGATGATGAATTTGCAAGCGAAGTATCAGAATACGATACATTTAAGGAATACAAAGAAGCTACAGTTAAGAGCCTTGAAGAAAAGAAGGCTAATGATGCTAAGAACAAGAAGGAAGATGAAGCTATCGAAGCTATCATCAAGGCTTCAGAAATCAACATTCCCGAAGCTATGCTTGAAACTCAGAAGCGTCAGATGGTTCAGGAATTTGCTCAGAACATTCAGCAGAACGGCCTTTCAATGGAACAGTACTTCCAGTTCACAGGCTTAACAGCTGAAAAGCTTATGGAACAGGTTGCTCCCAACGCTGAAAAGAGAATTAAGTCTCGTCTCGTACTTGAAGGCGTAGCTAAGGCTGAAAAGCTTGAAGCAAGCGAAGAAGATTACGCTAAGGAACTTCAGAGAATGGCAGATGCTTATAAGATGGAACTTGACAAGATCAAAGAAATGGTCGACGACAACTCCAAGAAGCAGATTATGGACGACCTTGCTATTCAGAAGGCAGTTGACTTTGTTGTTTCAAACGCAAAGGAAGCTTAATTCAGGAAAGAATTACTATATTACAATAGAAAAGAGGGATAAATATGAGTTTAGTGCCTTACGTCATTGAGCAGACAAGCAGAGGAGAACGCTCCTACGATATCTACTCAAGACTTTTAAAAGAAAGAATTATCTTTTTAGGTGAAGAGGTAAACGATGTTACCGCAAGCCTTGTGGTAGCACAGCTTTTGTTCCTCGAAGCAGAAGATCCCGAAAAGGACATTCATCTTTACATCAACTCTCCCGGCGGTTCCATCACAGCCGGCATGGCAATTTATGACACCATGCAGTTTGTAAAGTGTGACGTTTCCACCACCTGTATCGGTATGGCAGCATCAATGGGTGCTTTCTTACTTGCAGGAGGAACAAAGGGTAAAAGATATGCACTTCCCAATGCAGAAATCATGATTCACCAGCCTTTAGGCGGAGCACAGGGACAGGCAACAGAAATCGAAATTGCCGCTAAGCATATCATTCAGACAAGAGAAAGAATGAACAGAATCCTTTCAGAAAACACCGGCAAGCCTTATGAAGATGTTTGCAGGGATACAGAAAGAGATAACTGGAAGACAGCTGAAGAAGCTAAGGAATACGGACTTGTAGATGAAGTTATCTACAGCCACAACAATAAATAATTCGGAGAACGCAAATGGCTAAAATGACCAACAACGGACCTAAGTGCTGTTCTTTCTGCGGAAAGACTCAGGACATGGTCCAGAAGCTGATTGCCGGCCCCAACGATATTTACATCTGTGATGAATGTGTTGAAATTTGCGCAGACATCATTGAAGAAGAGCTTGAAGAATCTTCAAGAAACGATTCAAAAGATGAACTTGAGGGCATAAAACTTTTAAAGCCTGCCGAAATCAAAGAGTTTCTCGATGAGTATGTTATCGGCCAGGAAAATGCAAAGAAAGTTTTATCGGTAGCGGTTTACAACCATTACAAAAGAATAATGTCTAAGAGCGATGATTCCGACGATGTGGAGCTTCAGAAATCAAACATTTTGATGGTGGGCCCTACAGGTTCGGGTAAGACATATCTTGCTCAGACACTTGCTAAAATAATAAATGTGCCGTTTGCTATTGCCGATGCAACCACTCTTACTGAGGCCGGTTACGTGGGCGAAGATGTTGAAAACATTCTTCTTAAGCTTATTCAGGCAGCGGACTACGATATAGAAAGAGCTTCATGCGGTATCATCTATATCGATGAAATTGATAAGATTACAAAGAAAAGCGAAAATGTTTCCATTACCAGAGATGTATCGGGTGAAGGCGTACAGCAGGCTTTGCTTAAGATAATCGAAGGTACACAGGCAAACGTTCCGCCCCAGGGTGGAAGAAAGCATCCTCATCAGGAGCTTATCCCCATCGATACCACCAACATTTTGTTTATCTGCGGTGGTGCATTTGACGGCTTGGAAAAGATCGTTGAAGCAAGACTTGATAAGAGTTCAATCGGCTTTAACGCTCCCGTAAGCGAAAAGTCAAAGAAAGATATCGGTGAAGTGTTAAAGGACGTTACCCCTCAGGATTTGATCAAGTTTGGACTTATCCCTGAATTTGTGGGACGTGTTCCGATTAACGTTACTTTGGAAGGCCTTGATGAAGAAGCAATGCTTCGAATCTTAAAAGAGCCCAAGAACGCGCTTATCAAGCAGTACAAGAAGCTTTTCAACATGGACAATGTTGAGCTTGAGTTTGAAGATGAAGCCATTCTTGCAATTGCTAAGAAAGCAATGGAACAAAAGACCGGAGCAAGAGGACTTCGCTCTATCTTAGAAAACATAATGATGGATGTTATGTTTAAGATTCCTTCGGATGACACTATTATTAAGTGCACCATCACCAAGGAATGTGTAACAGGAAAAGCGGAACCTATTACGGTACGCGCCGGAAAAGGCTTAAAGAAAGCCTTGTAAGATTAGTTTATTTGTAACTTAAACGCTGTATGATTTATTGGTCATACAGCGTTTTCTACCTTATAGGAGAAAGAAGGACTGACATGGGTATTATCAGAGAAATGCCTGCGATTGTCGTAAAAGATATAGTGCTTATGCCTCACATGAGCGTTAACTTTTCGCTTCTTACAAAAGAAGCAGCTTTGGCCTGCGAAAAAGCCATGAAGGGTGACCAGCTTGTTTTTGTGGCTTTTCAAAAGAAAGAACAAAGCTTTGTGAGCAAAGAAAACCTTTATGAAATCGGTATGGTCACAAAGATAAAGCAGATAAATAAGCTTCCCGATAAAAATGTGCAGCTTATTTTGGAAAGCAATAAGCGTGCAAAGATTGTGGAAGTGCTTGATGATAAAGCAACCTACGTGCTTGTTGAAAGCGTTGAAGAAACCGGCGAAGATATTGAAAAGCACGAAAAAGAAGCAATGCTTAGAACCATCAGAGAGCTTTTCATAGAGTATAGCTTATATAATTCAAACGTAGCTAAGCCCATGATAAAGACAGTCAATCACACAAACAGTATCGGTGAAGTGACAGACTTTATAACAGGAACCGTGATTCTACCCTATGAAGTTAAGCTTTCTTTGCTTAATACTTTGGATGTTATTAAGCGCTATAACAGGCTTCTTGAAATCTTAAGGGATGAGATCGAAGTTTCAAAAATAAAGGCAGACTTAAAGAAAAAGACCAATATAAAGGTTTCAAAGGCCCAAAGAGAGTTCTTTTTGCGTGAACAGATGGGAGCCATAAAGAAAGAACTTGGCGAAGATCCTTTATCCGAAGATGCAGAGTTTAGAAAAGAACTTGAAAAGCTTGAAGCTTCAAAAGAAGTAAAAGAAAAAATAGAAAAAGAAATATCCCGTCTTTCAAGCCTTAATGCAGGCGGTAGCGAAGCACAGGTTGAAAGAGGTTATATAGAGACCCTTTTAGAGCTTCCCTGGGATAAGATGAGCGAAGATACTCATGATATTAAAAAAGCCAGGGAAATTTTGGATAAAGACCATTACGGTCTTGAAAAGGTAAAAGAAAGAATCCTTGAATTTTTGGCGGTAAGAGCCCTTAACTCTAAGGGAGAGAGCCCCATTATTTGCTTAGTCGGCCCTCCCGGAACGGGTAAAACTTCCATAGCAAAAAGCATTGCCAGAGCCCTTAATAAAAAGTATGTACGCATTTGCTTAGGCGGTGTAAAAGATGAAGCTGAAATAAGAGGTCACAGACGTACTTATGTTGGTGCAATGCCCGGTAACATTGTGGCAGGCTTAAAGCAGGCGGGAGTAAAGAATCCGTTGATGCTTTTGGATGAAATCGACAAAGCTTCGGATGAACACAGAGGAGATACTTCCTCGGCACTTCTGGAAGTACTTGATAGCGAGCAAAACTCTCACTTTAGAGATCACTATGTGGGAATCCCCGTAGATTTATCGGAAGTATTGTTTATAGCTACGGCAAATTCAGCAAGCGATATTCCAAGACCTTTGTACGATAGAATGGAAGTTATCGAAGTAACTTCTTATACTGCTAACGAAAAATTCCATATCGCGAAGGAATATCTTTTAAAGAAGCAGTTTGAAAAGAACGGCCTTAAAAAGAAAAATCTAAGCATAAACGATGGCGCCATAAAGAAAATCATAGACGCTTACACAAAGGAAGCGGGCGTCAGAGAATTAGAGAGAAAAATCTCTGAAATATGCAGAAAAGCAGCTATGAGGATTCTTGAAAACGGCGATGAAAAGATTACAGTCACGGCCGCTAATTTAAAGGATTTTCTTGGTAAAGAAAAGTATAGAAACGATACTAAGAATAAACGCGATGAAGCAGGAATTGTAAGAGGCCTTGCTTGGACTCCGGTCGGAGGCACCACTCTTTCAATCGAAGTAAATGTAATGCCCGGAAAAGGTGAGCTTGAGCTTACGGGCCAGATGGGCGATGTGATGAAAGAATCAGCTCTTGCCGGCATCAGCTACTTAAGAAGCATTGCAAGTAAGTATAAAATCGATTCTTCTTTCTTTGCTGAAAACGATATTCACATTCACATTCCGGAAGGCGCAGTGCCTAAGGATGGCCCTTCTGCAGGTATCACTATGGCAACCGCGGTTCTTTCTGCAATCACAAATGTGCCCATCAGCAGAAATGTGGCAATGACCGGTGAAATTACCCTTAGAGGAAGAGTGCTTGCGGTAGGCGGTCTTAAGGAAAAAATTCTTGCGGCGAAAACCGCAGGTATTATAATGGTGTTAGTACCTTTAGAAAACAAGGCGGATATAGAAGAGATTTCCGAAGAAATTAAAGATGGTTTGGAAATAGTTTACGTATCCTCAATGAAAGACGTATTGGAAAAAGTATATGAAAATTAAATCGGCAGAACTTGAATGCGTATGCGGTATCACAAGTAAGCTTCCCGTAAACACATTACCTGAAATCGCTTTTTGCGGAAAGAGTAATGTGGGAAAGTCTTCACTTATAAATACCCTCGTAAACAGAAAGGCTTTGGCAAGAACTTCTCAAAGCCCCGGAAAGACGCAGACTATTAACTTTTATAACTTAAATAAAGAGCTTTACATGGTGGATTTACCCGGATACGGATATGCCCAGGTAAGTAAAGAAGTGCGTGAAAAATGGGGAAAGATGATTGAAAAGTATCTTAGAACCTCAAAAATGCTTTGCGCCGTGTTTCTTTTGATAGACATTCGTCATGAGCCTTCGGGCAATGACGTAATGATGTATGACTGGATAAAGAATAACGGATATGAGCCAATCATCATCTGCACCAAGGCCGACAAAATCAGTAAAGGCGCCACTCAAAAGAACTTAAAGATTATAAGAGATAAGTTAAAGTGCAAAAAAGATACAATAATGATTCCTTTTTCTTCGCAGACTAAGCAAGGAAAGGAAGAAGTGTATACACTAATGGATGAAATCTTGCAGCGTACTTCTCAAAATGCAAGTAATCCTACAGAAAACGAGTAAAGGTGAGGATCAGGGGAGTGAAAAAATCAACTTTATATCTAAAGGCATTGGTAAATATATTGTTATACGCCATAGCGGCGGTGCTTGTGGTAGTGTTTGTGCCAAAGCTCATTGTATTCTTTATGCCTTTTGTAATCGGATGGATTGTCTCAGCAATTGCCAATCCACCAATCAAATTCTTTGAAGAAAAAATCAAATTTAAAAGAAAAACCTCGTCAGCAATATTTATCGTGCTGATTCTGGCAGTCATAATATTGGCTTTATACGGAATCGTTGTTTTTCTTATTAACGAAGGAATCGGCCTTGTTTCAAGCATTCCCGATAAGTGGGACGGTATTCAAAAAAGCCTTGATACCTTTGGAGATAACGTAAGTAAACTTACAGCCAATCTTCCCAGCGAATTTAGTAAACCCTTTAAGAATTTCGGTAATTTCGTGATGGGTTCTTTGTCCGAATTTGTTTCGGGATTAACTGCCAAGGAGAATGGAACATCCTTAATTTCCAGCATTTCAGAGGGTATCGGAAGTGTTGCGAATATAATAATCGGAATTATTATGACGGTTCTTTCCGCATATTTCTTTGCAGTTGAAAGAAACGCGGTAATAGAGTTCTTTAAAAAGCACATGTCTAAAAAGGTTCGCACAAAGGTTGAAGCTGCGGTAAGAGGCCTTAAAAATGCGGTGGGCGGATACTTTAAAGCACAGCTTTGGATAGAGCTTTGGGTGTACGTGATTACTGTAATCGGCCTTATTATATTAAGGGTCGATTATGCTGTGCTCATCGGTCTTGGCATAGCGTTCTTAGACTTTTTGCCCTTCTTTGGCGCAGGCCTTATCATGGTTCCTTGGGCGGTTGTTGCTTTTGTTAACAACGATTTCTGGATTGGAGTAGGCCTTTTAATCACCTGGGGCGTGGGTCAGCTTGTAAGACAGCTTATTCAGCCTAAAATCGTGGGTGATCAGGTTGGTGTGGCTCCGCTTCCTACATTGATTCTTCTATTTTTAGGATATAAGTGGAAGGGCGTGTTCGGTATGGTTATTGCTTTGCCTATAGCCATGATATTCATAGCTTTGTACGAAGAACACGTTTTTGATACGTTTACATATTCTGTTAAGATTTTATGGGACGGACTTTCTTCTTTCAGAAGAATTAAGGAACCTTCAACCGAAAAAGAAATTGAGGAAAAGGGGAACGACTGATAGATGAAAAAATTTGCGCAGTTTATGCTTACACTTATTCCTGCTGTGGTATTCATTGTGCTGCAGGTTGCGGTATCAATGATACTTACTTATGGATATGTGTTTAAATATATCCTTGAAAATGGATTTGACGTAGAAAGTTACAGCAGTTACGTGCTGGGACTTACGCAGGACAGTGATTTCCTATGGAAGGTAATGGTGGTATTTGAAATACTTGCCTTAATTACGTTTGTGTTACTTTATTTTGTTGGGTTAAAGAAAACAATAAATACTTTTTCAGGTCGCTTCAGCGCTACATCTTTTCCGGCAATCATTCTTTTATTTATGGGAGCGGAGTTTGGAACAGGAGTGCTTTTACAGCTTTCAAGCTTTGCTTTCCCCAAGGTAATCGAAGATTATGCAAAGATGATAGAGCAATCGGGACTTGGAGAATTAAGCCTTATATCAACCATCATGACCTTGGTTGCGGCGCCTATTGTGGAAGAACTTGCCTTTAGAGGCGTGACAATGCACTGGGCAAAGAGACTTACAAATAAGTTCTGGATTGTAAATCTCATTCAGGCTTTCCTTTTTGGATTTGTGCACTTAAATATCGTGCAAGGAACTTATGCCTTCCTTTTGGGCTTATTCTTAGGATATGTGGCACACAAATACAATTCCTTATGGCCTTCAATTGTGGGTCACTTAGTATTTAACTTTACAGGCACTTATCTTGTGGGACTTGCCTTCGGCCCAGGCCCTGAAATATCCTTTGCAAGACTTGCAATAGTAATGTTTGTATCGGTAGTGTTTGTGGGCACAGCCCTTAAGCTTTTAAGCAACGATAAAGATTGCTCCGAAAGCGTAGAAACTGTATAGAATAAATAAAACCCTCCGAGATTAATCTCGGAGGGTTATTTTATTCTTTCAAATAAACATTCTTTATATACTTAAAGGTTTCTTTTTCCCCTTTTTCGCTAAGCATAGTAAGAATAAAAACAAGATCTTCTTTGTTTTTTGGAGCCATTTTAACACCGGCTTCTCTGGTCATGAAATATTCCATGGGAGCGGAATCGTTGTAGGTTTTACCGCGGTACACTTTGGAGGCTGCGATTCTGTCCATCACCTGCTCCACAAAGTACTTCTTTGGCATCTCGATTAATTCAAGGAGATTGCCAGTTTCGGCGGAGTATTCGCTCCAGTATTCAATGTGATGCTTATTTCTTCCCTTGTGGTGAAGCCAGGCGGAAGAATAGCCTTTGTCAATTCTTTCGGCCACATTCGGGCTTCGCATTCCCTGATAATATTTAACGCCAACGAGGAATTCTTCCGGAGAGTATTTTGATAAATCGTGGGTGAGCCCCTGCCAGTAAAGCCCTACTTTAAAGCACCCCCTACGCACAAGGCGTCTGTGAGTGTTGACTGTATGAAGGTGCTTAAAGAAAGCAATGAATGGATTAATCTTTACGCGACTGCAAGCCGTCACAAGTTTTTCGTCTCTGAAACGTAAGTATAAATTTATGTTTGTGACGCCGTTTAGCATATCCCTCACATAAAACATTTCCCCAACATTAATTGGAAGTTTTAATATTTCGTCTTTAGTGAAAAAAGAAACCGTTTCAGAAAAACAGGCGTTACCTGAAATTTCTCCCTTAAAAAGCGAAGTGACACTTGTTTCATGTATTTCGGAAATACCGCATTTGATAAGCTTTTTTACGTTTTCTTTAAACGGGGCAAATTCACTTTCTGTCAAAAGACGATAAAGGCCGTTATCTTTTTTTAAAAGGTATTTATTTTCTTTATATAAAAGGTAAGCATTAAGATTTTCCATGGGAAAATTATAGCATAAGATTTATAGAATTTTCATAGAATTGAACATAAAAAACGATTGATTTTTAATACAGCACTGATATAATAATATCGTTTGCTGGACGTTTAGAAGAGCAAAAACAGGGGAATTTTTGTAGTTAAAACTCGCGAGGATAAAAAATCATGCAAGAATACGTATTTAAATTAAACAAGCGTCCCGATGATTCTCAGGTTATTGGATACAATAATCCTTTGTTTTATTGCTATTTTGACAAGCATAGATATCCTAAGGAGAATGCTTACAGAGTAGGAGAGCACTGGCATGAAGACATTGAAATAATGTATGTAACGGACGGAGTGCTTAATTTTAGAGTAAACGGAGAAAACTTTCTTTTAAAAAAAGGAGAAGGTGTATTTGTAAACTCAAGAAGAATCCACTCTAACTGGACAAAGAAAGATGAGGATTGCGAGTTTATTTGTATGATAATGCATCCTTCTTATTTTTGTGCATCTCCTTATGTGGAGCAAAAATATATTGCTCCACTTTTATCAAACTCTTCATTTGATTATATTATCTTAAATCAAAATGACTGGACCAAAGAAATCCTTGACGGAATCTCTTTAGTGTTTGATGAAAAGCCCAATACGGCTTCTTTTGAACTAAAAATCCTTGAAAACGCCTATAAATGCATGAGGCTTATCTACGAAAACTATGATACTTCGGAGATTATACCTCAGACTGCGCCAATTCATTTAAATACATTTAAGCAGATGCTTAACTATCTTCAGAATCACTATATGGAAAAGCTTTCTTTGGATGAGATAGCAAAGGCCGGAAATGTGGGAAAAACACTTTGTGCAAAGCTGTTTAAAAAGTATGTTAATGCAACGCCCGGTGATTATCTTATTACCTATAGAATAGTAAAGAGCACCGACATGCTTAGAAATACAGATCTTTCGATTACCGATATCGCATACAAATGCGGATTCACAAGCGGTAGTCATTTCACCAAAACTTTTGGCGAGATAATAGGCTGCACACCCAATAAATACAGGAATCTTGGCTGCAATGAACTTGGCTATGCAGGACATCTTGCTTATTTAAAGCAAAAATAGTGTTGACATTTAAAATATTTGTTTTATAATGAACATATGAACAGTTGAACATATGAGAAAGGATTGAAAGATGGACGATAAGATATATGATCTGGCAGATTTGTTTAAGGTTTTCTCCGATTCCACAAGAATCCGTATTCTTTACCTTCTTTTAGGAGGAGAAAAAAACGTAAGTGATATATCTGACGAGCTTTCAATGAATCAGTCAGCTGTATCACATCAATTAAAAACATTAAAGCAGAGCGATTTGGTGAAGGTTAGGCGTGACGGTAAGGCGATGTTTTACAGTTTGTCCGATTCACACGTTGAATATATCTTAAAAATCGGGATGGAACATATTTTGGAGGAGTGAAATATGAAGAGAACATTTATTTTGGAAGATTTGGATTGCGCACACTGCGCACAGAAGATTGAAGATGCTGTTGCAAAGATTGACGGCGTTTCAAATTGTAAGGTTACATTCCTTACACAGAAGCTCGTTTACGATGTAGATGACGCTAAAAACGATACAGTAGAAAAAGAAATGAAGAAGATTGTTAAAAGCACAGAGCCTGACGTAACTGTAAAGGCAGTTTAAACAGTGGGGAGATTGCTTAGATAAAGAATGGGGATGCGCTTGCGTCCCCTTTTTGCGGAGATAAATTATGACAAAGAAACTAAAAAAGAAAATAATCAGAGTCGGAATCGGAGCTCTTTTATTCATAGCGGCCGTTATTGTTTCAAAAGTTGCAAACGTATATGTAGGCCTTGCAATTTTTATTGCAGCATACCTTGTGCTTGCGATAGATGTGCTTAAAAATGCGGCTATAAACATTTCTCACGGCCATGTGTTTGACGAAAACTTCCTTATGATGGTGGCAACTTTCGGAGCCTTCTTTTGTAGGGAATACGGCGAAGCCGTAGCGGTTATGCTCTTTTACCAGGTGGGCGAATGCTTCCAGACTTATGCGGTTAATAAATCAAGGAAATCAATTAAGGCATTGATGAGCATAAGACCCGACTTTGCAAGAATAGAAGTTAACGGCGAAGAAAAAGAAGTAGATCCTTCTGAAGTAAACATCGGTGACATTATTATCATTAAGCCCGGTGAGCGTGTTCCTTTGGATGGTAATATCATAGAGGGAAGAAGCGCCATGGATACGGCGGCGATTACCGGAGAGAGCCTTCCTAAAGAAGTTGGACCGGGAGAACTTGTTGTCAGCGGCTGGGTGAATAAATCAGGTGTAATAAAGGTAAGCGTAACTTCCAACTTCTCTCAGTCAACAGTTTCAAAGATTTTGGAACTTGTTGAAAAGGCAAGCGAAAAGAAGGCTAAAGCCGAGCAGTTTATCACTGTATTTTCAAGGTATTATACGCCTTCCGTTGTTGGTGCTGCAGCCCTTTTATTTATTGCCGGAGCTTTGATAACGGGTGATACTTTAACATGGATGTATAGGGCTATGACCTTCCTTCTTATATCCTGCCCTTGCGCTTTGGTAATAAGCGTACCCCTTTCTTTCTTTGGTGGAATCGGTGGCGCCGGTAAGGTAGGTATCCTTATTAAGGGTGGCAACTACATGGATACGCTTTCTAAAATTGACACTCTTGTCCTTGATAAAACAGGTACGGTTACAAAGGGTAATTTTGCTCTTAAACATATAGAGCCTTCAAAGTATTTTGAAGATGCTCATAAAGGTAAGGCAAAAGAAACTCTCCTTAAAATAACAGCTATCGCAGAAAGCTACTCAACACATCCCATCGCAGCTTCTATTGTGGAAGCTTATGCAGAAAAGATTGATAAAAAGGATGTTGGAGAGATTACGGAAATTGCGGGTAAAGGTATCTGCGCCGAAATCGGTAAAGATAAGGTATATGTAGGTAACAGAAAGCTTATGGCTGATGTTATTGTGCCTCAAGATGAAAAAGAAACGGATACATGTCTTTGCGGAATCGATGAAGGCACAATCGTATACATTGCCGTAAACGATAGACTTGCAGGACATATGCACATAGTCGATGAGGTAAAAGAAAACGCATCGGTTTCTTTGGCCGAATGTAAGAAAGCAGGCATCCGTAAAATCGTGATGCTTACGGGAGATAACGAAAGAACGGCCAATGCAGTATGTAAGGCCGTTGGAATCGATGAATACAGAGCAAACTTAACTCCTATGGATAAGGTTAAGGCCCTTGAAGAAATCATGTCAGAAGAAGGCGTTAACACTGTAGCCTTTGCCGGTGACGGAATTAACGATGCACCTGTTCTTACAAGAGCAGACATCGGTATTGCAATGGGAGCCATGGGCTCCGATGCCGCTATCGAAGCTGCGGACGTAGTCATTATGACAGACGATCTTTCAAAGATTTCAAAAGCTAAAAAGATAGCAGCAAAAACGATTCGAATAGTTAAAGAAAACATAGTGTTTGCATTAGCAATAAAGCTTTTGGTACTTGTACTTGCAGCCTTTGGTATAGCCCACATGGGCGCCGCAATCTTCGCGGACGTTGGGGTCGCATTCCTTGCTATAATGAACGCTTTAAGAGCACTTAAATAAAAAACGCGCCCCGATAATTAATTTCTGATTTAATTATTGGGGCGTTTTGCATTAAAAAGATGGCAGGGAGTTTATGTATTGTATTCGAGACTTTCCGCAGCCCCGGTGCTTAGCGAGGTTTTTTCGAGCTTAGCATCCGCTGGTGCGAGGACGTAAGCGAGAGCGGGTCGAGAAACAATATATAAACTCCCTGCCATCCCTCTTTAAAGCCAAACAATTTAGTGCTATACTATACTAAACTATCGAGCTTATTAGGAGAATGACATGTGGCAGAAGAATCTTTACAGAATTGTTGTTAAAGTAGGCACAAGCACACTGACTCATGATACGGGCGCAGCCAATCTCATGAGGATTGAGCAGCTTGTAAGAGTGCTTGCAGACTTGCAAGGTTACGGACATGAAATAATTCTTGTTACCAGCGGAGCTATTTCAATCGGTACAAGAAAGATGAAACTTAATAAGCGACCACAAGAGTTAAGAATGAAGCAGGCAATAGCCGCTGTGGGCCAGTGCCAGCTTATGCACTTATATGATAAATTTTTCCAGGAATACAATAGAAGCGTAGCTCAGATTCTTTTAACGGATGAAGATGTGGCTGATGAAAAGAGAGCCGCTCACTTGTCGGGAACATTTGATGCACTGCTTGAAATGGGCGTTATTCCAATTGTAAATGAAAACGACTCGGTTTCTTCTGCAGAAATTGAAACCGGAGCTTCAAAGATACTTGGCGATAACGATACACTTTCTGCTATCGTTGCAAAGCTTACAAAGGCGGATATGCTCATCCTTTTATCGGATATCGACGGGCTTTTCGATGCAGATCCGAGAAAAGAAAAAGAAGCAAAACTCATTCATGAAGTTAAGACTTTAGACGAAAACATCCTTAAAATGGCGGGTGGCGCAGGAAGCAAACACGGAACCGGCGGTATGATAACAAAGCTTAATGCCGCAAAGATTGCAACAGAAGCAGGATGCGATATGGTTATTACAAACGGCGAACGCCCCGAGGATATTTATGAAATTGTAAAGGGAAATGCAGTCGGCACTAAATTTTTGAAACAATCCTAGGAGAATATATATGACAACGCTTGAAAAAATGGGTTTAGCTTCAAAAGAAGCGGAAAAGACCCTTTCAATTGCCACTACGGGCGATAAAAACAGAGCGCTTATGGAAATCGCTCTGGCAATTTCGGAGAGAAAAGAAGAGTGGATTGAAGCCAATAAAAAAGACATAGAAAATGCCAAGAATAATGGCATGAAGCAGTCTATGCTTGACAGGCTTTTATTAACTGAAAAAAGAATAGAAGATATCGTTAACGGTGTAAATGAAGTTATTAAGTTAGAAGACCCCATTGGCACTGTGCTTGAGAGCTTTACAAGACCTAACGGTCTTAAAATAGAAAAAAGAAGGGTGCCGATTGGAGTAATCGGTATCATTTATGAGGCCCGTCCCAATGTTACCGTGGATGCGGCCGTACTTACCTTAAAGGCCGGAAATACCGTGATTTTAAAGGGCGGAAAAGAAGCCATTAATTCAAACATAACAGTTGTTACCATTATGCAGGATGCCTTAGAAAAAGCAGGGCTTCCGAGAGAATGCATTCAGCTTATAGAAGACACCACAAGAGAAACCACCATGGAGCTTATGCACTTAACAAAGTATGTTGATGTGCTTATTCCAAGAGGCGGTAAAGGGTTAATAGAGAGCGTATGTGCAAATGCCACTGTACCTGTAATTAAGACAGGTGACGGAGTGTGTCATGTATACATTGACAAGGCGGCCGATTTAGAAATGGGAGCTAAGATATTAGATAATGCAAAGACCTCGCGCCCTTCTGTTTGTAACGCTGCGGAATGCGTGGTGGTGCATAAGGATGTGGTTAAAGAATTCCTTGAAGTGGCGGTACCTCTTTTAAAAAAGAGTAATGTAGAGTTAAGATGCGATCAGGTTTCTTTACCCTTTACAGAGGGAAAGCTTGCAACCGAAGAAGACTGGGATACAGAGTATAACGATTATATCTTGGCGGTAAAGACCGTTGATAGCTTGCAGGAAGCAATCGATTTTATTTCTGCTCATTCAACAATGCATTCTGAAGCAATTGTAACGGAAGATCCGGATGCTGCGGAAGAATTCTTAAATAAGATTGATGCCGCTGCGGTATACTGGAACGCTTCAACCAGATTTACCGACGGAGGTGAATTCGGTCTGGGAGCAGAAATCGGTATTTCCACACAGAAAATGCACGCAAGAGGTCCCATGGGACTTAACGAAATTACATCATACAAATATGTCATTATAGGAAAGGGGCAGGTAAGATGAGTAAATTCGGATTTATTGGAAGCGGAAATATGGGCGCTGCATTGGCTAGAGCCGTTTGCAGACGTGTGGACCCAAAGGATGTGGCGGTATCTAACCGCACAAAGGCTAAGGCCGAGGCTGTGGCTGAGGAGCTTGGATGCAGAGCTACATCAAACGATGAAATTGTTAGAGACAGCGAGTTTATTTTCCTTGGAGTTAAGCCTCAGATGATGAAAGACTTAGCTTCGGAAATTAACGATACTCTTTCAAAAAGAAGCAAGCGTTTCGTGCTTGTGTCTATGGCGGCAGGCTTATCCATTTCAGATATTAAAGAAATGACCAGAATGGATGCACCTGTAATAAGAATTTCTCCAAATACTCCCGTTGCAATCGGAGAAGGAATTGTGCTTGTAACATTTTCTTTTGAGGTAACAAAAGAAGAAAAAAGCCAGTTTATGGCAGCTTTATCGGACTGCGGATTGGTGCAGGAAATTCCCGAGCGCTTACATGCAATCGGAGGCACCCTTTCAGGTTGCGGTCCTGCCTTTACAGATATGTACATTGAAGCTTTAGCAGACGGCGCCGTTGCCTGCGGCCTTCCCAGAAGCCAGGCATTGGATGTGGCAGCGCAGATGGTTGTTGGAAGTGCAAAGCTTATACTTGAATCAGGTAAGCATCCCGGAGAACTTAAGGACGCCGTATGCTCCCCCGGCGGCACCACAATTCAGGGCGTTCGCACTTTAGAAGAAAAAGGATTTAGGGCAGCTGCTATGGATGCAGTGATTGCGGCCTATGAAAAGAATTTAACTTTGAAGAAATAATATAAAATCCACTTGAAATAATGTTAAATAAATAATAGTATTAAATAAATATTAGTGTGACATTGGGGAATGTTGACGGAATACAATTGTATTGAAGGCTAGTATTAACATAACTATTTGTATGGAGGTCAACATAATGAAAGGTATTTTTAAAAAGGTAGTTCTGCTTATTATTATCTGGGTGGTATTATGGTGTGCTTCATTGCTTATTCCGGCTGCGTTTATTCCTGATGAAGCTGAAGTTCCGAAGGTGGTAAGCGGAATATGTTTGATTGTTACTCTCTTGATAACTCTCGGAAGTGCGCTGGCAATTGATTATAACAGAGCACAGAAGTTTAAGGCAGGCATACCCGGCTTCAAGAAAGATGTGGAAGCCCTTGAAGAAAGACGCGAGCATCAGCTTGAACAGGCTAGTAAAGTTATTGATAAGTTTTTGGCGCATGAAAAGGATGTTCAGGGAGCGGCTTCAGCATCACACGTTGAAAGCGCTGCAGAATTCAGAGTGAAGGTTCATGAAGAGTATCCGGAATTATTGTCCAATCAGGCTGTGGCCACTCTTATGAGTCAGATAGAAAAAGTTGAAGCTGAGCTGGTACGCAAGAAAGAGCAGTTAAATACCTGCATAAGTGATTACAACGCTTCCATTCATTCCTTCCCTGTGGTTATGGTGAGAAAACTTGCCAAACTGGAGGACTATGTTTTGGAATCTTCTGTTGACGATTTGTTTGAAGAAAATGCTGTTTCAGATGCAGATCTTGGAATTTAATATAACTAGTATTTTGGGCGCCTGTTTTCAGGCGCCTTTTTTCGTAATTATGGCTTATCTTGTGTCAATATATCTTCTCAAAGACAACATATTGTGTTATCATATTCATGTATTCTTTAGAAATAATACATGTGTTTTAAACACAATAGAGTGGTTTAAAGCATAGACTAGACAATGGGGAGTTGCTAGTATGGAATATATTGTTGTTCAAGCCGGGGGAAAAGGTACCCGTCTTGAATATCTTACAAAAAACAAACCTAAAGCATTGGTTCCTGTTGAGAATCTTCCAATGCTGTTTCATCTGTTCAGAAAATATCCCACTAAGAAATTTATTATAATAGCTGATTACAAAAGAGATGTAATGCGAAAATATTTGGCTTCATTTGCTGATGTTAAGTATCAGGTTGTTGACGCATCCGGTGCCGGCACTTGTGGCGGAGTTAAACAGGCGCTTGAACTTATGCCTGATAATGAGGCCTTTATGCTCGTGTGGTCTGATTTGATTCTTCCAAAAGAATTTTCACTTCCTAATGACTATAAGGACAGTCAAAAGGCAACAAAAGATTACGTTGGAATATCTCAAACGTTTCCTTGCAGGTGGAAATACTGTGATGGCAAGTTTGAAGAAGAAAGATCGACAGAGTATGGCGTCGCAGGTTTCTTTCTTTTTACAGACAAGAGCAAATTGGCTGACGTGCCTGAGAGCGGAGAACTTGTGAGATGGCTGAGCGAACAGGGCAAAGCTTTTGGAACGGTAGGCCTTGCAGGTACTAGAGAGTTCGGAATTTTGGAAGAATACAAAAAGATAGCTATGCCTAAATACAGACCGTTTAACAAGATAACGGTTGATGGCGAAGTGCTCACTAAAGAACCTGTTGATGAGCAGGGAGTTAAGCTTGCAAAGAGAGAAGTTGCTTGGTACGAGAAAGCTAAGAATCTAAATATTCCTGAGCTACCTAAAATCTACAATACCAGACCTCTTCAAATGGAGTTTATTCACGGCAAGAATATATATGACTGCGACTATTCTTATGAAGAAAAGAAAAAACTGTTAAAGACATTGGTTGATGCCTTAAAGGTTGTCCATAACAGTGGCGCTTGCCCAGCTGATTCTTTTAGCATACAGGAAGCTTACTTTAATAAAACAATGTCGCGGCTATCAAAGATTCAGGCTTTGGTTCCCTTCGCAATGGATGAGTATATTAAGATAAATGGCAAAAAATGCCGAAATATATTTTATCACGCAAAAGAACTCGAGGAAAAACTTGATGCACTAAAAGTTAATTGCAAGGAATTTGCTTTTATACACGGCGACTGTACATTCTCAAACCTGATGGTGAGGGAAGACAATACGCCTGTGATTATTGACCCCAGAGGGTATTTTGGCTTCACAGAGCTCTATGGCGATGAACGATATGATTGGGGAAAGCTCTACTATTCGATAGTGGGAAATTATGATCAGTTCAATCTAAAGAGATTTTTGCTTGAGATAGGTGATACGCCGGAAGAAGGCGTGAAACTCACCATAGAATCAAACCATTGGGAAGAACTTGAAAAAGATTTCTTTAAACTAACAGGCGCTGAGGAAAATGAAATAAAGCTTCTTCATGCAGTTATCTGGCTTTCTTTAACCACATACGCTTGGCAGGACTATGATTCGGTATGCGGGGCGTTTTACAACGGACTTTGGTATTTAGAGGATGTACTATGATTAAGTATTTTGAAGATGTGATGAAAACAATTGGAGAGGCTCTAGAATCCATTCCAACAGGTGATTATGAACAGATGATTAATGAGTCTGTTGAAACAATCAAAAATGGCGGAAAGATTATTGCCAGTGGCTTGGGAAAGAATGTTCCAATCTGTGAGAAATTTGTGGGAACACTTAATTCGCTGGGTATAGATGCAAGGTTTCTTCATACAAATACGGCAATTCACGGTGACCTGGGAATTGTAGGAAAGAACGACATAGTTTTCTTGCTTTCAAAAGGTGGCAATACTCTGGAAACGGTTGAATTAGGGCAACATCTTAATGAGCGCGGAACTAATACCTGGCTGATGTCATTCTATGATGATGGAAAGGCTTCTAAAATTATTGAAAAACGATTTGTTATGCATCTTCGAAGCGAGGGAGATGCGTGGGATATTGTTCCTAATAATTCTACGACTGTGTACTTGATAGTGTTGCAGGGAATGGCTTTAGAAATTGCCAAGCGACTTAATGTAACGCTTGAAGATTTCAAAGTAAATCATCCCGGTGGTGGAATTGGTGCAAGACTAAGTGGAAAAGAATTAAGGTAATTTCTAGGAGGGGCTTAAGATGAAAGTTGTTATTCTGGCAGGAGGCTATGGAACGAGAATTTCTGAAGAATCACAGTTTAAACCTAAACCGATGATTGAAATTGATGATAAGCCAATCCTATGGCATATCATGAAAGAATATAGTTATTATGGCTTCAATGACTTTATTATTTGTGCCGGTTACAAACAGCATATGATAAAAAACTGGTTTTATGATTATTACATCAGCAAGAGTGATGTGACTTTTGACTATAGATCAGGAAAACCGGAGATTCACGTTCACGATTCTTACATAGAACCGTGGAAGGTCACCATAGTCGATACAGGCTTGGATACAATGACTGGTGGGCGAATAAAAAGAATCCAGAAGTATGTGGGAGATGAACCTTTTCTTATGACTTATGGTGATGGAGTCTGTGATGTTGATATAAAAAAGCTGGTCG
>JAEEGH010008989.1_pt1 | contig 23439 bp, 17 predicted proteins | sample 9134181 | NCBI WGS metagenome assembly JAEEGH01 (sample SAMN16246544, study PRJNA631951) | gut metagenome | biome: gut microbiome; feature: rumen; material: DP-attached | host: Bos | place: Iran: Karaj | collected 2018-10
GTGCTTTTCTCGTTCCTTGCACACACATCACGCTGCCAGATTCATTGGTATATAATGGCCAAGAAGCATTTAGAGGCACATCTAAACAAAATTTGGATATTCCATCGAAAGTAAAAGCAATAGGCGATGGCGCATTCTACGGCAGCAATCGCCTAAAAAGCGTAAGAATACCAGCAAGTGTCGAATTTATTGGAAAAGAGGCTTTTGCCTGCTGCGACAGTCTTGAATACTTCGAGGTCGATTCTTTGAATATGAACTTTTGCAGCATCGATGGTGTTTTATACTCAAAAGACAAGAAAAGCCTCATCTGCTATCCCGCAGGGAAAAATGAGAAATACGGTGACGCACAATCTGCAAGCGGTACTTCTGGCAATAAAATTGATGGTATAAGCCCTAAAATTAAAAACAGGGACAAATACAAAAAAAAATTAAAAAACTGATGAAAAGACAAAAAGAGACAGTAGGATCTATATTAGAGATTAATATAGAAAATAAGTATTTCACTTATGCACAAATACTTAATGGAGTATGTGTTTTCTTTGATTATCGCAGTGGAGAGCATCTAAAGGACTTCACTATTTTAGAGAATGCACCTATACTATTTTTCTTATGTGTATATAAACAAGTAATTACACAGGGAGACTGGTTAAAAGTTGGCAAGATGCCTATACGTGAAGATTGCAAGGTTATACCTAATCAATTCATTCAAGACCTTTTTAATCCTGATAATATTAAAATGTATATCACCGAAACAGGGGAAATAGTTCCTTCTACAAGAGAAGAATGCATGGGATTAGAACGTTGTGCCGTGTGGGACTCAAATCACGTAGAAGACAGAATACGTGACCATTACTTGGGCGTTCCATGTATCTGGGTAGAACCGATGAAGTGATAGTACATAATGAATGACATCAGCCTTACCGAATTCTTGCGTCCCTTCGGAAACAAGCAAACAAAGCTCGAGCGCGAAAATTCAGCGAAACAAAAGAATATTAAGCCCATGCATTTTATAACAATGAACAAATATATTTACGCATTTCTCGTCTTGTTGTGTTTTGGATGCCAACATCCAGAAAAACAACGAGTTGACAACAATATGCCTTTGACAATAAAAAATAACAAACGCTCCTTCAAAGACTTCTTAATAAAATTCAGTTCTGATTCTGTTTATCAGATAAATCATGTTTCTTTTCCAATAGAATTGCAATGTAATGGATATGATTTTGAAGGAGAAGATACAACCTATATCATAGGCAATAAAGATTGGAATCATATCAATCTGTTTGATACTATAATAGACGGACAAAAGGTATCTACTATTATTGACGAGAGCAAGAATATGGCTACCATGAGAGGAGAAGAGTGTGGAATTTTAGTACGCTATATGTTCAAAAAAAGCAACGGCACTTGGATTCTGCATAAAATAATAGATTCTACAAATTAGAAAGCTTGTGTAGATTTGCAATCACCACGCATTCACGCAACTAAACAGGACAAGGGGTTGCAACCCCAGTTCTTCAACGTTGCACAAAACATTCAAGGTTCTACAAAACTACATTAACCAATACAAAACTACTATGCATGGAAAAAGAAATCAAAGCAAGCCTTGTAAAGAATAACTTAGATTTTACAAGTCATGCGTTACAGTTGTTACAGTTACAGTTCGTTTTTTGAGGTACTGTTATGTTTCTTTCAAAGTACCCTTATATAATATAACTTATTAATAATAAATAATATATATATAAATAATAATATTATAACATAAAAATTAGAAAGAAGAAAATATATACCCTTCGGAATTTAACTGTAACAACTGTAACTCTGAAACGCTTTTACACTAAAACTTTTATTATCAACCATTTGCAATGTTTCACCAAGACAAGTAACACCAAAATCCGGTACAAAATACCCCAAATTTCACCCTCAAAGGCATCAAAAGACAAGCAAAAAGCCTTTGTCACGATGCTTTTTCCTGTACTTGGCGCAAAATATGCGCAACGCCGAATTTTAGGTTCATCCCGGAACTGCATTGGTCTTATGTCGGATTTGAGGTTTGCACACCCCAAAACACCTGTAGGTATTAGCAAAACGCTTCCTCAAAAAAAACAACTGAGATAACTGAGATTGAGACAGCCAAAGCATTCCCCCCGTTGCCACAACCCGACAGACGCTCATAGCACTCTTATTCAGAAACCCGTGCAAGCCTTGTAGCGAAAGACCAAAGGGTACAGGCAAGAACAATTAGCAAATCACATTCAAGAAAAAAATGTCCTAAAAAAGTACGCAACTCCTACAAACGTACGCTAACGCATAACTGCCAAAAAAACTTGCCGTATCTTTGCATCGTGACCAAGAGACAGGCGCGCGTCCCGAACGAATCCCGAAGGCTTACGAGATTCCGATGGTTACAACAAGCCAAATCGCTCCTTGACATTCTGCAACAACACCAGCCAACCACACCAGAACCAAATCAGCACAACGAACAAAGTTGCGGATTCTCTAAAAATTTATACAACGTTTGTCTGAGTCTCAGAATAACTTTTATTACCTTTGCACGGAAAAAATACACAACACATGCTATATACATTATTGCCCGTAGTCTTAGCCTCGCTGTTCGTTCCCGACATCATCATATACAAAATATTCGTAAAACGCAGAACCAAAAACTCACTCGTGCGTGCACTATGGTGGATGCCAAGCATACTGCTCACCGCTGCTTTGTTCGTACTGATAAGCCGTATCGACTGGGAGGAAAGGGGACTGCTGCTGCCTTACCAGATTCTTTCAGAAACGTTCACCATTCTGTGGGTTGCCGATTTTGGACCTAAGATATGCTTCTGCCTGCTTTACGGACTTCAGCAATGGTATGCCAATTACAAACCAAGCATCAGAAAAAGCCGTTGGTGGCATCCCTATGCCTACGCATCAATTCCGTCGTTCATCGGATTATTCATGATAATAGGCGGAGTTGTCTACGGCTTCAGACACATCGTCATAAAAGAAGTGGAAATCTGCCACGAAGACATTCCCGAGAGTTTCGACGGATACCGCATTGCCCAGTTTTCCGACCTTCATCTTGGAACTTACAAGGTTTATGCCGAAGATGTTCCGGCACGACTCCGAGACCGAATAAACGAGGTGAACGCCGACCTGATTGTCTTTACCGGCGACATCGTGAACAACCGCGCAAACGAACTCGACGGCTTTGAAAACCAACTGAAAGGCATGAAGGCGAAAGACGGCATCTACGCCATTATGGGCAATCACGACTATTCAACATACATCTATTGGAAGTCGGCAGAGAAGAGAAAAGAAAACATCCGCAACTTGCAAGACCGAATGGGTGCGCAGGGCTGGAAATGGCTTCTGAATCAGCACAAGATTATAAGAAGAGGGCAAGACTCAATCGCCCTGATAGGAGTGGAGAACGATGGCAATCCGCATTTCCCGGCTCTGGCAGACCTTCCAAAGGCTACCGAAGGACTTGAAAGGCCGATGTTCAAGATTCTGCTAAGCCACGACCCTACACATTGGCGCAGAGAGGTGCTCGACAGCACCGACATTCAGTTGCAACTTTCGGGACACACCCACGGAATGCAACTCGAGTTGTTCGGCCTGTCGCCAGCCAAGTTCATCTATCCCGACTGGGGCGGATGGTACAACGAAGGCAAGCGATGGCTATACGTCAGCACAGGCGTTGGCGGAGTTGTCTATCCATTCCGCTTCGGGGCTTGGCCCGAGATTGTGGTAATAACATTAAGGCACAAAAAGGAATAACCCTTCTTGTGCCTTAAAAAAATATATCACCTCTGATTATTGTCTTTTGTACGACTTGAACCAACTGTCAAGACGGAGCCTCATCACCCCAAACACGGCCTCGCCAAATATTCCGCTGCTCATCTTGCTTGTGCCGAGAACTCGGTTTATAAAGATGATTGGTACTTCTACAATCTTGAAGCCGTATTTGTATGCCGTAAACTTCATCTCAATCTGGAACGCATATCCCTTGAAACGAATCTTGTCGAGGTTGATGGTCTCGAGAACCTTTCGGCGATAGCACTTGAATCCGGCTGTCGTGTCGTTAATCTTCATTCCCGTAACTATGCGGACGTACTTCGATGCGAAATAAGACATCAGCACTCTGCCCATAGGCCAGTTTACCACATTCACGCCGCTCACATATCTCGAGCCGATGGCAACATCGTTCCCGTCAATGGCGCAGGCATTATAAAGTCGTGGCAAGTCTTGCGGATTGTGGCTGAAATCGGCATCCATCTCAAAAATATAGTCGTAACCATTCTCTATTGCCCACTTAAAGCCGGTGATGTATGCTGTACCAAGTCCCAGTTTGCCAGTTCGTTCAATCAGAAATAGTCTGTCGGTAAATTCCTTCTGTAAGTTTTTAACAATCTGTGCCGTACCGTCGGGCGACCCGTCGTCGATAATAAGAATATTGAATTTCTTATCCAAGCCAAAAACAGCCCGAATTATGTTTTCCGCATTCTCCTTCTCGTTGTAGGTCGGGATAATAACGACACTGTCAATCTTGTTCAAATCATCCATAATGTTCACAAAATAGGTTGCAAAAATAGACAATAATTTTCATTTTTACGAAATTTATGTTGTATTTTTGCACGAGTTATGAATATTAGTGAATTAAGCAATCATTACCAGCAGCATAGCGGATTCAAGGCGCTGGTTGATGCCATGCAAAAACCTTCGGTAAAGAAGATTTTTGCAAGTGGCGTGTGCGCTTCGTCGGTTTCGGTCATGCTTAGTTGCCTTAAAGGAACGAAAGGCATAAAGGATAACTTCGTTTTTATTCTGTCGGATGCCGAGGAGGCTGGCTATTTCTATCACGACCTTACACAGATTCTGGGCGAGAAGGACGTTCTTTTCTTCCCTTCATCATACCGAAAGGCAATAAAGTATCATCAGAAAGATGCCGGAAACGAAATTCTGCGCACCGATGTGCTTAGCCGACTGCAAGCCGACGAGAATGGCAATCTGATGATTGTGACTTATCCTGAGGCTCTTGCCGAAAAAGTAATCTCTAAGGCTGATATGCAGCAGCAGATGTTCGTGATGAAAGTGGGCGAGAATCATAACATGACAGAGATTGAGAAAAACCTCATCAACTTCGGATTTCAGCGAACCGACTATGTTTACGAACCGGGGCAGTTTGCCGTCCGCGGAAGCATCCTCGATATTTTCTCTTTTTCTTCGGAATATCCATACCGAATAGACTTTTTTGGCGACGAGGTTGACAGCATCCGCGTGTTCGACGTTCAAAGTCAGCTTTCGAGCGAGAAACGCGATTCTGTAACCGTGGTTCCCGAACTTAACGAATGTGATGCCGAGGGAATATCGTTCTTCAAATTCGCAGGCGAAAATTCGTGGCTCGTAATGCGCGACGATGCTTTCGTAACCGACTTTGTCGACAAGATTTACGAAGAGGGATTCGTAAAACAGGCGGTAATCGAGCAGGGCGAAGACATACGCAAGGACAAACTGCTTCTGAAAGGCTCGGAACTGGCTCACGATATGCTCGGTTTCCGCAGGATAGAATACGGCATCAGCATGACAAAAACGAAGCTCTACGATGCCATAATCTCATTCGACACGACCGAACAGCCAATCTTCCACAAGAATTTCGACCTTGTATATTCGTGTTTTAGCGAATATCTTGACAGAGGCTACACAATATATATTCTTGCCGACAGCCAGAAGCAGATTGAACGTCTTGGCAGCATCTTCGAGGAACTGAGTTCGCGAGGCAGAAAGATTGAGTTCACAGCCATCAACAAGACTATCCATTCGGGATTTACCGACAACACTATAAAGGCTTGCTTCTTTACCGACCATCAGCTTTTCGACCGATTCCACAAGTACAACCTGCGAAGCGACAAGGCTCGAAGCGGAAAAGTAGCACTTTCTCTGAAAGAGATAAACCAGTTTGAACCAGGCGACTACGTTGTTCATGTAGACCACGGAATAGGGCAGTTTGCCGGCTTGGTTCGTGTCCCTAACGGCGACAAAACTCAGGAGATGATTAAACTTGTGTACGGCAATAACGACGTGGTTTTCGTTAGCATTCACTCCTTGCACAAGGTTAGCAAATACAAGAGCAAGGACGGCGAGCCGCCACGCCTCAACAAACTCGGAACAGGCGCATGGGAGAAACTGAAGGACAAGACGAAGACAAAGATTAAGGACATCGCGCGCGACCTTATAAAACTGTATTCAAAGCGCAAGGAGGAGAAGGGATTCGCCTTTAGTGCCGACACCTTCATGCAGCACGAGTTGGAGGCAAGTTTCCTATACGAAGACACGCCCGACCAACTAAAGGCTACCAACGACGTGAAGGCTGACATGGAGAAAGACACCCCAATGGACAGACTAATCTGCGGCGACGTTGGTTTCGGAAAAACCGAAGTGGCGATGCGCGCAGCCTTCAAGGCGTGCTGCGACAACAAGCAGGTTGCCGTTCTTGTGCCTACAACGGTACTCGCTTATCAGCATTTCCAGTCGTTCAAGAAGCGAATGAAGGATTTTCCTGTAACCATCGAATATCTCAGTCGGGCACGAACCGCAACCGACACAAAAGATATTATCAGGCGATTGGCAACAGGCGAAGTAAACATCGTTGTCGGAACACACAAACTGATTGGCAAAAACGTAAAATTCAAGGATTTGGGACTGCTAATCATCGACGAAGAGCAGAAATTCGGCGTAAGCACAAAGGAGAAACTCCGCCAGATAAAGACGAATGTAGACACGCTTACGATGTCGGCAACGCCAATTCCGCGCACGCTTCAGTTCTCGCTCATCGGCGCAAGAGACTTGTCGGTAATCCAGACTCCGCCGCCAAACCGTTATCCTATTCAAACCGAACTTCACACCTACGGGCACGAGGTTATTGCCGATGCCATAAAGTTCGAACTAAGCCGAAACGGTCAGGTATATTTCGTAAACAACCGAATAAACGGACTCGTTGAGATTGAAAAACTGATAAACAAGTATGTGCCCGAGGCGAGAGTATGCGTGGCACACGGACAGATGCCGCCCGAAAAACTGGAGCAGATAATCTACGACTTCGTAAATTACGACTACGATGTTCTGCTGTCAACCACAATAATCGAGAGCGGAATCGACATTCCGAACGCCAACACCATAATTATAAATCAGGCGCAGCACTTCGGACTTAGCGACCTTCACCAGATGCGCGGACGCGTGGGACGAAGCAACAAAAAGGCGTTCTGCTATCTTCTTGCACCGCCGCTAAGCGCACTTCCGCAAGAATCGCGCCGCCGTCTTCAGGCCATCGAGAATTTCTCGGACCTTGGCAGCGGAATACACATCGCCATGCAAGACCTCGACATTCGCGGAGCAGGCAACATGCTCGGCGCAGAACAGAGCGGATTTATTGCCGACCTTGGATACGAGACTTATCAGAAGATTCTGAAAGAGGCGGTAAAGGAACTCAAGAACGACGAGTTTGCCGACCTTTATGCCGAAGAGGCGAAAAAGGACATCAAGGCTTCGGAATACGTTACCGAATGTAACATTGAGAGCGACATAGAGATGCTGTTCCCAGAACTCTACATTCCAAGCAGCAGCGAGCGTATGCTGCTCTACCGCGAACTCGACGGACTCGATACCGACGAGCAGGTTGATGCCTACAAAAGCCGACTGGAAGACCGATTCGGACAAGTGCCTCAGGAAGGCATGGAACTGCTGCGTATTGTTGCACTCAAGCGCATTGGCAGACAACTCGGAATAGAGCGCATCCTGCTAAAACAAGGCAGCATGAGCCTCTACTTCGTAAACAATACAGAAAGTCCTTACTTCCAGAGCGAGGAGTTCGGAAAGATTATCAATTACATTACAGTCAATCCGCGCAGATGCCAACTTAGGGAATCGAGTGCCGGAAAGCGCAGCATCGTCATCAAGAACATCCCTACTGTCGAGAAGGCAGTTGAGGTGCTCAGACAAATTATTTCTTAGCCGCGAGGTGATATTTAGATTGCAAAAATGGTCTTTTTCAATAAAAATAAGGTTCCGAAATCAACTTTTCACATTTTTTAACTTTTTATTTCAAAATAATTTTTATATTTGTGCAGTTTAGATAAAAGGAATCAAAAACCACGATAAAAGTAACATCAAATGTGTGATAATATGAAAAGACTTTTTTTTGCAATTTTTATAAACTTTCTACTGTTAAATAGCGTGTCGGCTCAACATAAATTTACATACAGAACAGAAAAACTAACGACATGCGATTCTATCTTCCTTGTAGACCTTTCACTCGACAACGAGGCGAACAAATTCGTCTTCGACAACGTGAGGGATGCTCTGAAGATGGCAGAGAAAGTCCGTGCGAACGGATTGAAAAGGAAAATAAGGATATTCTTCTCGCCAAACGTTTACTGGGTAGACGACAAGGACGACAACAAGATTGTAATGCCTGAAAACCCAAACAGCGGAGTAGCGAGCGGCATAGAGATAAAAGCCGGGAATATTAATATGATAGGTTTGACAGGTAATCCGGAAGACGTTGTAATTGCCGGAAACCGTGGAGAAAAATATGGCGCAGACCGAATGTACACTATGTTCGACTGGGTAGGCGATGACCTGACGATGGAGGATCTGACCTTCGGAAACTTCTGTTCCATCGACCTCGTATACAAACGTAACCCCGACCTCGACCACGAGAAGCGAACAGATAGGGTTACTGGCGCAAAGATTGCGATTGTAAGGGGCGACCGCATTCACCTGAAGAACTGCATCTTCAAGGGCGGAAAGAACATGAGTCCGTTTAACATCATAAACGGCGGAAGACATTTTCTCGAAAACTGCACAATCATCTGCGGAGAAAACTCGCTCCCAGCCAATGCGGTATTCCTGAACTGTAAGTTCACGTTCAATACAGACAAACCGCTGTACAGCCCGATGCAGACTGGAGTAGTGTTCCTGAACTGCGACTTCAGCACCAACGAGTACAAGCCATTCGTTATGCGAAAGGGCGGTCCGGCAACGATGATTGACTGCCGATGGAAGGTTTCGCACCTGAGAAACGAACTTATATACTGGACTCAGACAGGACAGATTGACATGCGCGCATATCTGTCTAACAATACAGTTAACGGCGACTCGATGAAACTGTGGGTTGGACCATGGATTCCGGTCGACATAACAAACAAACCTCTGCTAAGAGCATACAAACTGGCAGACGGCACATACAACATATTCAACCTGATGCGCGGAGAGGATGATTGGAATCCAACGAAGCAGAATACAGAGGGGTTGAAGAAAATACCAACGCTACTGTCTGTAACACAACGACGTATACAGTTGGAAAACGAGGTCGACGAGGTTAACATCGGAGCAAAAGCCTATATGTTCTCAGACCTCAATAACCCAGTGCCAGCAAAATTGACATGGGATTTCGAAAAACCTTCATACAAAGAATATCTGCGTATTACGCAGGACGACCAAGGCAGATGTACCGTAAAAGGAATAAAGGAGAACGAGAACGAGAAGAATGTGACCTTCATTAAGGTAACATCGGCAAACGGGCTCGAATCCTCATCACGAATCAACATTTATCCGCGACAGCTTCCTCCGCCAGAGTTTACCAAAACTCCTGAGCTGAAGAGAGTAAAAGACGAGCTGGTTCTAAACTACAAACTGGATCTGCAAAACGGATTGCGCGACGAAAGCGTGATTAAATGGTACAGATGCGTAAAAGACAAGGATGGAAATCCGGTAAAGGACAAGTGGTATCTGACAGCCACGACAAACGTGGTGGGCGAACCGCATAACAGATACAAACTTACCCGTGCCGACGAGGGCTACATCATCAAGGCATCGATTGCAACCAAGCACCAGCGATGCGAAGCCAACCCTCAGGTGTGGAGCTACACATCAGATGTTATACGCAACGCGCCAAAGCAGATTAGCTACGACGTAAACGTGAAGTATCTGCCAACTATGGTGCAGCCCGACATCGTAGACGGCGTTTGGACTATGACCGTAAACAAGCCTGCCGACACAAAGAAGTACAAATGGCCTGTTGAACGCCAAGACTCGCTCGTATGGCTCTACGACATGGGAATCGACGGCGCGGCAAACTCATACGGACTGACATTGGCACATCGAGGTGCAAGAATGATGTTCACTCCGGAAAGCCACATCATGTACAAGGCAATGTCCATTCAGTTTGATGTTGACCCTTGCAAGGAGATTGGTCAGGGATTCGCCGGAAACAACGGACAGTACATGGATTTGTACATAATGTACAACAACCGAACAAACAGCGGATACGCACTCCGAATATTCCGCGATAAGGATTACGACCATGCCGTAAAGATGGTGTTCCTGAAGTACACAAACGGAGAGTACGAAAAGGTTTGCGAGCCTGTTGCAGTTACAGGATTCCGCAGAGGATGCCACATAAGCGTAGAGATGAAAGGCAAAAAACTGACGGCAAGCCTTACAAACAAGGTTCAAGTTCCGTACGACACCCTCGGAATACCGGCAGAAGCATCGCTCACGGCTGTGGTTGAGCCATCTACATTCGGAGGCTTCGGACTTCAGCACACAGGCTCGATAGGTGGTTCGGGCATAGTGATAAAGGGTCTGAAACTCGACTGGAAATAGAATAGGAGAGAACGGTGCATAGTGTGCCGACAAAAATAAGAAACGTAAATATATAAAACATTTTTTTATGAATCTGACAAAAATAAAATCAATAGCCGCAACAAAGAGAATTACTCTCAAACAGGTTGCCGTTGACGCAGGAATAACTCCTACAAGGCTATCGAGAATTATTAAACTGAACACAACAAGCCCACGAGTGCTCGAAAGAATTGCAAGGGCACTCGACGTTCCGGTAACAGTCTTCCACGAGGAAGACGTTGAGGAAGAAACAAAGGAGGTTGCAGCCGTTACAAACGACCAGAATCAGGCAATCTATCAGTCAAACCTCGAACTCGAAAACAGAATTCTGAAGGAGCACCTCAGAAGAATCGAGGCAATTAACGAGCGGTTGCTGAAGATTATCGAGAACGGCGACAAGAAATAAAAAGATTCTCTCAAAAAAATAAGGCGATGAAATCAAAAAATGTTCATCGCCTTATTTATGTTTATTCTTCTCTTAATTTCGAATGTAAATTCTCGGCAAGCATACTGCGGAATTTTTCCGATGTTCCTCTCGGAATGACGATGCTTTCCAGACTTCGGCATCCTGCAAAGACCTTCAGGCCGATGCTGTCGATGCTCTGCGGAAGTTTTACCGTCTTCAGGCTCATACAACCGAGGAAAACCTCGTCGCTGATGCTTGTAACGCTCTGCGGAACGGTAATGCTCGTTATGTTGATACATGCTCGGAACGCGCTCTTTCCGATTGTAGTGACACGACTTGGAATATCAAATGCCTTTACACTTGCACAATCGAAAAAGGCTTTCTCCTTAATTGTCGTAACCGTACTTGGAAGCGTAAGCGATTCGAGGCTCACGCAATTGCAGAAGGCTTCCTTCTCTATTGTCGTAACGCCTTCGGGAATAGCATATTTCAGCATCTGCTTTCCGGCTGGGAAACAGATTAGCGTCTTTTTATCGCTCGTGAACAGTATTCCGCCATCGCTTATGAAATACATATTTGAAGACTCAACTTCGATGTTCTCAAGATTCTTGCACGAAGTAAAAACGCTGTTACCGATAGTCGTAACGCTCGGCGGAATGACGACCTTACGAAGTTCGGAGTTTGAACCGAAGCCAACCTCCATCTTAAAAGCATTGTCACAGATAACCGTGGTGCGGTCTTTCACGCGATACTCGCGCAAGTCGGCAGGTGCCTTGAGCAGCCTTTTACCGTCCTTGCTATACAAAACTCCTCTTTCGTCCTTAACACCATTCTCTAAATCTTCCTTAGTAACTTCAGTAGAATTGTTGCCATCGTACAATGCGGATGTATTTGTGTTTGGAAATGTAGATGTGAAATTCTCAGCATTTGCAGTACTACAAAACACAGCAAATAGAAGCAGTAATTCGTTACCACATCGAGTGTGCTTAATTTTGTTGATCATCGCTAAATAATTTATGGTTCTTAGATTATATTGCAAATATACGAAAAAACGGAAACCAACCACAATTTAAAGTTCTCAGTTTTACGCTCTTGGAACTCAAATCGTCACTTTTTAACATTTCAATGATAAAGGCATTGAAAAATGCAAAGTCGATGATGCAATCAAAGATGTTGCACAACATAAGAAAGACGCCTCGCTTTCCTATTTTCGGATAAAAACGAGACGTCTTATTCTAATTTAACGATTATTTTTACTTATATGTATTAAATAATCGCAGATTCATCTATCAAAACTGAAGATTCCACTTTACACCACCCATAAGCCACAAGCCGGGCTGCTCTACATTTGCCAAATCGTAATACTTGTGGTTTGTCAGATTGCTTGCCTGAACGTAGACGCTACAATCCTTATGCTGCCATTGAACCTTCAGGTCGAGTACGGCATACGTTCCGAACGGAGTAAGAACACCAGTCGTCTTTCCGCCTTCATACTTCTCAAAACTGCCGTTTCGGTTCTTCAGTCTGAAATCCCATTGAGCCTCGATGTTGCCGACGATACGATGGGCGAGAGATGCCGTTAGTTTATGCTTCAGATAGTCCATGGCGTAGTTGCTGCGATAAAATCCAGCATCATCCTTTCGCTCCTGATGAATGTAGCAATATGCCGCCGAAAATCGCTTCAGAAAAGACGATTCGCCCCAAATCTCACTGAAATTCACAGCCGATGCAAGTTCAAATCCCATATTATTAAGGTTGAAGTTGGCTGAATGATACGAATCTTCGGCATTGTACTTAACCCAGTCAATCATGTCCGTGCCATGACGGTAGAATGCCTTTGCCTGCATCTGAAAGGCTGGGACGGAATAACTCGCTCCAATGGTGAAATCGGAGTTCTTTTCGGGTTTCAGACCGATATTTCCGTTGATTGTCGGACTTTTGTAATACAAATCGGTAAACGTAGGCATTCGCAGAGCCTGATTGAATGAAGCATACAGTTTCAGTCCCGAAACTGGTCGCCAAGCCACATCAACGCCCGGATAAAGGCGATAGCGATAATCGAGCGCCGTATTCATATTGGCTAAAAGTCCAGCAGAAATTGTGATTCGGTCGAGAATAACGTTGTGCTCAAGATAATAACTTATGTTCGTTCGGTTGTCGCCGTTCGTATAGAAGCCGTCGTTTCCAGGAATTCGGACGTACATCTTCTCGTCGAGCGGCTTACCCAGACTGCTGCTCAGCACGCCCTCGTTTCTGACTTCCACGCCGAAAGCAGTCTTACCCAATCGCCAATCGGTGTACGCGCTCAAATCGGCTCCGTAGACATTTACCTGATGAAAATTCTCGTAAACCGAAGGATTCGTACGGATAAGTACATAATCGTCGTACGAACGATTCCAGTAAACCGAAGGCATGAAGTGCAACTTGCCTTTCGTCTCGGCAGAAACAGACATCATCAGACGCTTGTTTTCCTCGTACTGATTATTGTAAGCTGCACTATAAAAGGTGTTTGCGCCGTAGTACATGTTGCTGAATCCAGCCTGCCACCTTACATCAAAATCGCGTCCCTGATATCCGCCGTTCCAGAACAACTGGCCTTTTTTGAAGTCGCTATTGTCCGTTCCGCCATCGCTCCGCGAATATCCACCGCTCAATCGGTTTGTTGTGCCGCCCGAAACATAGTTGACGTGTGCACCGCCAGCCATTGTGCCAAACGAACCGCCGCTCAGATTAACGCCCACGTTGCTCTGCTTTTCTTGCTTTGTAACGATGTTTATCGCTCCGCAGAAAGCCGACGAACCATACACACGCGACGCTCCGCCTTCGAGTACCTCGATGCGTTCGATATCATCAACCGAAACAGGCAAATCTACGGTAAGATGTCCCGTCTGCGGATTGCTGATGTTCACGCCATTCAGCAAGAGCGTCATCTGGTCGCTCGAACCGCCATTCACGCCAATATCGGTCTGAACTCCACATGCGCCGCGCTGACGCACATCTACACCTGCCACAAGTTTCAGAAGATCGTTCACACTTTGAGCAGACGAAGCCTCAATCTGCTTACGGTCAAGTACTTGAACCATTCTCACGGAACTTTTCATATCCATACGTGCTCGCGTTCCTGTTACCTGAATTTCATCGATGTTGTACTCTGCCACATTTTGTGCAGCAACAGATAGGGGAGACAATCCTATAAGAATCGTCGCCAACTTAAAATTATTTTTCATTTAGTTCTTTTGTATATTAAGTAAAAATATTGATATTTAATAAGATAGGGTAGACACCTCTACACCGCATTGTGCCTGCCTTTCATGTGTTGAAAGCAGTTTTCCGATATCAACATCTCTTATTTTTTGCTTAATATACGAATGGCATTGCGCAACTTCTGCAACGCTGTTGCAGAGGAGAACTTCCTCTGCCAGAAGACACAGACCTGTCTGTTCTTCTTCCAAATCGAATTCGTCCATTTCATCGTCAGATTCAGACTCAATGCCAGCCACGCTCATCATGGCGGTTGCAGTCTGCGGACAAGCATATGTCAAGGTGAGCGCGCTTAGCACACCTATATGTATCTGCCTTCCCAGACTTGCAAAGGCTGAATAGCCTTTTTTACAGAACTGATGAAAAGTGAATACTTTTGGGTTGTTAGACTCTGTTTTTTTCATTTTCCTGTTTTCCTCTTATGAAAACGATGCAAAAATAGTATAATCTTTTTGTTTGTCAAAAAAAAATAGTATTTTTGCGTTGTATTTAGTTTCTTTCTTTAAAAAAGTTTTTCCCGTCAGGATAATTAAAAACAAATAAAAATAGAATGAAAAAGGTAGTTACAACCCAAAATGCTCCTGCTGCCATTGGTCCGTACAGTCAGGCTATCGAAATTAACGGAATGTTGTTTGCATCAGGTCAGATTCCATTGGATCCAAAGACAGGAACATTGGTTGAAGGTGATATCAAGGCTCAGACACGTCAGGCTTTGACAAACGTTAAATCTTTGGTCGAATCGGCAGGCTACAGTTTGTCGAACGTTGTCAAGACCACATGCTTTCTTGCCGACATGAACGATTTTGCAGCATTCAACGAAGTTTACGCTGAATTCTTCGAGCACGAGGCTCCGGCGCGTTCAGCAGTCGCAGTTAAGTCGCTTCCGAAAAATGCGTTGTGCGAAGTCGAGGTTATTGCAGTTCTCTGATAAAAAACGTACGCAATACAATATAAAGATGGTAATTCAATATTGCCATCTTTTTTATTCTGCTCTTTTTATATATAATCACGATTATGTTAAATAGGATTTATAGAAAATTCTTTCTCCCCGTGCCGAGGAATCGCATATTTCTTCAGAAAAGAAAATAAAACGCTGAATTTAGGAATGTCGTAACGGTTTTGTTGTTATCTTTGTAATCAGAAATAAAAATCTTAAACTATATAAAATAAAACAGAAAAGATGAAACATTTTTTTTCAGCATTAGCAATCGGCGTGTGCATGCTGGCGTTCTCACATTCGGCAAGTGCACAGAAAGATTCAGTTAGAGTTACGATTTTTGGCGACAGTTATTCGACTTTCGAGGGCTACATTCCATCAACGCACGAGCCTTGGTACGCTCCCGAAGGCAGCAAATGGCACAAGAAGAACAACGACGTCAAGCAGGTTGAGCAGACTTGGTGGTGGCAGGTTATAAACCAGATGAAGTGGAAACTCGAAATAAACAATTCGTGGAGCGGCAGCACCGTTGGATATTACGGCTACCGAAACGAGAACTACGATTATCGCTCGTTCAACACGCGCGTTCCTTATCTTGGCGAACCTGACATCATTCTGTGCTGTTGCGGAACAAACGACTCGTGGACTGGCGAACTTTGCGGCGAGTACAAATATGCAAACTGGACAGAGAGCGACATGTGGTATTTCCGTCCGGCATTTGCAAGAATGGTTAGCAACATTCGCCAAAACTACCCTACCGCAAAACTCTACATCATCATTAACAGCGAGTTGAAGCCGGAACATACTGAAACAATGCAAGTTATAAGCAAGCACTACGGCGTTCCATGTCTTCTGCTTCACGACATCGACAAGCAAGGCGGTCACCCGTCACAAGCCGGAATGAAAGCCTTTGCAAAGCAGGTTATCGACTTTGTAAAACAGAACAAATAAGACACAGAAAGACTCGCAGTCGCGCTGAGAATCATGCGATTGCGAGTCTTTTGTTTTCGATAAACTGTTATCAGATAAAGAACAGACTTACGCCTATAACACTCACCACCGCTCCAATAATCTCGAGAGCCGTAATCTTCTGATTAAACAGCAGATACGCAGGTAGAAGAATGAAAACCGGCGCAAGAGCCATGATTGTCTGAGCCACTCCCGTACTTGTATATAAGGTTGCCATGAGCGAGAGACTAACTCCGATTACAGGTCCGAACATACAGGCCGAGAAAGTGAAAATCATTGCCTTGCCATTGCGCACGGCATTGTTGATGCGCGAATATCCGCTTCGCGAGAAGAAGAACAACGCTACCGTAAATCCAGCAAATCCCATAATTGCCCTTATCATGGTTGATGCAACGGGCATCATCATTCCCATCGAAGCATTGTTGGCATCGAGCGACTGCTGATAGAACTGCATTCCATACTTGCTCAACACCAAGCCCACGCCCTGTCCTGTTGCAGCAGCCAATCCGTAAAGCACTCCTATCAAAGGCAGTTTCAGTTTCACCTTGTTATTTTCGTTCTTTCCGAAGATTGACATGGCAATACCGGCAATTGTAACAACCATGCCAATGATGGCCGTGTCAGACATCTTCTCGTCGAGGATAGCCCAAGCAGCAACAGCCGCAACTGGTGCAGCAACGGTCATAAGCAATTGTCCGAAGCGCGAACCTATTGATATATAACACTTAAACAGGCAATAATCGCCCAAAACATAGCCAATAAAACCCGACAGACTGAGCCACAGCCATGTGTTTGCATCTGCATACGCCGGATACGGCTTTCCTACTGTAAGCCAAAGGATTATAGCCAAAAAGAATAACGACATCGACATTCTTATTACATTAAGCGTAAGACTGCCGATTTTCTTCGATGCCATCTCTGCGAAAATTGCGCTTGCCGTCCACGATACTGCAACGAGTATCGATATAATTTCACCTAAATACGTCATTTTCACCTCTTTATATTTGCGTTTGTATGGTTGTTAAATTCAATCTCGAAAAAAGGAGACTCTCCTATTCCCCTATCCTCTCATTTTTAGTGCGGCAAATATATCGCAATTTGATATTATGGCAAAGAGAATTTGCAGAAATCTTCATCGCGCAAAATGTTTTGCAAAGCATAATCCTCCGGCACAAAAACACCTATTTATTTGGTGCTTAGCAATTATTGAGTTATTTTTGCACGAAATTTTATTTTAATCATGAGCAATTTAATAATCATCGCACTTGCCCTGCTTGTATTGTTTATTGTCTGGAAGATTGCAAAGGCAATAATAAAGTGGGCTATAATAATCGTAATAATCGCAGTTGTGGCTTACCTGTTGCTACACGGCGGCGCGGCATAAAATCAAGAAAATAAGGTAAAAACAATATATGGTAAGTATTGACGGACTAACAGTTGAGTTTGGAGGCACATGCCTTTTCAAAGACGTTTCATTCCAGATTAACGAGAAAGACCGCATAGCTCTAATGGGCAAAAACGGAGCCGGAAAGAGCACGATGCTGAAAATTCTGGCCGGAGTAAGACAGCCTACGCGAGGCAAGGTCTCTGCTCCGAAAGACTGCAACATTGCGTACCTTCCGCAGCATCTGATGACTGAGGACGGACGAACCGTTTTTGAGGAAGCATCGCTGGCTTTCTCGCATCTGAAAGAGATGGAGAAAGAGATTGACGAACTCAACAACCAACTCGCCACTCGCACCGACTACGAGAGCGATGATTATATGCAGTTGATAGAGAAAGTTGCAGCGTTGAGCGAGAAATTCTACGCCATCGACATGACTCACTTTGAGGAAGATGTTGAGAAGACTCTCATCGGTCTCGGATTTGAGCGCAAGGATTTCAACCGACAGACAAGCGAGTTTAGCGGCGGATGGCGAATGCGCATCGAACTGGCAAAACTTCTGCTTCAGAACCCCGACGTGCTTCTGCTCGACGAGCCTACAAACCACCTCGACATCGAGAGTATCGGATGGCTCGAAGACTTCATCATGCAGAGCGGAAAAGCCGTTGTAGTAATCAGTCACGACCGCAAGTTCGTCGATAACATAACAACCCGCACCATCGAAATTATGTGCCAGCGCATATACGACTACAAGGTAAACTACTCGCAGTATCTTGAGTTGAGAAAAGAACGCCGCGCACAGCAGCAAAAGCAGTACGAGGAGCAGCAGAAGATGATTGCCGAGACGAAAGACTATATCGAGCGTTTCAAGGGCACATACTCAAAGACAAATCAGGTTCAGAGCCGCGTAAGAATGCTCGAGAAACTCGAACTTGTTGAGGTTGACGAGGAGGATACATCGGCACTTAATCTGAAGTTCCCACCTTCGCCACGAAGCGGCACTTATCCTGTGCAGATGGAGGGCGTAGGAAAGAGTTTCGACGACAAGGTTATCTTCAAGAATTGCAACCTGACCGTTGAACGAGGCAACAAGATTGCCTTTGTAGGACGCAACGGCGAGGGAAAATCGACCTTGGTAAAGTGCATCATGGGACAGCTGAAGCACGATGGCGTTATCACCATCGGTCACAACGTGAAAATCGGTTATTTTGCGCAGAATCAGGCTTCGCTTCTTAACGAGGAACTCACTATATTCCAGACAATTGACGATATTGCGAAGGGTGATATCCGAACCAAGATTCGCGACCTCCTCGGCGCATTCATGTTTGGCGGAGAAATTAGCGAAAAGAAGGTAAAAGTCCTTTCGGGAGGCGAGCGCACGCGACTGGCAATCCTCAAACTTCTGCTCGAGCCTGTTAATCTGCTCATCCTCGATGAGCCTACGAACCACCTCGACCTGAAGACGAAAGACATTCTGAAACAGGCACTTATCCACTACGACGGAACGCTTATTGTGGTAAGCCACGACCGCGATTTCCTCGACGGACTTGTTACAAAGGTGTACGAATTTGGTAATCAGAAGGTTCGCGAACATCTGTGCGGAATCTACGAATTCCTCGAGACAAAGAAGATGGAAAATCTTCAGGAACTTGAGCGTAAGAAAGCATAAAAATGCTGAAAATCTGAAACATAACGCATACTATCACTAAAATCAAAATCACGATGTCTGCCATCTCCCCCACGGGATTTCGGCAGACATTTTTCTTTCATTACAGGCTATGCATTTTGATTTTTTATTATTTTTGCACAAACAAAATCAGAAAAAATCATGAAGAAAATACTATTAGGACTTTCGTTTCTCGCATTCCAGACGACGGTTTGTCGGGCACAGATAAAGAATCTCTTTCCAAAGAAGAACAAAATATATTTAAGCGATAAAGCCGCAGCCGAATACGAAAAGAATCAGAAATTAGGCGAGCAGTTCATAAAACAAAAAGGTGATAATATGACCGATGCCGATTGGGAATACCTTGCCGAACTCGGATTCGATGAGTATGGCGGAGATTATTGGCAGACCATTGGCGATGGAGACTGCTCATGGTACTGCGGCGATGGCGGTCCAATCAAGATTAAGGCATCGAGCCGACTAAAAAGTCAAGGAAAGAATAGTTATAACGAAGAGAATCTTCACGACTTTTCATACAAAACGCCTTGGGTCGAGGGCGCAGATGGCTACGGCGAGGGCGAATGGGTTGAATATACTTTCAAAGCTAATAGTCCGCGAATTACTGAAATTCGCATAGCTAACGGCTATGTGAAGAGTCTGACGGCTTGGCAGAACAACTCGCGCGTGAAGAAACTGAAGGTCTATGTAAACAACAAGCCGTATGCATTTCTTAATCTCGAAGACAGCCGCAGCGAACAGACTTTCAATATCGCTCCACTAACCGACAAAAAGAAGCAATGGACAATGAAATTTGAAATTGTCGAGGTTTACAAAGGCGAAAAATACGACGATACCGCGCTGTCCGAAATCTACTTCGACGGCTTGGACGTGCATTGCTTCGTGGCAGGCACAAAAATTCTGATGTCCGACAACTCAACAAAAAATATCGAGGAGATAAAACGAGGTGATAAGATTCTGACATTTAACAAATTAACAAACAAGAAAGAAGTCGCAACAGTTGAAGAAACAGCCTCCGTTAAGCATAATAACCTTGTAACATACACTTTCGAGGGCGGCAAGACGATTACCGCCACCGACGACCATCCGTTTATGACAAAACGCGGCTGGGCTTCCATGAATCCTTCGAAATCAGTGAATTACAAAGGTTTTGAGCAGATTTGTCGGATAAAAGTGGGCGACAAATTCGTAACAAATTCGGGCATGCTCACACTTGTCTCAACTTCGGTTTCTCCAGAATCGCATACAACATACACGATTACAAAAATTTCTGACGGCAACTCATTCTATGCCAACGACTTGCTTGTTGGAGTTGAAGAAATGAAATAGAACAAGATGGGGGCAAAGTCCAATTCGTAAACCACTATCTTACTGACATTTACCCCATTTTACGGAATCCAACGCTTTTACGAGTCCGTTGTAGTCGAGCGATTCCATGCGAACCTTGCCGGGGGCAAAACTACACGAATTAACCTTCTTGTCCCACGAAACGGAACAGAAGTTCGAAGGACGCTGGCATTTTAGCAAGCACGACGGACTTTGGAACGGTTTTCCGCCAGCCACGGAAGCCAGTTGTCGCGGCGTTGGAGTATTTGCAAATCGCTGAGGCACAAGGATTATCTGGTCGCCATTCAACGTCTGGCTGAGGCGTGAATATACATCTTTTGCCGCCTCGATTTTGTCTGCTCCGACAAGCAGATTCAATCCCGGTTTAATGCCTATTCCCGATATTTTCAGCAAACGCCGCTCCACCCTCGCAACCTCGGCCTTGTTGTCGGGTTGATGAATTGTAAGATGGATTTTGTCTGGCTTGTGCAGACAAAGTTGCTCCCAAACATCTGCCTTTTCGAGCGGCAGACCGTTTGACGTTACCGACAGATAACATCGCGTAAACAACGCATCAATTACTTCGAAAACGCCCTCATATTCAAATGGTTCGCCTCCGCCAAGAGATACCGCTTTTATGCCGTGACTGACGCAATCCGAGGCAAAGCGAATCACCTCGTCGGGCAACCATACGGTATTTCCCTCGCGCGTGCTATGGTTGTAGCAGAACGAACATTGTTTCGAACAAAAGTTCGACAAATCAATAGATAGCAGTTCAATCATCATTCTCCTTTCAGTTTTTTCATTTCTTCGACTGTGATGATGTGCGGAATCTTCTTGCCACGATATGGTAGCAGAGCCAGAGATTCGATTTCTGCCCTGCGAGATTCCATTTCAGAGCGCTTGAATACTGGATATTCTACTCCGCAAATCGTCATTCTGCCGTTACTGATGCCGTATTTCTTCGACATCACCTCTTCCGACAGTTCGTCGAGAACCAGAACGCGAGGCTTAAAACAGTCAATCTTGTCTTCGAGATAGCGATAGCTCTTCAGATAAAAGTCTTCGAGTTGCTTTCGGGATACATCACTATATAATTTACCTGCATTTAACTCCACCTTATTTTTGGGAATCTTCTGCAAGAAGGATAACCAAATTGAACTCAACGTAATTACATCATCCTTACACTCTTCTTCATAATCAACTCTTTCCAACGGACTTATAACTTGCATTACCGTCGGACAACTTGAAAATTGTAAAGAAAAGCATCTAAAACAACCAGCCCATTTTACACACTCTTCACATTGATAAGTCTCTCTTTCCGAACAATGTTGTAGAAAAACTGGTGCATTCAAATCCGTCAGAACGTACGCTTCCGAACCATCTGATAATTTTGCAAGAATATATTCTGCTTCATCAAAAATGACAGTTTCTGTACTATAAAAATTACATGGAACCCACTCCGCTATCTGAAAATTCTTCTTCTCTCTGAATTTTATCGGTAGTATAGGGATTCTTCGACGTAAAGAATCAGGAAACTGACTTAATTTGACAGGATTTGATGGAACATTCAGCCTTTCTGGTAAATCATCAGTCCAATATGGCTGACCGTAAACGAAATACGGAAGATTGTCAAAGTCCTTTTCAAACACGACCTTACCATCTTCCCAGTCATCATTGATATAAAACTCTCGCCACTCATAAAACTTAACAATCAACTTATCGTCGAACATCCTTTGTATGGCAGAATCATTTAACCTATAACTTCCGTCCTTAATAACACTTGCATCAATATAATACAAGCCTCTTCGTTTTGACAAGCAATGCACAATTTCAAAATTCTCTTTTTCTGCGAGTTCCATGAAATCTTTTTCCTTTGCCGTATCTATTAAGACCATACAATTTGACAAATCCGCATCATTGAAGTCAACAGTTTTACAATTTCCTAGTATTTCGTCTATCTGTTCATCTGTTAAAGAAACTTCTTCTCCAACATTCATATCATCACCGAAAACTATGCTTTCAATGCCAAGTTCCTTCTTTGCAATCCAAGGCACAGGACCATTTTCGTTGTAATTGATGATTGCCACGTTACCATCTTCGTCGGCAGCATACCAAGCCGTCGACATAGAATGAGTTGCAGGATATTCCTTGTCTGTTATCATAGTCTGAGAATAAAATGACAAGCAAATATAATTATTTTTTCGCGTTTTTGTTCTTCTTTCAGAGCCTTTTACGTCGCGATCTGCAAAATCATTCTCCTTTCAGCTTTTTCATTTCCTCGACCGTGATGATGTGCGGAATCTTCTTGCCGCGATACGGCAGCAGAGCCAGAGCCTCTATTTCTACCCTGCGAGATTCCATTTCAGAACGCTTGAATACGGGATATTCTACTCTGCAAATCGTTATCTTGCCGTTGCTGATGCCGTATTTCCTCGACATCACCTCTTCCGACAGTTCGTCGAGAATAAGAACGCGAGGCTTGAAACAGTCAATCTTGTCTTCGAGATAGCGATAGCTCTTCAGATAATATTCTTCGAGTTGCTTTCGGGATACCTTGCGTTCAACATCCTCCGGGAAGAATGTTCCTTCTTCCATCTTTCTATACGGAACTTTCGGCAAAAACGGAAGCCATATTGAATGTAGGGCAATCTCGCCGATGTCCTCGCGAATTGTATTGTCAATATTTCCCAAAGGACTTATTATCTGCACAACAGTAGGGTTACCCATTCGTTGAAATGATGCACCCGTGTAGCAAAAGCCACGGCACTCATCGCACTTAAAATTCTCTT
>JAEEGH010008990.1_pt1 | contig 23438 bp, 16 predicted proteins | sample 9134181 | NCBI WGS metagenome assembly JAEEGH01 (sample SAMN16246544, study PRJNA631951) | gut metagenome | biome: gut microbiome; feature: rumen; material: DP-attached | host: Bos | place: Iran: Karaj | collected 2018-10
CGCAATGCCGAGCGCATCTTGCACCTCATCAACCAGATGATGGACCTCCGTAAGATCGACAAGGGACAGATGCAGATGCACATGAGTGAGCAGAACCTCGTTGGGTTTATCAACGACATCTATACCCTCTTCAGCCATCAGGCCAAGTCGCGCCAGATCAACTTCCTGTTCGAGCACGACTGCGACAGCCTGCCCGTATGGATTGACCGTTCTAACTTCGATAAGGTGGTGGTCAACGTGCTCTCCAACGCCTTTAAGTACACCCCGGCGGGCGGAGAGATCGGCATCCGACTTACCCACGACGACCAACATGCCACTATCGCCGTTCGCGACAATGGCGAGAAGATCCCTGAGGATAAGCTCGACAAGATCTTTGAGCGCTTCTATCAGGCCGAATCCAGTTCCAACGACCGAAATGTGGGTACGGGCATCGGCCTCGACCTGACGCGCTCGCTTGTGGAACTGCACCATGGCACGATTAAGGTCCACAACCTGGAACAGGGCTGCGAGTTTGTCATCACCATCCCTCTTGGCAAGGATCATCTGAAACCAGAGGAGATCCTCACTGAGCTCGAAACGCCGCAGGATACACTCCTGTCACTGGCAGAAGAGCCGGAGCCCATTGAGGACGATATCATACCGGAGGAGCGACAGCCCATGAGTGGCAACAGCATCGTCATTGCCGAAGACGACGACGAGATCCGCAGCTATCTGGAGGCTGAGCTCTCCCGCGACTACGACGTGCACAGCTGTGTCAACGGCCGTGAGGCCCTCGCTGAGACCTACCGCATCCATCCGTGCCTGGTCATCAGCGATGTCATGATGCCCGAGATGGACGGCCACGCTCTCTGCTCACAGCTCAAGGCGAACAGTTCCACCAATTTCATACCCGTCATCCTGCTGACAGCCAGAAGTCGCGAGGAAGACCGTCTCGAAGGCCTTGAGACAGGTGCCGATGCCTATCTCGTCAAACCCTTCAACATGGACATCCTCAAACGTACCATCCAGAATCTGCTCAACTCCCGCCGACTGCTGAAGTTGAAGTATGAGCGTACCGACGAACTGGAAGAGCAGATGGAGGACATCCGCCTGAAGTCGCCCGACGAGAAGTTGCTGGAGAAGATCATGACGTGTGTCCGGAAGAACCTCACCAATTCCGACCTGAATATAGACATGATCTCCGAGGAGGTGGGTATCAGCCGTGTTCACCTGCACCGAAAGATGAAGGAGCTTACGGGCCAGACTCCCCACGACTTTATCCGCAGCATCCGCCTGAAGAAGGCTGCCCAGCTGCTTGCGGAGAAGGGCATGAACGTCACCGAGGTGATGTATGCCTGCGGTTTCTCCAACTCTGCCAGCTTCTCCACCATCTTCCGTAAGTACTACGGCATGTCGCCCCGCGACTATATGCGAGAGCATCAGGAGAGATAAGAAAACAATACAATATATGATTGGAGTAATTCTTGCGGCCGGAATGGCCAAGCGACTGAGACCGCTCACCGACGAGCGTCCGAAATGTCTTCTTAAAGTCGGGGAGCGCACGCTCCTCCAGCGTACCGTCGATGGTCTGATTGCCGCAGGCATCAGTGAGTTCGTCGTTGTCACCGGCTATCGTGCCAACATGATCCGTGACTTCCTCACGGAAATGTATGCGGAGTTCACGATCCACTTCATCGATAATCCCGACTACGCCCACAACAACAATATCTTCTCGCTGTGGCTCACCCGACCCTATACCGACGGACGCGACTTCCTGCTCATGGACAGCGACATCCTCTGTGACCCGGCTGCCATCATCGAGGTTATCAATGCCGAGGGTAGCGCTCTTGCCCTGAACCGTCACGAACTGGGTGAGGAAGAGATGAAGATCGTGGCCGACACCCATGGGCGCATTATCGAGATCAGCAAGACCTGTTCGCCAGCCGAGGCCGCCGGTGAGAGTGTCGGTATTGAGAAGATCTGTGCCGACTACAGCACGGCCCTCTTCCGCGAACTCCAGCAGATGATAGAGGATGAAGGCTTGATAGACATCTTCTACGAGCGGGCCTTTGAGCGACTCATCCCTCAGGGTCACACCTTCCGCATCGTCGACACCACCCGTTTCTTCTCCATCGAGCTCGACACCCTTGAGGACTTCGAGAACGCCCAGCGCCTCATCCCCGCAGCACTTTACTAAAAGGTTCGTTCTTTAGCATCCATGCAGACCAGACCATACGGAATGAAAGAAGGCTTCCTCATCGGGGGAGGCCTTATCATGGCTGGACTGATACTGGAGCTGAGCGTAGGGCCAGTCGATTGGGATGCCTTCCGTTGGCCTGTCAATGGCATCGTGATGACGGCATTCCTGAGCATCATCGCCCTTATCTACCTGCTTAGGAAACGGATACATGTCTTTCAGTTCATCGGCACCCATCAGGCAGCGATACCCGCACTGGTCTATGCCGTTGTGCTGACCATTATCATGGGACTGACGCGACAGAAGAGCCTCACTCCCGGCCACTCTCCAATGGGCGAGGGGAGTTCATGGTTCAACTACATGCTGAATTTTTGGCCCTTCATTCTCATCTATGTCTATATGGCTGTCATTCTCGGGCTGGTCGTACTACGACAATTGAAATCGTGGGCTGCCGCCCATTTTTCACTTTTCACTCTTCACTTTTCACTTCTTTCCCACCTCGGACTGTTTCTCGCGATGACCACCGCTACATTGGGCAATGCCGACATGCAACGGCTGAAGATGATCACGGTGAAGGGAGAACCCGAATGGCGTGCGTTGACCTCACAACAGCAGATTGTAGAGATGCCCATCGCTATTGAACTGAAGGAGTTTATCATGGAAACCTACGATGACGGCTCGCCCCGCCGCTTTGCCTCCGACATCCAGATTCTGACGAAGACGGGCAAGAATATCCAGACCACCGTCGAGGTGAACAAACCAGTGGAGGTGGACGGTTGGAAAATCTACCAGTACGGCTATGACACGCAGATGGGTGCCATGAGTCAGACAAGCATTTTGGAATTGGTGAGTGATCCCTGGCTGCCGCTGGTTTATACGGGCATCTACATGATGCTCGCCGGAGCGGTTTGTCTTTTCGCTTTTGGAGGGAGAAGGAAGAGTTTATAGTTTAAGGTTTATAGTTTATAGATGATGACTTGGGAGGAGTTCATATATTTCGCGATAGCAGCCGTCTTGCTGTGGGCCGTAGGTGCCTGGGCAGCGTGGCGTGAAAAGACCGTGCTGGCCTATAGCTCGACCATCATCGGACTCATCGTGTTCTTCAGCTTTATCCTGATGATGTGGATATCCCTGGAACGTCCGCCGTTACGGACGATGGGCGAGACACGCCTCTGGTACTCGTTTTTCCTGCCGTTGGCGGGCATCATCGTCTATTCCCGTTGGAAGTATCAGTGGATCCTCTCGTTCTCTACCGTCATGGCGCTGGTGTTCATCTGCGTCAACCTCTTCAAGCCCGAGATCCATTCCAAGACGCTGATGCCAGCCCTGCAGAGTCCGTGGTTCGTCCCCCACGTCATCGTCTATATGTTCGCATACGCCGTGTTTGGCGTAGCCGCCCTGATGGCCATCTTCCTGCTTGTCAAAAAGAAATCTCTCACCCCTCATCTCTCACTTCTCACCTCTCAGTTAGACGACCTCGTCTACGTCGGCCTGGCATTTATGACTATCGGCATGCTTTTTGGTGCCTTGTGGGCCAAGGAGGCCTGGGGGCACTACTGGTCGTGGGATCCTAAGGAGACGTGGGCCGCCATCACTTGGTTCGCCTATCTGGTCTATCTGCATTACAGACAGATACCCACTCACAAGCCAAAGCTTGCATTGTGGGTACTGCTCATTTCCTTTGTACTGTTACAGATGTGTTGGTGGGGCATCAATTACCTGCCCTCAGCCCAAGGCTCCAGCGTCCATGTCTATAGCATGCCGTCATCATGATGCAACTTCATAAGAACCGGCGAGTTCGCCGACAGTAAGCATCATACATTGCTATCTTATTTAAAAAGTTTATCAAGTTAGGCGCATATTCCGAAAAAAGATTGGAAAAACGTGCGAACTTTCATAAAAAAACACTATCTTTGCACCGTGATTCAGAAAAGAGTCACCCGTAAAGGTGCACTTAGCTGTGCTTAATTGGGAACAGGGGTGTGAATCCCCGACTGTCCCGCAGCAGTGAACTCCGTTATGGCTCCTAAGCACAAACGCCATTGCCTACTTGGGTGAGAAGGCGCTTGGGAGTGGAGAAAAGTCTGAAGACCAGCCTTTTTCGGTTATAATGCCGCTGCTCCACGATGTATGGTTTCGGTAGGCGCAAGAATGTTTTTGTGGAAATAAGATCAAGATGGACTGTCGTTTATCGTCATCTCTCTCTTGTCACAGCGCAACTGTGCGCATACGTGTATTATTATATAAGTTTTACGGGGCAACCTGTCGTGAGACAACGTTTCCCCTTTTCATCGACTATTCAATGATATTGAGATATGAAACATGAATCAATCGTCGTCGTGTACGACAGCTGTCAGGCTGTTGCTGAGGAGATAGCCGACAAGTTGGGTGCTGAGACAGTCAGTGTCCAGAGTTTGAACATCAGGCAGATAGAGAACTCTCAGAGTCTTGTCCTTGCCGTTGAGTTTCAGGCCGACGGCCCGCTGTCACCCCATTGGCAGTACGCCTGCCAGATGTTCCGAGAAACCAGTCTGAGAGGTAAGAACGTTGCCATGATGGTGGCATTGGGCAACAGCTATGACAACGGTATTTATGTCGAAGCGTTCAATCGCGAGCTCAGACAAAACGGAGCTCACATCGTCGGCGACCGCATCTATGCAGGCATGTCCGGATGGAACCTCGACAATTGGGTGTGCGCTGTATCACCGAACCTATAACCCCATCAAATCTTAGCCATTATGATATACATTTTCATCGTAGCCCTCGAGTTCATGCTGGCCTTTGTCGGCGTGGGTTTGCTTGTCAGGTACTACAACCACAAAGCTTAGCTTTCTCTACATACAATTTCATTCGTTTTAAGCCGCCGACATCCCTCATCGGATATTTTTATTTGTAAAGATAATGATAATCAGGGATTTTTTGTTAAATTTGCATCGAATTTAACAAGAGTCGGTTTTATATGAGAAAGTCTGCTTTGGTTTGGGCCTTGATGCTTCTGTCGCTTGGCATGAAGGCTCAAGTGGTGTGGTTCGACGGCGTGCATCCGATTACCTATAGCTTGCCCGGGCAGGTGGAACCAGTGGTGCAGGTCGCGCTCGACATGTGGAAGGACGATATGCGACAGGTGACGGGTCTGATGCCCATTGTTTCTGCAAGACCTGTCGTCAGAGTGGTGCAGGGTAGGGGGGCGGCCGACGGCTTTCGTATCAGCGTCAAGGACGGACAGATTGTCGTTGAAGGCAACAACAGTCGGGGAATGGCCTACGGTCTGTTGGAGCTCTCGCGGATGGCCGGGGTGTCGCCGTGGATATGGTGGGGCGATGTGGTGCCGGAACGGAAAGCCCGTCTGACCATCGACAGCGACTATACCACTGAGCAGCAGCCCAGTGTGGCGTATCGTGGCATTTTCCTGAACGATGAGGACTGGAGCCTGCGCCCATGGAGCCAAGCCTTTGAGTCTGGGCCGAAAGGTCAGATCGGCCCCCAAACCTATCGTAAGATATTCGAACTCCTTCTGCGACTGCGTGCCAATGCCGTCTGGCCTGCCATGCATGAGGGGACGGTGGCCTTCTTCCAGACGCCTGGGGCGAAGGCGATGGCCGATAGCTGTGGCATCGTGATAGGCACCTCCCATTGTGAACCGCTGCTGCGGAATAATGTCGGCGAGTGGGATGTCAAAGAGCGGGGCGCCTTTAACTACCGCACCAATCGCGAGGCCGTCCAACGGTATTGGATTGAGCGGCTTCAGGCCGTGAAGGGGTCGGAGAACAATATATTCACCATCGGCATGCGCGGCATCCACGACAGTTCGATGGAAGGCTATCAGACGGAACAGGAGAAGTTTGAGGGTTTGCAGCAGGTCATTGATGACCAGCAGGAACTTCTTCGGACCTATATAGGCGATCCTGCCCAACAGATGCAGATGTTCGTGCCATATAAAGAGGTGCTGCAACTCTACGAGAGGGGCTTGCAGGTGCCTGACTATGTGACGCTGATGTGGTGTGATGACAACTATGGCTATCTGACGCGCCTTTCTGATGCCCGGGAGCAGATGCGTCAGGGCGGTGGGGGCATTTATTACCATCTGAGTTATTGGGGCCGCCCGCATGACTATCTTTGGCTCACCACTACACAGCCGGGCCTGATCTATACAGAGATGAAGGCGGCCTACGACCACAACTGCCGGAAACTGTGGATCGCCAATGTCCACGACCCGAAGGTGGCGGCCTACGACCTGGAGCTGTTCCTGGATATGGCATGGGACATCAACAGCATCACGCCCACCACCATCTGTCAGCATCTGGAACGGTGGCTTTGTACGCAGTTTGGCCAGGAGGCTGGCTGTCGGCTTGCACCTGCCATGCAGGAATACTATCGTCTCTGCGCCATCCGCAAGCCGGAGTTTATGGGATGGACGCAGGTAGAACTCGACAAGAAGGTATATCCCCGAGGCCTGTCGACGGTGACGGATATCCCCCTGACGCCTCAGGAGGCCGCAGCCCGCATCGCTGATTTCGAGCGTATCAAGGCCATCGTCGCCAATACTCGCCCATTGATTCGCCCGCAGTTGATGGATGCCTTTTTTGCCGCTGTCGAATACCCCGTCTTTGCCGCTGCGGCCATGAGCCGTAAGATACTCAGTGACTCTGTTGAGAGCCATCGTGCCTACGAGGAGATACTGTCACTGACTCGTCGATACAACGACCTGCAGGGCGGAAAGTGGCGAGGACTGATGGATGCCGCACCACGCAGACTACCGGTGTTCAGCGATGTTCACGCCAAACTGGTGGGTGAGACTGCAGATACCCTCATCGCCTGTCATGCCTGCGATTACACGGAGGCTTCGGAGGGTTGTCAGATTATCCAGATGCTAGGCCATTCGATGCGTGCTGTGGCCATTCCCAAGGGTGGTGAACTGACATACCGTTTCGAAGTCACACAAGAGGGCCCTGCCACGCTTTTCACGGCCATGATACCCACGCAGCCCTACGACCAGGGTGACCTGCGCTACGCTGTTCAGGTGGACGATGCCGCTCCTGTCATCATCTCGTTACGTGAGCCGTTCCGCTCAGAGTCCTGGAAGCAGAGCGTATTACGTGGTCAGGCGTTGAAGGCCGTTCCCGTCACATTATCGAAAGGCCGTCATACGCTGAGGCTCAAAGCCCTCGACGGCCACATCATCGCTGATCAGTGGATGATAGGCTCCCTTCTGGCCCTCCAGGGGCATGCCCTGTGAGCGAGACACTCTTCACTTAAGTTCCTCTGAGAGTGCATGCCGGTTGAGGAACAGGTAGGTAGTATTCAGTGCGATGTAGTCGCGCGACATATACCAGATACCCTTGTACTGTCCGCTCTTTCCCCATGAGTTCTTGACCATGTAGTAGGGCTTGCCCTGTTCATCAACGGCCTTGCCATAAATCAGCATCACATGGTCGTAGGTGAAACGCCAGTCGTCCCATTGCTCCTGACGCAACTCTTGTGTGGGTGTCACACCATCGGGCAGCATTGCCAGTCCTCTGCGGTTGAAGTCTCCCGTCACATCACCACCCCACGCCACCGTGTAACCGGCATCCAGCGCCTTGTCGAGCACGTCCATCAATTGTTCGATGGGGATGTTGTAGCTGGGCTTCAATCGCCATTTATAGGGGGCTTCGATGACGAACCACTTGCCAAACGGATGATGCGTAAAGCTCGTCAGACTCACATAGTCGTCAAGGTCAAGGCCAAGGCTTTCGGCAAACGACTTCGGTGTATAGGTCTTGCCCTCATACACGAACGACTCGGGGCAGCGGCCCACGTATTTCTCAATGACCATCTGCACACTGTCCTGCCAATGGGGTAGGGGCGCCTTAGCATCCTTGACAACGATGCTTCTCACCCTGCGCTCTAGTTCCGGGAAGAACACTTTGAAATTGGCCAGCGAGTCGCCCGTCAGGGAACCTGGTTCAGGCATGGCGTCCTCTGGGCAGATGCCGTGCTGACGGATCACCTCCAGCACATCGTCACAGGAACCGCCCTCCGAAATCTGACTGTAGCCGTGCATACGAACATAATGCGTGGCGCAGTCCATATAGTCCTTATTCACGACGAACATCTCGCAAAGGTCGTAGGTCTTGCCCGTCTTTCGCAGGATCTCACTTTCGAAATAACCCAACGTGGCAAAGTCCCAGCATGTCCCGCTGCGATACTGGTTCTTCACGCTCGTTATCGGAAGCTCCTTCACCGTCGTGAAGACCTTTTCCACTTCCTTGTTGCTGGCCTGCTTCTGCAGGTTCTCTTGTGCCCATCCTGTCACTGTGGCGAGGACAAGTACAAAGATGGCGATTAATTTCTTGTTCATATTACCATCATCTAGTGCTAAAATCGTTTTCTTTATAAATACTTTTGTCGGATCAGCTTAGGAAGTTTTGATGCTACGAGATGGTATGACTCTTTGATCCAGTCCATGACTTGTGAGTCATCCAGTTGCTCGTAATACACATCGTTCCAATGCTTCTTGTTCCAATGCCAGGCCGGTGTCACTGCAGCGTATTGTGCTCTGAGTTCCTCATTCCTGTCTGGAGCCAGTTTCAGGGCAAGTCTTGGCTCTAAGTCCTGTGCAGGGCCAAGTGGCTGAGCCGAGCGTTTCATATCTTGCTCGTCGCTGCCTAACCAAAGACACATAAAGATCTTTCCTTCCAAACGGAAGGTGACATTGTCATCACCAAACGGCTGGTCTTCGGTTACACCAGGGAGTGACAACGTGAATGTTCGTACTTGTTCGATATTCATAATTCAATCCAGTCAAAGTCTGCGTGGCTGATGTGCTTTGCGAGGGTATGGGCAAAGATGCCGATGTGGACACCACAGAAGCCACCGATGGTCTCGGTGCTCAGATAACGGTAGTCCATGCGGGCAAGATGGGTGAACTGCTCGCCGTCGGTCGAATAGTGTAGATGATAGAACTGGGGATCGGCAGTAATTCGCAGATAGACGATATCTTTGTTTAGTGGAATCTCTTTTTCAATATGCTCCATCTCGCCGATGCGAATCTTGGCCTGAATATATCGTTTGCCATCACGCACGATGACCTGCACGTCGTAGTGATTGTGATGGGCGGCGTAGGCCGTGATGCCTGCCACACCGCCGTCTTTCAATCCGGAAACATCCACCTTGGTCGTGGCCGTAAAGTTGGCTTCCGACTGACGGTGGCCTATGAAGGTGGGACTTCCCACTTCGTCGAGCGTGATGGTAGAGGTCTTCAGCCTAAGCCATCCCTTGCGGGCTGTCAGTGAGTAGTTCTCCTTTTGCGGCATGTTCAGGTGACTCCAATAAAGTGACAGCTGATTGCCCTCAAATTCATCCTTGGAGGGCTCCAGAGGCATGGGTATCTGTGGCAGCGTCTGGCATTGCATGTCGAGTTGCAGGGTGCCATCACCGTTAACCACAGGCCATTCGCCCTCTTTCCATGCCACAGGAGCCAGGAAGGTCTCGCGGCCCATCACGTGCTGTAGATAGCCGTGGGTACGATAGCCCAGGCAGATCATCCACCACGAACCGTCAGGTGCCTGCACCAGGTCTGCATGGCCAAGTCCCTGTATCGGACTATTCTGCATCTTCATGTTGAAATGCGAGAGAATAGGGTTGGCAGGATTCGATTCGTAAGGACCGAACAGGCTTTTGCTGCGCAGGATATTCACGTGATGGCCGTGCTCCGTGCCTCCCTCTGCCAGCAACAGATAGTAATAGCCGTCTTTCTTATAGATATGCGGCCCTTCTGGATAGCGCCCGCCAAGACCTGTGCCCAAATGGTGTATCTCGCCGAGCTGTTTGCCTGTCTTTACGTCAATCTCACAGATTTTGATGTCGCCCTCCTTCCAAAGGAAGTAGCAACGTCCATCTTCGAAATACAAGGTCGGATCGCAACTGCCTACACAGAAATCGATGTAGATGGGATCGCTCCATTCGCCATTGGGATTATCGGTATAGACATAGAAATGTTTGCGCGAGGGAAACACTGTGGTCACCATGTAGAAACGGCCCTCGTGATAGCGGATGGTGGGGGCATAGATGCCCGTCTGCTCGTCCATCCCCTCGATTCTGACCTGCGACTCACGAGTCAAACAAGCGCCTACCTGTTCCCAGTGAATCAGGTCTTTACTATGGAAGACAGGCACGCCAGGATAATACTGGAATGTGCTGTTCACCAGATAGAAGTCGTCACCGGCACGGCACACCGAGGGGTCGGCATGAAAACCTGGGAGTACGGGATTGCGGAATCCCTGACTCCAGCCCGTCAGGGGGAGCAAAACCAATGCTGCAGTCAACAAAAATCTGCTAGGAACCATGCTTTTCTTACACATTAGGATTGTTATACGATCTCTGCCAGATAGTCGATCTCTTCTTCTGTTGTGGCCCAGCTGGTGACGAAGCGGCAGATGGTGTGGTGATGGTCCGTCTGGCCAAAATGAGAGAACGCCACCTTCTGACTGAGTCGCTCTGCCCGTTCGTTGTCGATGACCACGAATTGCTGGTTGGTGGGTGAGTCGACCAGAAACTGGAAGCCTTTTTGCTTGAAGATATCCTTCATCCTCATAGCCATGCGGATGGCATGCTCCGAGAGTCGGAAGTAGAGATTGTCGGTAAAGAGCGCGTCGAACTGCAGGCCAATCAATGCGCCTTTTGCGATGACGGCTCCGTGCTGCTTCTGGATGGAGAAGAAGTGTTTGTGAGCCTTGCGGTTAGTGAAGACGACGGCCTCGCCACAGAGGGCGCCAATCTTCGTGCCGCCGATATAGAAAACATCGCAATGGCGGGCCAGATAGGGGAGGGTGATGTCGTTGCCCTCGGCCATGAGTCCGTAGCCTAAGCGGGCCCCGTCGATATAGAGTGGAATCTCGTAGTGCTGGCACACCTTATATATATAATCCAGTTCTTGGGCGGTATAGATGGTGCCCAGTTCCGTGGGGAAGGTGATGTAGACCAGACCAGGATGGACAGCGTGGTCTTTGTTGCCGTCGTGCATGTAATCGTCAAGGTATTTGTCGAGCGTGGCGGCCTCCATCTTGCCGTCTTTGTCGGCGATGGTGATAATCTTATGTTCCGTAAACTCCACCGCCCCGGCCTCATGGACGTTGATATGTCCTGAACCCACACAGATGACGCCCTCATACTGGTAGAGCATCGAGTCGATGGTGGTGGCGTTGGTCTGGGTGCCGCCCGTCAGGAAGAATATCTGGGCGTCGGGCAGTCCGCAGGCTTCACGGATGCGCTGCTTTGCCCGCTCCGAGAATTCATCGAAGCCGTAGGGCGTTGGTTTGGCGTTGTTGTACTTCACGAGATTGTCTATCACCTCCTGACAGGCCCCGTTGTTGTAATCACATTCGAATGATATCATGATCGTATTGTTGTTATGGCTTATTTATGAGATTCAAGATATTCACGATGTCGGCGGCGTTGATCTCACTATCGCCGTTCGCATTGGCGTTCTGCCACCTGAATCCATTAGGCTCCTCGCCAGTCATGATATAGCCGCTGACAAGCTCGATGTCATTCGGGTCAATCACGTAGTTGCCGTTGGCATCGCCACTGTTGATCTCATATATTTTCGTAAACCTCCAGCCTGCATTATAATAAGTGGTAGTTTTGCCTTTGGGCACATAGAGTGTGGCATTCTCTAATACCTCATCGTCGAATCGCATCGTACCTGAAATGTCGGCGGGTGTCTCCCTGTATGCTACCACCTTCGTAATGTTCGGGCATACGCTGAAGGCATTCTCTGCAATCTCCGTCACATCCTTGTGGAATGCCACAGAGTTGAGGCTGCCACATCCCGAATAGATGAGTCCGACGCTTGTGGCATTGTTGGGGACAGAAACACTTGTCACCTCCGTACCATTCAGATAGAGACGGTAGGAACCGAAACAGAGTCCATCGCCATAATTGTTTGGCAGAACCTCAACATTTTGGAAGGCTCCCAAATCAGAGATGTTCACTTTGATATACCGCTGTTGTAAGCAAGAGAAGGCATCATGGCTTAACTTCTTGATGGATGTGGGCAGAGTAACAGTAGTCAGGGCACTTGAGCAGAAAGCGAGCCAGCCGATTTCCTCTACGCCATCAGGAATCGTCAAAGACAACAACAGAGCGTCATTGTCATTGCAGAAAGCGAAATCCCCAATCTTCTTGAGACCCGTCCCCCAGTTGATGGTTCTCAGACTCGGGCAGTTGTAGAAGGCCTCCTCTCCAATCTCCGTGACAGAGTTCGGCAACGTCACCGACTCCATATTCGTGCAGTCATAGAAAGCATCGTTATCTATCTTCTTCAGACCTGTGAAGTACTGAAGTTCATCGAAAGAAGCGATCTCTGTTTTCCCCTGGAAGACTGTACCCAATGATGTCACAGCAGCAGCCTCTGCCTTCGATAGCTGTCCGTCGCCGTCAGAGTCCCAGTTCGCAAGGCAGATAGTCGCCACTCTTGAGTCGATGATGGCGATGGGCTCGTCAGGGTTATCCTCACCCTGCGCTCCACTTTTCTCTATGATGGTCAGCGTGCCATTCACAAAGGTAGGCAAGACCCCAGTTACGCTTCCTTTTGAAATGACGATGGGATAGGTCCCTGCTGGTGAGTCCTTCGTGGCCTCGCAACTGATCTCCGGTTCACCGTTATAGTTGCCACCCCTGCTTGTATATCCGAACACCGGCAACTCGTCACCGCATTCTATCGTGTAGCTGTTGGCCGTGAAGATAACAGACTGGTTGTGATGAGGGCCAGGATAGACAGCTTCCGGATCAATAGCCTCGATAATACCATCCAGAATATTGGGGAATTTGTCCCAGCCAGTCGTGTTCTCATAAACGGAAATAGTTCCCATAGGTACGTAAGCCGTGAGAAGGTGTTTCTTCATACGATAATATTCACCCACTTGTCTATCGACAACACCAATGACATCGTCTGGATTGGTTGTATAAAACCTGTCTATTCCCAGTTCGTCATCGATACCAAAAGCACACGGGTTTTCCATTGGCGACAATACTAATAGCAAGTTGTCACAATTAAAGAAAGAGCATTTCCCAATACTTATCAAACTATTAGGAAGTGTCACTGATTTCAAACTTACGCATCCCATAAAAGCATAATCACTAATTGTCGTGACACCTTCAGGAATCTTTAAGTGATTAACTTCCTCGCCATTCAAAAACAAACGATATTTTAAATTTGTCCAATTCTCTATACTTGAGTTACACCATACGTTCACGTCAGAAATATGAATGTCAGGTATAGAGGCTCCATTGAATAAGAAAAAAGAAGAGGAGGAGATAGTTCCTCGGACAGTAAAAGTGCGTAAGCTTGTACATCCATAGAAACATTCTTCATAATAAGAAGGCAGAAATATCTTGTGACCTTCTTCTATGGTGACGTCAGTAAGTGCCGTACAACCACGAAAAACTGAGCGTCCTATTGTAATATTATCACCGCCTATTATTACTGACTCAAGACTCGTGCAACCTTCAAAAGCACCATCACCTATCTTTTCCACACTATTTGGAATTGTTATAGAAGTCAGGCCAGTGTTCGCGAAGGCACTATAATATATTCTTTTCACGCTATTTGAGATTGTTATGGAGGTCAACCCTTTGCAACCTTCAAATCCACCAATACTGTCCACCCCTTCTTCAAAATGAACTTCTTTAAGCGCACTACCCGAAAAACCACTGCCACTACGAATACTCCCACTCTTAACAGTAACAGAGGTAAGTTTTTTGCAACCATCGAAAGCTGTTTTCCAGAAATATGTGCCCGCATCAGGAGAAGAAAATAATGTCTTTGGAGTTTTATCACCATAGATGATTACGGATTGAAGATTAGTGCAATCAGCAAAGGCTGAATCTTCAATTAATTGAACACTTTCTGGAATAGTAATCTTAGTCAACCCAGTTCCTGCAAATGCTTTACGTTCAATGGTCTTTATACCCTCAGGAATCGTAATCTCTTTCAAGCCTTTACAGCCTAAAAAAGCGTTTGCTTCTATTCTTTTTGTGTTGCTTGGGATTTTCGTGTTCTTACACCCTGCCACCAACACATCACCAATAGAATACCTTCTCATAACTGCGCAGCTACCATCTGGGGAAAAGAGTTGGCCACCTTGAGGATTAAGCAGCCCTATTTTTATTTCTTTCAGGTTGTCACAGTCTTTGAACAACCCGTCTGGAAGAAGAATATTTCGGGCTCTGAATGAAATAGATGTTAAGTTCGTGCACCCATCTAACGCATTCTCACAGAAACCCCCAACAAGACGGTCAGCCCAATAACGCCTTGACTCAGTGGCATAAACTATTTCACCATCTTTTATAACTAACAAGGTTTCTTTTTCTCCTGTTTCACAATCAATTACTTCTATACAATTCCAATCATCAACTAAAGAGCTAGGAATACTTAAATCGCCAGAATATCTATTAGGAGATGAAGCGACATAAGCATATCCTTTCTTGAGTTCGTAATATATAGATGTTCCGTCTCTATAAACAGCTTTGTATTTTCTCGCGCTCGTTGCCATCGGAAGGAGCATCAACGCCAAAAGGGCAAATAAAAATTTTCTCATAAGCTTATTGTTTTAAATTTGTACTTATTTTTTCCTTTGCTGCTTAACATCCCAAATGCAGCGAATAAACCACTCGCCGCCCACTGATATCGGCTAGGCTGAAACCGCTTGTGGGCTTAAAGCGATGCCGCAAAGATACGAATAAATCCCGAAACCGCCAAAGATTTCGGGATTTATTTTTGTCGTGTGACATGGAGATTCAACAATGTGGAATGAAAATCAGGAAGAGACTTCATAATCTTGTACTTGAAAACGGCCAATCTGCTCTCAATTTCTAAGCCATACAGAGAATTTGTATTTTTTCTTCAAGTTACAGTATTCTTGCCGGATTCCTTTCCCAACGGCAAATTGATATATTAAGAGTGGCAGAGCATTTCCCTCAACCATAACCCAACCTCGTTTCGTAAGGGCCAGATCCCATGCAACGAACCCCGCATCAGGAAGCTTCCTTGCCAATTCCTTCGCAAGCGCTACTGCTTCCTGCCATCTCGGAATGGTGTAGCCTATCAGATCTTTCTTTGAATCTGGGTGAACAGTCCACGCATGCCTTAATTCATCCATCGCTGCAATAGTTTTCCCTGTATTCACATCTATAGCAGAGAAGATGCCCCCTGCACCAGCATTATCTACTATACTTCCCTTCCTGCCCATACGCAGGCAAGGCCATAGCACATCAATTGTCCCATTGCCGTAATTCGCCGTTTGAATACGTAGGGTGTTTACGGAACTTTGATTGAATGCTGCTAAGGATTCATCCTGAACGATTACTTCTTCTATGACTACTCCTCTATGTAATTTCTGTATATATTCCCAGATATCTGATGTTGACGACAACATCTTGATGCCGTATCCGCAACAACAATTGTATGGTTTGATTATGTATGGCTGAGCTGGCTTGCTTTCTACAAACGTCTTGAGTTTAGTCAAACCTGCTCCTGAGTTTATCTCTTCTGGCGTAATCATCTCAATGCTCCTTCCATAGTAATCACAAAAATGCCTATAACATGCGTATTTGTTATTCAATATTTTATGCGATCTTGTAGAATTCACAACCTTACAAAACAACTTGGATTCTTTGAAAGAAAGATATTCGCCTATCTGCGCCATTTGTTTATCTTCGCAATGCAACGTAAAGAAATCGTTGTATCCCATTTGATATTTCATCCATGCCTTTTTGGACTTTTCTATTACCTTACGCAAATCGTCATTAGAATACGATGGATAATGTTTTTCAAAAAACATAGTCCTTTTTTGAGACTCCTTTAGCAATCTGTAATATCTATACAATCGGCACCTGCGAATCAAGTAGATGATGAATTTTACACCTTTGATTCTTTTGGCCTTTGATAGAACATGATGATATACATTCATATTTGTTAGAATTCTTTTTTCGACAAAGATATGCATAATTGTTGAAACACGCAAGAAATAGACAAGTTTTTTTTCGCTTTGTCGGTATGATATTAAAAAACCGTCGCATATATAGACGTAATCTTAAAAAAGGTATGCCCCAGGTATGCCCTTTGTTCCAAACTAGGGGTGCGAGGGAGTTTACTGCCTTGTTACAACCGTTTGCCTATACTCAAATACCCATTTGCCTATACTCAAATGATCGTTTGCCTATACTCAAAAGCCAAGGCTTTATTTTTCCATGTCGCACTTGAGGGGCAGGCTAGGGGCATACTTGGGGCGTGCTTTTTGAAAGGTGTGCCCCTGTCTTTCCGACTGGTATTCAGTCGATTAACTCCAAAAGGGGCACATGGGGCGTACTTTTCCAACTTTGCTTATATAGAATCCTCAGCAAGCGTACAATTGTTAAATAAGCCTAATTCTTGGCAAAAACTTAGTACTTTGTATTGCAAGGTACTAAAGTTTTACCTATCTTTGCACCCGAAATCCAATCATACGCAAGATTATGAATATCGAGAACGCCAAGTCACAGATGAGAAAAGGTATGCTGGAGTACTGTGTGCTGCTGCTCCTGAAGCACAGGCCGTCTTACGCCAGCGACATCATCCAACAGCTGAAGAATGCGGAACTGCTCGTGGTGGAGGGAACACTCTATCCGCTGCTGACCCGCCTGAAGAACGATGGCCTGCTGCAATACGAGTGGCAGGAGTCGACGCAGGGACCTCCCCGCAAGTACTATGCCCTCAGCAAAGAGGGTGAACAATTCCTCGAAGGGCTCGATGCGGCCTGGACGGAGCTCGCAAACACCATTAATTATCTTAAGAACATCACCCCCCAATTATTAGAAGCAAAATGAAGAAGAACATTACCATCAACCTGTGCGGGCGCCTCTTCCAGATCGATGAGGATGCCTATGAAATGCTGCAGAAGTATATTGAGTCGTTGCGCTCGTCGTTTGGAAAACAGGACGGTGGCGACGAGATCGTAGACGATATCGAAGCCCGTATCGCGGAACTCTTTGCAGAACTGAACCAACAGGGCATCGAGGCCATTACCATCGACCACGTGAAGGACATCATCACCCGTATCGGCAAGCCTGAGGAACTGACGGATTCCGAGGGAACAGATAGCGAGAGGCCGGGCGATGGGAACGAAGGACATAAGTATGACTCTTTCCGCTCGGCTGCTCAGGATATATGTGATAATGTACGCGCAAGGACCGCCGGCAAGAAACTCTACCGTAACCCCAATGACAAGATGGTGGCTGGCGTGCTCTCTGGCCTGGCTGCCTACACGAATTCAGACGCAGTGTGGTGGCGACTGCTGACCATGCTGCTCGTCCTGCTCTATGGTGTGGGTATCATCGCCTATATCGTGCTGGCCATCGTCGTGCCAGAAGCGAAGACACCAGAACAACTGTTGCAGATGGAAGGCAAGGATGTGACGCCCCAGAATCTGGCGGACGTTGTGGTAGAGAACAAGCAGACGGCACGACCCAACCGCGGATGCTTGGGTACGATCCTGTTCGTGTTGTTCTCGATCGTCGCAGCCTTCTTCGTGGTCATCGCCTCGATAGTAGGAGTAGGGCTGCTAATTTCACTGTTGCTCGTCGTCGTGTCGCTTGTCATTGTCTTTACCGTTCCTGCGGCAACCCATTTGAACCTGCCCTTCGACATCGGGTATCTGAATCTGGGCGAACTGATCAATATCCACCCCTGGGTGGTGATCACCTTCATTGTCGGTGTGCTGCTTGCCCTCTCCATTCCCCTCTACGCCATCGGTCACATGCTGTTCTCCAAGGCTGGCAAGGTGCAACCCATGGGTATCGGACAGCGCATCCTGTGGGTCGTGCTGTGGGTGGCGTCGCTGTGCTGTCTCTTTCCTGCGCTCGTCTGGATTCAGCAACAGGAGAAAACGCATTATAATGCAGAAATGAATGAGATCTATTCCTATCAAGGGGTGACGATGAGCCGTCAGGACAAGAATTTCCTGCGCCGAGGCGACTGGAACCTGATCAAGGCGGAGAACTGCGATCACTATACTTATGTCGGTTATTATAACGGTAACCACAACCTGCGCTTCCTGGATGTCTATAATGAGAATTGTGGGGAGGTGTTTCAGGCAGAGCGCAAAGAGGCTGTCGAGCCTGGCGTATATCGTCTGGACTGTGCTGTCAGAGCGGAGGGTCCCGGCCCCTGTGTATATGCCATCGGCGACAGTACGATGTTAAAGTCCATCCCTGTTTATGAGGCTCAAGACGGTATACCTGATATGGGCTGGTTTGACATTAGCATCGACAACATCGTGGTCACAGGCGATTCCATTGCCTATGGTCTCTCTTCCGATGAAGAATTTACTGGCCTGTCTTGTCGTGCCCAGTGGTTTTCTGCCACCGACTTCAAGTTAATTCGCATCGGCGACTTGACAAGAAAGAAATAATAACTCTGCTACCTCTATTTGAACCTCTCCTCAATGGTCCTGAAGATGACGAAGAGGATGGGGACGATGAATATCAGGGCAATGGTGCCGACCACCATACCACCGATGGTTCCTACACCGAGCGAATGGTTGCCGTTGGCACCGACACCCGTGGCGAGTGCCAACGGCAACAGGCCGAAGACCATCGTCAGCGAAGTCATCAGGATGGGGCGCAGACGGACGGCAGCAGCATCGAGGGCTGCTTCGACGATGCCCATGCCCTGACGGCGACGCGTGGTGGCGTACTCCGTGAGTAAGATGGCCGTCTTCGACAGCAAACCAATCAGCATAATCAGACCAGTCTGCATGTAGATATTGTTCTCCAGACCCCATATCCAGGCAAAGAGGAACGAGCCGGCGAGGCCGAACGGTACACTCAGGATGACGGCCAACGGAATCAGGAGACTCTCGTAGAGGGCACAGAGGATGAGATAGATGAAAATGATGCAGATGACGAATACCAATGCCGTGGTGTTCTGAGCTGAGGCTTCCTCACGGGTCATGCCACCGAACTCATAGCCGTAGCCCTCCGGCAGCACCTCGGCAGCCGTCTCGCGGATGGCGTCGATGGCCTGTCCGCTACTGTAGCCTTCGGCGGCGGTGCCTCCGACCATGATGCTGGGGAAGAGGTTGAAACGCGAGAGAGTCTCGGAGCCGTAGATGCGCGTCAGCGTCAGGTACTGTCCGATGGGTGACATCTCACCACTGTTGGTGCGTACGAAGATGTTATTGAGCGACTCGGTGTCGAGACGGTATTCGGGAGATGCTTGCACCATCACACGGTAGAGCTTGGTGAAGCGTACGAAGTTGGAGGCATAGTTGCCGCCAATGTAACCGCTCAGTGCTGCGAGTACATCGCTGGGCGACACGCCGCGACGCTTGCACAGAGCGGCATCAACCTCGACACGATACTGAGGATACTTCAACGAGAAGTTGGTATAGGCGCGGCTGATCTCTGGGCGCTCGTTGAGGGCAGCGATGAGGCGGTTGGTGTAGCCAAGCAGGTCGTTGATAGTGCCGCCATGCTTATCCTGGACGTGGAGCTCGAAGCCGTTGATACGTCCGAAGCCTGGTAACATGTTCTGTGTATTCACCTGAATCTTGGCGTTGGCGATATCGGCGGTGCGACGGTAGATCTCGTCGACGATGCTCTGCACGTCGTCGCCCTTGCCCTTGCGCTCGTCCCACTTCTTGAGCTTCAGGGTGAAGTTGCCGTTCGACGATGACTGTTCGAAGTTGTTGCTGTTGCCCGCAATGAGCGAGTAGATGCGCAGCTGTGGCAAGTCCTTAATTCGTTTTTCCACCTCTTTCAGGATGCCGTAGGTCTGTTGCAGACTACTGCCTGGCGAGGCCTGCACGTTGATAAAGACAGTTCCCATGTCCTCGTTAGGCACGAGGCCAGTCCTCGTGGTACGCATCATCCAGCCCAGTCCTATGATGGCGAGGACGACGAAGGCTACAGCGAGCCAGCGGCGGGGTATCACAGCGCTCACCGCCCGCTTATAGCGATCGAGAAGGGCCGTGAAGCCTGCGTTGAACCGTCCGTGGAAACCCTTGGAGGATGATGACATGTCGTTGGGTTTCATGATGAGGGCACAGAGGGCAGGCGAAAGTGTCAGCGCATTGAAGAGCGAGATGCCCACGGCGATGGCCATGGTGAGTCCGAACTGTGTATAGAAGGTGCCCGTGACACCGCCGATGAAACAAACGGGCACGAACACGGCCATGAAGACGAGGGTGGTGGTAATGAGGGCCGACGTGATGCTGTGCATGGCCTCTTCGGTCATCTTACCTCTCACCTCTGCTCTCTCTCCTTTTTCCAGTCTTGCCTGGACAGCCTCCACGACGACGATGGCATCGTCCACCACGGTGCCGATGACCAGCACAAGGGCAAAGAGCGTCAGCATGTTCAACGAGAAACCGATGGCATAGATGACGGCCAGTGTGGCGATGAGCGAGACGACGATGGCGATGGCGGGGATGATGGTAGCGCGCCAACTGCCCAGGAAGAGCCACACCACAAAGATAACCAGCAACAGGGCTTCGAGCAGCGTCTCCACCACGCTGGCAATGGAGGCATCGAGGAAGTCCTTTTTGCTCTCCAGGTCCTCTATGACGATACCTGGGGGCAGTGAGCCTCGGATTTCCTCCACCTCGCGGTCAATCTGCTTGATGATTTCGTTGGCATTCGAGCCGGCCACCTGGTTGATCGAGATGTTGACACCCGGACTACCGTTGGTTTCACCGATTATATTATAGTTCTGCGAGCCAAGTTCCACGCGGGCAATGTCGCCGATGCGCAGCACGTCGCCATCGGGCAGCGAGCGGATGACGAGGTTCTCGTACTCCTGCTCCTCTTCATAGCGGCCGCGGTATTTCAGCACGTACTGGAACGTGTTCTGACTCTCGGCACCCAGTGTACCCGTGGCCACCTCGACGTTCTGCTCGTTGAGCACCTGTGTCACGTCAGAGGGAGTCAGGCCGTAGCGGGCCATCTTCAGCGGATCGAGCCAGATGCGCATGGAATAGTCGGCACCCATCACATTCACCTCGCCCACACCAGGAATACGGCTCAGGCGCGGTTCGATGTTGATCTTCGTGTAGTTGGCGAGAAACGAGCGGTCGAAGGTGGAGTCGGGACTGTAAACGGCTATCTGCTTGATGTTCGATGTCTGGCGCTTGCGCACGGTGAGGCCGCTCTTTACTACATCGCTCGGCAGACGTCCCTGCACGGTGGCGGCACGGTTCTGCACATTCACCATCGCCATATTGGGATCTGTGCCTTGACGGAAGAAGATACCGATGGAGGCCGTGCCGTTGTTCGAGGCTGAGGATGTCATGTACATCATACCCTCCACACCGTTGATGGCTTCCTCCAGTGGAACGATGACGCTCTTCTGTACCGTCTCGGCATTGGCACCGGTGTAGCTGGCCATGATACGGACGGTGGGTGGTGCTATCTCAGGGAACTGCTCGAGTGCAAGCTGGCTCAGTCCGATGATGCCCACGAGCACCATCAGCACGGAGATAACTCCGGATAATATCGGGCGGTCAATGAAAGTCTTTACGTTCATCTTTTACTTTTTCACCTTTTTATTTTTTTACCTTTACTTCCATTCCCTCCTTCAACAGGCCGGCACCCTCGGCGATGATGGTGTCACCTGCGTTAAGGCCTTCTTCCACGATGTACTCCTTTCCGTTGTTCTGTGGGAATAATGTGACGGCTGTGGCCTTTGTCTTGCCGTCAATGACACGATAGACAAACGAGCGGTTCTGCAATTCATACGTCGCCTCTTGGGGAATGACGATGCACTGCTGACGATGTGTCGGCACAACCACCGTGGCACTGCCGCCGTTATGCAGCAGATGACCACTGTTGGGGAACGTGGCGCGCAGCGTGACGGCACCTGTCTGTGAGTCAACTGTGCCGCTGACGGCACTGATGCGTCCCTTCTGATCGTACTCCTTGCCATTGCTCAGGCGCAGACCGATGGCTGGGGCCTTCGCAATGAATTCGTTAATGGATCCATACTGCGAGATGAGGTCGAGCGTCTGGTTCTCGCTGATGCTGAAGTAGACGTACATCTCTGAGTCGTCGGCCACCGTCACCAATGGCTCACTGATGTTGCTGCTGACGAGCGACCCCACATGCCAGGGAATCATCGAGGCCACACCGCTGACAGGACTCTTCACCTCTGTATAGCTCAGATTGTTGCGGGCGTTCACCTCCTGTGCCCTCGCCTGTGCCAACGCTGCCTCTGCTTCCTGCAGGGCGTTTTGCATGGTCACTACCGAGACGTCGCCCACCACATGGCCTTGTTGAAGACGGGTCTCGTTCTCGTAGTTCATACGGGCCGTTGCCAGCCGTGCCTCAGCACTCTTGCGGGCAGCTACAGCCACCTCCAAAGCGGCTCGATAAGGTACTTGGTCGATGATGAACAGAGTCTGTCCCTTGCGGACCGCTTCGCCCTCGTTGGTCAGGATGCGGGTGATGCAGCCAGACACCTGTGGACGTACTTCCACAATCTGGCGACCCGTGAGTCGCGCGCTATACTGTCGTTCCAGCATCATGTCTTTCCGGCTTACTACCATCGTCTTATATTGGACTGCATCGTGTGCTCCACGCTTCTCCTCGCCACACGACGAGACCAGCAGCAGAACTGCAAGAGCGGCAACTACCCCTCGGCTCCTCAAATGTCTCATAATTATAGTTTTTGTTAAATTGGGTACAAATATAGCAATAATTCCAGAATAATTCGTAATTTTGCCCACAATTTAATAAGTTTTCAGATTTTTATGCGAAGAACGATTCTCTGCCTGGTGGCCCTGGTGATGGGTTGCCAGATTGTAACAGCTCAGAAGACTGCGATTGAGCGAGGGCTGAGTGATGCTCGCATCGACTCTGCCGAGCGTGAGCAGGCTCGACCGAAGGTCAAGAGCATTGTGATCCTCTATGAGAACGATGCCCATTGCGGCATCGACGGTTATACGAAGATCGCCGGACTGCGTGATGCCATCAACCATACGGATACGGCCTACGCTGCTGCTGTCTGTTGTGGTGACTTCCTGCAGGGCAACACCACGGGAGCCATCTCAAAGGGACAGTACATCGCTGATATCCTGCGTCTCATGGACTATCACGCCCTGACGTTGGGCAACCATGAGTTCGACTACGGTGTGCCTCGCATGAGGCAGTTGCTGAATGAGGCAGGCACCCCGGTGACTTGTGCCAACCTCTACGAGGCAGGAGAGCCGCAACCACTCTTCGCACCCTACGTCATCCATCAGTATGG
>JAEEGH010008994.1_pt1 | contig 23432 bp, 21 predicted proteins | sample 9134181 | NCBI WGS metagenome assembly JAEEGH01 (sample SAMN16246544, study PRJNA631951) | gut metagenome | biome: gut microbiome; feature: rumen; material: DP-attached | host: Bos | place: Iran: Karaj | collected 2018-10
GGACAATAATATTACTCATTTCTACGATGCTGGTGAAGCAGGAATTGAGCATGCACTTATTCCAGAAAAAGGGCTTGCAAAACCAGGCATGATGATTATAGGCGCAGACAGCCACACATGTACATATGGCGCACTCGCCTGCCTATCCACAGGTATTGGCTCCACAGATATGGCAGCCGGAATGATTACTGGCAAAATGTGGGTTAGAGTTCCTGATGCAATAAAAATTAATATCAAAGGCAAACTTAGAAAATATACAACAGGAAAAGATGTTATCTTAACAATTATTAAGATACTTGGCACGGATGGTGCAACATATAAATCTCTTGAATTCTACGGGGATTTATTATCCCTTTCTATGGATGACAGGCTCTGTATTGCCAATATGGCAATTGAATGTGGGGCAAAGAATGCCTTCTTCCCTGTTGATGATATAACTAGAGATTATCTAAAAGAGGTTGGCGTAAAGGATTATAAAGAGGTTACTGCAGATAAGGATGCTAAATACTCACAAGAGATAACAATTGATTTAGACACACTTTATCCAGTTGCAGCTTATCCACACCTTCCATCCAATGTTAAGACTATAAAAGATACCACGGAAAAAGTTAAATTAGACCAAGTAGTTATTGGCTCTTGTACTAATGGCAGAATATCTGATATGCGCCAAGCTGCATCTATTTTAAAAGGCAAATACAAAGCAGATGGTCTACGACTAATAATAATTCCTGCAACACAAAAGATTTATAAGCAATGCATAAAAGAAGGACTCGTTGACATATTCATCGATGCAGGTGCGGTAGTTTCAACCCCAACTTGTGGTCCATGTTTAGGTGGACATATGGGAATACTAGCAAGTGGAGAAAAGGCAGCATCCACAACAAACAGAAACTTTGTTGGTAGAATGGGCGCTATAGACTCAGAAATTTACCTTGCGTCACCTGCAGTTGCTGCTGCAAGTGCTGTAACAGGCAAGATTTCTCAGCCATCAGAGCTTGGACTGTGATTTTGGAATAATACAGAATATCATTTCATTAAAATATCAGATTTTGTGGAGGAAAAAAATGAAAGCTGCTAAGGGAACAGTTTTTAAATATGGAGATAATGTAGATACTGACGTAATAATTCCTGCCAGATATCTTAATACTACAGATCATGCAGAGCTTGCTAAGCACTGTATGGAGGATATCGATAAGGACTTTACATCTAAGGTTAAGGCAGGAGACATAATTGTTGCAGATAAAAATTTTGGCTGCGGCTCATCAAGAGAACACGCACCTATTGCCATCAAAGCTTCAGGTGTAAGCTGTGTAATAGCCAAGAGTTTTGCAAGGATCTTTTACCGCAACAGCATCAATATAGGACTTCCTATTATTGAATGCGAGGAGGCGGCAGAAAACATAAAAGCTGGCGATGTTGTAAGCATTGACTTTGATACAGGCCTTATCACAGATGAGACAAGCGGTAAGACATTTACAGGTCAGGCATTTCCGCCATTTATGCAAAAGATAATTGATTCAGAGGGTCTTATCAACTACATAAACAGTAAAGAATAATATGATAATGCTTTGTTTTTGAAGTGTGACGCACTTTAAAAACAAAGCATTTTATATTATCATAGTAAATGTGTATTTTTTAATAATATGAAAAAAGGAAATGATCATGAATAGACTATTTTGTGTAATTCCCTGCTATAACGAACAGGAAGTTCTTCCTGAAACTTCAAAAAGGCTTGAGGCAAAGTTAAAAGACCTTATTGCTGCCGGAAAAATTTCAGATGATAGCAGGATTCTTTTTGTAAATGATGGTTCTAAGGACAATACCTGGAATATGATAAAAGATCTTCATGAGAAAAACGAGATCTTCCAGGGAATCAATCTTTCAAAGAACATGGGACATCAGAATGCTCTTTTGGCCGGTCTTATGACAGCCAAGGACCTGTGCGACGCAGCAATCTCTCTTGATGCAGACCTTCAGGATGATATTAATGCAATTGATGAGATGGTTGATAAGTTCAATAATGGATGTGACATTGTTTATGGTGTAAGGTCCAAAAGAGCTACTGACACATTCTTTAAAAAGTTCACAGCGGAGTCTTTTTACAAGCTCATAAATTCCATGGGAGGTAATACTGTTTATAACCATGCTGATTACAGACTGATGTCCAGACGCGCTCTTATGGCGCTTTCTGAGTTTGGAGAAGTGAATTTGTTCCTTCGTGGTATTGTGCCAATGGTGGGCTTTAATACTGATGTTGTTTATTATGAGAGAGCAGAGAGATTTGCCGGTGAGAGCAAGTACCCTCTTAAAAAGATGCTCAGCTTTGCTATTGAAGGAATCACAAGCCTTAGTACAAAACCGATAAAGCTTATTACAGGACTTGGATTTTTTATCTTTTTCATAAGTATAGTTGTTTTGGTTTATTCACTTGTAAGATATTTTACAGGTCATACAATTCCCGGATGGACCACAACAGTCCTCTCTGTATGGGCGATTGGAGGCCTTATCATGATCTCTCTTGGTGTAATAGGAGAGTATGTTGGTAAGATATATCTCGAGACTAAGAACAGACCAAGATTTATCATCGAGTCTTATGTCGGTGATAAAGAGGACATGGAGACATCTGAGTATGTCTACAAGAGATAATTTCAATCATTATAGATTGTTATTGCTTTATGAATAATATGTATGGTAGGAGATTTATTAAAAATGGCAAAGAAACCAGAAGAGTTTAAAAAGCAGATGGAAGACAATATGAAGGCTGCGCCCAATCCTAATTCACATGTAAAAAAAGTGATCGGAATTGTCAGTGGTAAGGGCGGCGTTGGGAAGAGCCTTGTTACAGGCCTTTCAGCAGTTGCTATGAATAAAAAAGGCTTTAAGACAGCAATTATGGATGCTGATATAACAGGTCCATCTATCCCCAAGATGTTTGGAATCGGAAAGTTTAATGTGGGAGATGAGACAGGTCTTTTACCTGCTACAACTGTTAAGGGCACTAAGGTAATGTCGCTTAATATGCTCGTTGAAAATGAGACAGATCCTGTAGTTTGGAGAGGCCCTGTAATTGCAGGCATTGTAAAACAGTTCTGGTCTGATGTTAACTGGTCAGATGTGGACTTTATGTTTGTGGATATGCCACCAGGAACAGGTGATGTACCGCTTACAGTTTTCCAGTCACTTCCTGTTGATGGAATAATTGTTGTATCAACTCCTCAGGATCTGGTTGAGATGATCGTTGAAAAAGCTATCAATATGGCCAATATGATGAACGTTCCTGTTCTTGGAATCGTAGAAAACATGAGCTATATGAAGTGCCCACACTGTGGAGAGGCTATAAATATCTTTGGAAACAGCAAGATTGAGAGCTATGCTGCTTCTAATGGAATAGATATCCTTGGAAGAATCCCACTTGATCCGGAGATTGCAGGTCTCTGCGACAACGGCAAGATAGAGGAAATCTCAGAGGATTATCTTGATAGCCTTGTTTATATCCTTGAGGGAATGAACGAGCAATAAAAATCGCTTTAACAGAATATTAAAGTAGCTGAGGGAATTTTCTATGAAAATGAAACCAGAGAAAAACCAGGTAACCTGGGCAATTACTATATTTGTTTTAGCCGTAGCGCTGATGATGACTTACTATGTGATCTTTGATGGTAAAACGCTGGCAAGATCCATAGGCGGGATAATTGATTCTCTTTCCGGCATCATAATCGGTATAGTTATTGCATTTGTTTTACTTCCGCTTTTAGAGGGAATTGAGGAAAAGATTCTTTATCCACTGTTTAAGCTGTTTGGTAAACAGACCTCTGAGTATGACAAAAAGGATAAGAAGAGAAGAGCTCAGATCAGGAAGATAGCAGTTCTTTTGACAATGATCATCTTCATTTTAATAGTGTACAGTCTTTTCAGGATTATCATTCCTCAGTTGGTTGATAGTATTAAGGAAATTGCTATAAATCTTCCTATTTACATCAAGAATGTAGATGAGTATTCCAATCTGTTTCTTAGCAATAATCCTGATCTTCAAAAAATTATTGATTCTCAATTGGATGCATACTATGAGAATTTAAGTGAGTTTTTGACCAAAAAGCTCCTTCCTATGCTGCCAAGTGTTGACACCATCGTGAAAGTGGCTTCAAAGAGTGTTTTCTCTATTGTGGGCGTGATCATAAATCTGGTCGTTGGATTTATTGTGGCTGTTTATGTTCTTAATTCAAAGGAAAAGTTTACAACTGTAGGCAAAAAAATGGCTTATTCTCTATTTAGAGAGAACTTTGCAAATGAGCTGATCGGTGGATTTAGATTTACCAAGACTACATTTGAGAACTTTATTGGCGGCAAGATCATTGATTCACTTATAATTGGTGTTATCTGCTATATAGGAGCACTGCTTCTTAAGATTGATTATCCGGTGCTTATTTCGGTTATCGTAGGCGTGACTAACATAATTCCTTTCTTCGGCCCGTATATCGGAGGAATAGCAGGAGCTCTTTTACTGGTGCTCATTGACCCGATCGAGGCGCTGATATTCCTTATATTTGTTATCGTGCTTCAGCAGTTTGACGGCAATATCTTAGGACCTATGATCCTTGGAAGCTCAACAGGTCTTTCGAGCTTCTGGGTTATCTTTTCAATCACATTGTTTGGCGGAATGTGGGGAATTGTTGGATGGCTAATCGGTGTGCCTATCTTTGCTGTGTTCTATGCATTTGTGGGATGGATCACAAATATTCTTTTGGCAAAGAGAAATCTTAGTACAAACACAGAGGACTATTATGATCTGGCATACATTGAGGATAAACAGTACAAGCCTTTGAGTGATAAAGAGAATGTTAAGTTCAATGCCAGCAGGGAGGCAGATACCTTCAAAAAGATCTTTAATGTGGATGGCATAAAAGAAGCTGCCAGACAGAAGAAAGTCGCAAAGACTGAAAAGACTAAGGAACAGACGGAAAAGAAAGAGCTTGACGAACGTCATTAAAGGGTTATAATGATATTTATTAGCGCTTTGACGTATTAAAGTCTAAAAGGGGATGAAGATTATGAGTAAAAAGAATTTAGATTGGGCAAACATTGGATTTGGCTACATGGTAGCAGATAAGAGATATGTGTCAAACTTCAAGGATGGCAAGTGGGATGATGGATGCCTTACAGAGGATTCAAAAGTTGTATTGAGCGAGGATTCAGGTGTTCTTCATTATGCGCAGGAATGTTTCGAAGGCCTTAAGGCTTATGAGACAGAAGATGGCAAGATCGTTACTTTCAGACCTGACCTCAACGCCAAGAGAATGGTTGATTCAGCAAAGAGACTTGAGATGCCTCCTTTCCCTGAAGACAGATTTATCAAGGCTGTAGAAGAGGTTGTTGCAGCTAACAGAGACTGGGTTCCTCCATATGGAAGCGGAGCTACACTTTACATCAGACCTGTAATGTTTGCTACAGGCAATGTTATCGGTGTTAAACCTGCTGATGAGTATCAGTTCAGAATCTTTGTTACTCCTGTAGGCCCATATTTTAAGGGCGGCGCAAAGCCAATCGTTGTAAAGATCAGTGACTTTGACAGAGCAGCACCACACGGAACAGGAAATATCAAGGCAGGTCTTAACTATGCTATGAGCTTACATGCTATCGTTACAGCTCATGAAGAAGGTTTTGCTGAAAATGTATATCTTGATGCAGAATCAAGAACATATATCGAAGAGACAGGTGGAGCAAACATCATCTTTGTTAAAAAGGATGGCGGACTCGTAGTTCCACAGTCACACACAGATTCAATTCTTCCATCTATCACAAGAAGATCAATCGTTTATGTTGCAAGAGAGATTCTGGGTCTTAATGTTGAGGAGAGACCAGTTAAGCTTTCAGAAGTAGATGACTTCGCTGAGATGGGACTTTGCGGAACAGCTGCTGTTATCAGCCCTGTTGGCAAGATCAATGACCATGGCAGAGAGATTTGCTTCCCGAGCGGCATGGATGAGATGGGACCGGTTATCAAGAAGCTCTATGATACACTTACTGGTATTCAGATGGGCACTGTTGAGGCTCCTGAAGGCTGGATCCATGTGATTGAGTAATAGAGAGTTGTCTTAGAAATGATGAAGGGGCTGTCACACTAAATTAGTGCGACAGCCTTATTTTGTGTTACAATACAAGTTATGAATCAAGTGAAAACGGGGATAAGAATTTGATAGCATATGTGAATGGAATTTTGGAAAGTATTGAAGAGGGAAATGCAGTAGTTGATGTAAATGGCGTTGGCTACAATGTTAATATATCAGGGTCCACAATGGACAGGATGCCTGGAATTGGAGAGGCGGTTAAGCTCTACACTTATACCAATGTAAAAGAGGATGCTTTTACCTTGTTTGGTTTTCTTTCAAGGGATGAGCTTAATCTTTTTAAGATGCTCATTACTGTAAATGGCATAGGACCTAAGGGAGGTCTTGCCATTTTGTCAGTTATGACGCCGGATGATCTGAGGTTTGCTATTATTGCCGGGGACAGCGGCGCAATTTCCAAGGCTCCCGGAGTTGGAAAAAAGACAGCGGAGAGAATTACTCTTGAACTCAGGGATAAGATAAAGGCAACAGAAGACAGTATGCTTGCTTCTGCGGCAGGTCTTTCTTCATCAGACATTGGAGATTCTGAGAGTCCTGCAAGAGATGAGGCTGTGGCAGCGCTTGTTTCTCTCGGATATAATGCTACGGATGCAACAAAGGCAGTGCGAAAAGTGCTTTCCGTTAATCCGGAAATGTCAAATGACACTGAGCTGCTCTTAAAGCAGGCATTAAAAGAGATGTTTTGAAAATAGATTGTAACAGGGAAGAATTGTATGGAAAAACGTAAGATAGTAACAAATGCCAGGGGAGTGGACACTCAGGAAAACGCAGAGGATGCCAAAATAGAGGGGTCACTTAGGCCAAGGAGCCTTGACTCATATATTGGACAAAAGAAAATAAAAGAGAGCCTTAAGATATATATAGAAGCTGCAAAGGGAAGAGGCGAGAGCCTTGATCACCTTCTTTTTTACGGGCCTCCCGGACTTGGAAAGACGACACTTGCCAGCATTATTGCCAATGAGATGGGCGTCAATATAAAGATAACTTCAGGCCCTGCTATTGAGAAGCCTGGGGATATGGCAGCGATTCTTAATAATCTGCAGGAGGGTGATGTCCTTTTTGTAGATGAGATCCACAGACTAAACAGGCAGGTTGAGGAAGTTCTTTATCCTGCGATGGAAGATTACTGTATAGACATCATGATCGGAAAGGGACCTACAGCAAGGTCCATAAGGCTTGACCTACCGCACTTTACCCTGATTGGAGCAACCACCAGGGCGGGAATGCTTTCAGCGCCTCTTCGTGACAGATTCGGAATGATCCATAGGATGGAATTTTATGATATTGATGAGCTTTGCACTATCATCAGACAGTCTGCCAAGGTTTTGAACGTTGATGTTGATCCTAATGGAGCAAAAGAGATGGCTAGAAGGAGTCGTGGGACACCTCGTCTTGCCAACAGGATACTTAAGAGAGTAAGAGATTTTGCTCAGGTAAGGTATGATGGCTCCATAACAGAAGAGGTCGCCAATGTGGCTTTGGACCTTATGGATGTAGATAAGCTTGGTCTTGACCATACTGACAGAAATATTCTTTTGACTATGATAAATAAGTTTGGTGGTGGCCCTGTGGGACTTGATACTCTTGCGGCCGCAATAGGCGAGGATTCCGGCACCATTGAAGACGTCTATGAGCCATATCTTATAAAGAATGGACTTATTAACAGAACGCCCAGGGGAAGAGTTGTAACAGATGAGGCTTATCATCATTTAGGGCTTGAAAACCCAAGTGATGGCGATATATAATCATGAAGTATACATCGTAATAATTCGATAATTAATTTGTGTTCGGGGGGAGTTAACATGGCATCCAAGACAGATACCGAAGTTATCATTGGTGGGAAAGTTTTTACCTTAAGCGGATATGAAAGTGAAGAGTATCTGCAGAAGGTTGCTTCATATATCAACAATAAGATTGCTGAATATAATAAGATTGATGGATTCAAGAGGCAGCCGATTGATACTCAAAATGTCCTTCTGCAGCTCAACATTGCAGATGATTATTTCAAATCTAAAAAGCAGATTGAGCTTATGGAAGAGCAGCTTTCAGAAAAAGAAAAAGAGCTATATGATCTGAAGCACGAGCTTATCGCAACTCAGATCAAGCTTGAGAATACTGAAAAGAACAGTAAGAGCCTGCAGACTAAGCTTGATGATTCATCCAAAAAGATTATTCAGCTTGAGACTCAGGTCAAAGGAACAGGAAGTAAAAAGTGATTGTTTAGGCTGTCTGATGACAGCCTATTTTTGAGTTAAAAGATATTATGAAGAAAGTAGAATTACTTGCCCCGGCCGGGGGTTATGAAACAATGGTTGGCGCCTTTAATGCAGGTGCTGATGCCGTTTATCTTGGTGGAGCGAAATTTGGCGCCAGAGCTTACGCTGATAATTTTGATACTCAGCAGGTTTTGGACGCTATTTCTTATGCACATTTATTCGGCAAAAAAATCTATATGACTGTGAACACTCTTGTAAAAGAGAGAGAATACAGTGAGTTATACGATTTCATGCTCCCTTTTGCAGAGAAAAAGCTTGATGGAGTTATTGTTCAGGATCTTGGAGTTATGAAACTAATAAGAGATGAGTTCCCGGATATTGAACTTCATGCAAGTACACAGGCAACTGTAACAGGTGTAAATGGTGCCAGACTCTTAAAAGAACTTGGCTGTGTAAGAGTCGTTCCTGCAAGAGAGCTTAGTCTAATGGAGATGAAAGAGATCAGGGAAAAGGCTGACGTGGAAGTAGAAGCCTTTATTCATGGCGCAATGTGCTACTGCTATTCAGGGATGTGTCTTTTTAGCAGTATGGTTGGAACCAGAAGCGGCAACAGAGGCAGATGTGCACAGCCCTGCAGACTGCCGTATTCTCTTGCAGGCGCGAAGGCTAAAGAGCAGTATCCCCTTAGTCTTAAGGATATGTGCACTGTTTCCATTATTCCTGAACTTATTGAAGCCGGAATAGATTCTTTTAAGATTGAAGGAAGAATGAAACGCCCTGAATATGCTGCCGGCGTTACATCTATTTACCGCAAATATATCGATCTGTATTATAAAGAGCCCATGGCGCATCATGAGATTTCAAAAGAGGATATGGAGGTACTCAGCTCTCTATACCTAAGGTCTCAGATCAGTCAGGGGTATTATCACAAGCACAACGGCAAGGACATGGTAACTCTTGATTCTCCGTCTTATAACGGCACGTCAGATAAGGTGCTTTCTGATGTAAAAGAGAAATATCTTGATAGAGAGTTGAAGCTTAAATGTAAGCTTAGCTGCAGGCTTTGCGTTGGAGAAGAGGCATCTCTTATTATGTCTCTTGTTCATAGTGGGCAGGAGATTGTTCTTGAAACACATGGTAACAAAGTTCAGGAGGCTTCAAAGCGTCCTATGGACAAGGAAAGCGTTCTTAAACAGCTTTCAAAGTTTGGCGGCACAGCATTTGAACCTGAGAAAATTGATATAGATATAGATGATCGCGGAAGTGGAAAGGGCATTTTTATTCCTGTAAGTGAGCTCAATGAACTTAGAAGGAATCTATGTGATCAGATGATTGCATGCATTACTGAGCCAGATAACGACTGTGCTACTATGAAGGTAACAAAAGAAAACGCAGATGAGCTTGAAAGTAAGGTATCTAAACTACCTGATCACAAGCCTTGTCTTCACGTTCTTGTTAATACAACGCAGCAGCTTAAGAGTGCGCTTGAGGTTCAGAGCAAAAAACATAATATATCCAGAATCTATATTGACAGCAATCTTGTTTTTGGAAGTGATGGCTCTTTTGACGGCGATGGAGCTGAGATTTTTGTGGCGCTTCCTTATATGACAAGGCATGAAAACTTTGATGGAACCCTTGATATTGAAAAGATAGCAGATTCTGCTATGGAGAAGGGAATTTCAGGGCTTCTCGTGCGAAATCTTGAACAGCTTGGGATACTTAAGTTTAGAGGATATACAGGTAAGATTGTCCTTGATTATGGTATGTATATTTGGAATGAGCAGGCAGCTTCCATGGTAAAAGATATGGTATCAGAAGTGTCTGTTCCCCTGGAGCTTACTATTCATGAGGCAGCTGAAGTAACAGATAAAGTCAGGAAAAACCTTGGTATTCCTGTATCTTTTAATGTTTATGGATACGCTCCAATGATGATAAGTGCAGGGTGTGTTAAAAAAACACTTGATAAATGCAGCGGTAATCAGGGAAAAATATCGGTTTCTCAAACTGCTATTGTAGATAGAATGGGCAATGAGCTTAAGGTAACAACCAATTGCCGTAATTGTTACAATGTTATTTGGAATGCACTTCCAACATCGCTTCATAAAAAAATGGAGAATATTGCAGGTAGATTTTCTTTTGATAATTACAGAGTAGATCTGACAGTTGAGGATAGAGTAGCATCATTAAAGGTCCTTAACGGATATTCAGACTTTTTAAGTAGCGGTGCCATAGGCAAAGAGTTTGATGATCTCAAATTTACAACCGGGCATTTTAAACGCGGAGTAGAATAGACTAATGGAATTATACGTAACTGAAATATCAAAATATGTAATTGCTTTTCTTATGTTTTTATATACGTTGGAAGCATTTGTTGCATTTAGATGGCGTACTGAAAAAAAGAGAACAGGACTATATATCAGACAGATCATATTGATGTTTGCGGTGCAGATCGCATGTTTTGTTCAGATAATGGCAAGAACCGGGAAGCCGGTTTACCTGTTTTTCTTTGCTTTTCAGATAATTGCCTTTTCATCGGTAATTCTTTTGTTTTATGTTATCTATCCTGACGGAAACAGGCTCATCATAAACAACAGTTGTATGCTCATGATGATAGGTCTTATCATGCTTACAAGACTTTCTTATGACAGGGCTGTGAAGCAGTTCTTTATTATTGTCGCTTCGTTCGTAATAGGCTTTATTGTACCCGAGATCATATTCAGATTTGAGTTCCTTAAGAAATTCACATGGATATATGCGGCTATGGGCGTCGTGGCAATAGGAATAGTTCTTCTTTTGGGTGCTGTTACTAATGGATCCAAAATTTCCTACACAATTGGCGGCATAACACTTCAGCCCTCTGAATTTGTTAAGATCCTCTTCTTGTTCTTCATGGCAGGAGCTCTTGACAGTGCAGAGAATATCTGGCAGCTATTTCTTGCTTCAGCGGTAGCTGCAATACATGTAATAATCCTGGTTTTGTCAAAAGACCTGGGAAGTGCCCTTATCTTTTTTGTAATTTATCTGGCGCTTATATATATATCAACAGAGAATATCGGGTATTTGGCCATGGGGCTTTCTTTTGGAGCGCTGGCAAGTGTGATCGCATATAAGCTCTTTTCACATATTCAGGTCAGGGTTCAGGCATGGCTTGATCCTTTCTCAGATATCGAATCAACAGGTTATCAATTATCACAGTCCCTTTTTGGTATAAGTTCAGGCGGATGGTTTGGACTTGGCCTTTATGGAGGAACACCAAAGTCAATTCCATTTGTAGAGCAGGACTTTATTTTTTCTGCCATAGCAGAGGAAATGGGAGTTATTTTTGCTGTGCTCATGGCACTTATCTGTGTCAGCACGTTCATTGAAATAATGAGACTTGGTTATTTTCTTAGAGATACATATTACAGACTTGTAGTCTGCGGAATAGGAGTTGCCTATATTTTTCAGACTTTCCTTACAATTGGCGGCGGATCAAAGTTTATTCCGCTTACGGGTGTAACACTGCCATTTGTGAGCTATGGCGGCTCATCTGTGCTCGTAACAATAATGATGATCATGATAACACAGGGAATCTTTATGATCAGAACAGATGAGAGATATGAAGCTATTGAAAGAATGAAGAGGCGCAGAGAAAATGAGAGAAGACAAGAATACTAACAGGAAGAAGATAAGATCATATCCAATCATTGTGCTTTCTGTGTTCTATGCTGTTTTGTTCGGGGCTATGCTTGGTTATATCTGCTATTATTCATACTCAAACAGACAGACCCTTATGAATAACAGTTTCAATACAAGACAGGCAATTCTTTTGGCACAGAATTCAAGAGGAAAGATCCTTTCAAGGGATGGAGAAGTCCTGGCTTATACAGAGGAAGCAGAGGATGGAACGGAAACAAGGATCTATCCCTATGAAAAAGAATTTGCTCATGTAGTTGGCTATGCAACAAACGGTAAGGCAGGAATAGAAGCGCTTGCCAATTACTATCTTATCAATACAAGTATTGATCTTTCCGAGAAAGTAAAGCTTGATGCTACAGGTGCTAAGTATCCGGGTGACAATGTTGTGAGCACTTTGGATGTAAATCTTCAGGAAGTAGCTTACAATGCGCTTTCTGCCAGAAAAGGAGCAATCGTAGTTTCTAATCCTAAAACCGGTGAGATATTGGCGATGGTATCAAAACCAGATTTTGATCCCAATTCCATAGCTCAGGAGTGGGATAGCCTTTTGGCTGATAAATCCACTGATGCAAAGCTGTTAAACAGAGCAACTCAGGGCCTTTACCCTCCCGGATCAACATTTAAGATCATTACATCACTTGCTTACTTAAAAGATCATCCTACAGATTATGCTAATTACAGATATACATGTTCCGGAAGCTTTAGCATCGGAGAAGATAAGATTTCCTGCTACCACGGACAGGTTCACGGTAGCCTTGACCTCTTTACATCCTTTGCTGAATCATGTAATTCATCTTTTGCCAATATAGGTATGGGGGTATCCGGGAAGTCTTTTAGCACCACTTTAAATGATCTGATGTTTGGTCAGGAACTACCTTTGGAAGTTCTCTATTCAAAGAGCAGTGCCGAGTATTCCGACGATATGTCAAATGCAGATAAAATGCAGCTTTCCATTGGTCAGGGAACAACTTCTGTAACGCCAATGCATATGAATATGATCACATGTGCTGTTGCTAATGACGGAGTTCTTATGAAGCCTTGTTTCTATACTCAGGTTAAGAGCGAAGAGGGAAAGGTTGTTGAGAATGTTTCTTTTGAAAAATATAAGAGACTTATGTCTTCTGAGGAGTCAGCTATTTTAAAGAAAATGATGGAGCAGGTTGTTCAAACAGGAACAGCCAGCAAGCTAAAGGGCTTATCCTATAGCGCTGCAGGTAAGACAGGCTCTGCTGAGTTTAATTCTCAGTCAGATTCCCATGCCTGGTTTACAGGATATGCTCCTGCTGAAGATCCGCAGATCTGCGTGACGATAATAGTTGAAAATGCAGGAAGCGGCGGAAGCTACGCAGTTCCTATCGCTAAGCGTATTTTTGACGCATATTTTGGAGTGGAGTGATCTGCCCGTAAAAAAGTATAATAATCAGCTCTAATATGTTAGAATTGATTGTAAATTATATATGTGAATTAAAAAGTTTTTCCTTGGGAGTTGAGATGAAAAAAAGAGGATTCTGTGAGTTTTATAAGGATCTGTACTGGGGAGCTTCTGTAAATAACAAGGCACTGGTCAAATGGAAACTAAAACATGGAGCGGGGCAGCTTTCTATTTTTTGTGTTACAAGAGCCTTGAATACAAGTGACCAGCTTGATATTGTGCACTGTGCTTTCTTAAAACAGGCTTATTTTAAAGCACATCCTTCCTATATTTATGGAATTGCTACCAGTCATGATGAGGCGGTTGACCTGGTGCTCAGAATTTCGCAGGAAGCATCCATGGCTGGCCTGGACGGAAGACTTATTGATTATCTTGATAGCAGAGAAAGTAGTAATTCGCAGAGCTTATCTTGAAATAAGAAAAATTGATTGACGGGGATTTTTATGTTGGCGGATGTATTAACATTTTTGAAGATATTAGGGATTATTCTGCTTTGTGTAATTGGATTTATCCTTATTCTTTTACTTCTTATCCTGTTTGTTCCTGTCAGATACAGGATTGACAGTTTAATACCGAGAACAGATCTGGAAAAGGGTTTTGATGTAGAAAAAATATATGCCAAGGTGTCATTTTCCTGGCTTCTTCACATTTTAAGCGGTGGAATAGTATATCCGGAGAACAAGCAATTTGAAGTCAGATTATTTGGCATCAGGATTTTTCCTTTAAGGAAAAAGAAGGAAAAGGCCGATAATATAGATAATAAAGACGAGGAAAAACCTTCAAGTGGCGTTGTGGAAATGAGTAATATTCCTGAAAGTGATCATGTGGAGGAGGCGAAGGAAGAAGCAGATTCTGTAGAAGCAGATTCAGCTGAAATTTCAGAAGATGAAGTGAGTAATTCTTCTGATGAAAATGCTACTGAAAATGAATCCGATCGCGAAGCTTCTGATGAGCCCAAATCATTTTTAGATGTACTTTGGAATATCATAGATAAGGTTACTAATATTCTGGAAACGCCACAAAATGTGTTTGAAAAAATACAATATACAATATCTAGAGTTTGTGGTAAGATTAGTATGATTAAAACCACAATAGAGAACGACATCTTTAAGAGAGCATTTGGCCTCGTAAAGCGTAAACTTTTAAGGATCATCAAGATGATCCTTCCTGACAAATGTAATATCAGATTAGGTCTTGGAACCGGGGATCCGGCACAGACGGCTGAGCTTGTTGGTATCTTTGGAGCTATGTATCCTTTTCTTTTTAACAAGGTCAGTTTTGAGCCTGATTTTGATGAGAAAGTCATAGAAATGGATGCACATTTGAAAGGGCATATTACAGTATTTACCATTGTTTACAGTGCGGCGGTCTGCTTTTTTAACAAAGATGTGAAAAAGGTAATCAGACGCTTCAAAAAAATATTAAGATCTTAATAAAAACTGATTATCTGGAGGGTATGATGGGAGAGAATAATTTTAACGGCGTAGTTGAGTCATTATTAAACGGAATGCATTCTGTAATTGAGGCCAAGACAGTAGTTGGTCAGCCTACTCAGGTTGGTGATACTATTGTACTTCCTTTGGTAGATGTATCTTTTGGCGTTGGAGCCGGTGCAACATCTGCTGACAAGAAAAACGGCGGAACAGGTGGATTTGGTGCCAAGATGTCTCCAAGTGCAGTCCTTGTTATCAAGAATGGCTCCACAAAACTTGTTAATATCAAGAATCAGGACGCTGTTACAAAGGTCCTTGATCTTGTACCGGATATTGTGGATCGCTTTGCAAGCAAAAAAGAAAATATGATGGACGATGGCGAAGCGGTAGACATTGCTTTTCCTCAGGAAGACAATAAAGAGTAGTGTTGTAAGAGCTGCCTTTTGACAAAAAAAGTCAATATAGGCGGCAGTAGTAACGGGGGCAATTACTATGGTAGAAAAGAGAAATTTGGAAGAGATTATCTTAAACGGCACAGAGGATGATCTTTCAGAACTTCGCGTATGGCTTTTTAAAGAGAGTGTACGTCTTGAGAATCAGGAGAGTGCGCTGTCTGAGCGATATGCTCGTTTGGAAGCAGATGAGCAGGCTTTTAGAGACAGGATGGATATAGCAGAGAGAAAGCTTGAAACTGCATCCAAAAAACTTAATAATGATAAAGCTTTATTTGAACAGAGATTAAAAATCCTCAACAGCGGATTTGATCAGCTTAACAGCGATAAAAAGAAACTCGAGGCTGACTTTATCAGACTTGAGAGAGAAAAGATGTATCAGAGAGAAAATGAGTATGATGCTCTGGATCTTCTTTTCAGAGGAGCCAACACTCCACTCACATTGAAAAAGAGATATAAAGACCTCATGAAAATGTTCCATCCTGACAATATAAGCGGGGATGCAGACATGGTTCAGCTTATAAATCAGGAATATGCTTCACTTTGCAGGCAGTATGACATGAGTGCTTTTAATTAAAAAATAATTTTGACAACATAGTATTTATATGATAACCTTTATCAAGTCATTGCCTGTCTTGGGCAATGACTTGTGTATGTTCTAAGGGGAAATGGTTATACAGTATTTATCAGGTGCTGTATGCTGACAGATCTTTTTGGCATTTCTGCCAGGAATTTCAAAGAGTAACTTGTAAAAAGAATTAACAAATTTGTAGAAAAAATTATTGACACAATCGAACACTTGTTTTAGTATGTTTATATACAGAACGAATGTTCTTAAAAAGGAGATTGGTATGGAAAGAGAAGATAAACAAAAAGCATTAGAGGCAGCTCTTGGACAGATTGAGAAACAGTTCGGTAAGGGCGCTGTTATGAAGCTTGGCGACTCATCAGATACTATGAATATAGAAACTATCCCAACAGGATCACTTAGCCTTGATATCGCGCTTGGCCTTGGTGGTATTCCTAAGGGAAGAATTATTGAGATCTATGGACCTGAGTCCAGTGGTAAGACTACAGTTACACTGCATATGATAGCAGAAGTTCAGAAGCGCGGAGGCATTGCCGGATTCATCGATGCTGAGCATGCTCTTGATCCTGTATATGCTAAGAACATCGGTGTTGATGTTGACAATCTTTATATTTCACAGCCTGACAGTGGTGAGCAGGCCCTTGAGATCACAGAGACCATGGTACGTTCATGTTCTATAGATATTGTTGTAGTGGACTCAGTTGCAGCCCTTGTTCCTAAGGCTGAGATTGATGGAGATATGGGTGATTCACATGTGGGTCTTCAGGCAAGACTTATGTCACAGGCTCTTCGTAAACTTACTGCTGTTATCAGTAAGTCAAACTGTACAGTAGTATTTATCAACCAGCTTCGTGAAAAGGTTGGCGTTATGTTCGGTAATCCTGAGACAACAACAGGTGGACGTGCTCTTAAGTTCTATTCTTCAGTTCGTATGGATGTTCGTCGTATTGAGGCTATTAAACAGAACGGTGAGAACATCGGTAACAGAACAAGAGTCAAGGTAGTTAAGAACAAGATTGCGCCTCCATTCAAAGAGGCAGAGTTTGATATCATGTTTGGTAAGGGTATCTCAGCTACAGGTGATATTCTCGATCTTGCTGCAGGCGTTGATATTGTTAATAAGAGTGGTGCATGGTACCAGTATGAGGGAGAGAAGATTGGACAGGGCCGTGAGAATGCCAAGCTCTATCTTGAGAATAACCCTCAGATCAGAGACGAAATTGAAGCGAAAGTTCGTGCACACTACGGACTTCCTGTAGATAATTTCTCTAATGCAGCTGCAGTAAGTTCAGCGGCTGATGGCGATGATGAAGCAAAGGCAACCAAGAAGAGCAAAGCTTCTAAATAATCAGATAAAAAATGTTAATCGGTGGTCGTAATGACCACCGATTCTTGTATAAATGAAAAACTGTAAAGAATTAGCATTTGATGTTTTCAATGAGGAATGTTGGCATGATTATTTCAGACATAGTCGAATTTGATAAAAAGCGAAGCAAGGTATTCATAGATGGGGAATTTGCTTTTTTGCTTTATAAAGGCGAGCTTAGGGATTATAAGATAAAACTTGATGCTGAGTTGTCAGAGAATGCTTATGAAGAGATCACATCAGAACTACTTCCCAAAAGAGCTATCAAGAGAGCCATGAATCTTTTGCAAAAGAAGGACTATACTGAAAAAAAGCTTAGGGATAAGCTTTCTGAAGGTTTATATTCTGATGATGCCATTGATGCAGCAATTGAATATGTTAAATCATACAGATATTTAGATGACCACAGATTTGCTAGAGATTACATTGTTTATCACATTGAAAGCAGAAGCAAGAACAGAGTTATTCAGGATCTTTCTGCCAAAGGAATTGATAAACAGACCATTTTGGATATATTTGATGAGCTTGAGAGTGAAGGTCTTTTTGAAAGCGTTTCTGAAACTGAACTTAATCAGATAGAGCATTTATTGCAAAAAAAACACTATGATCCTGAAATTGAATATAAGGAAAAACAGAAGATTATGGCCTTTTTACTTAGAAAAGGGTACAGTATGGACCTTGTAAAAAAGGCAATGGATAACTTTTAATTTTTCTTTTGATTTTCTGATTTTATCCTATTTGCGCTTCTTGACACTGCCATTTATAAAAGGTAAAATTTAAAGTGTTGTAAAATTGTATTAAAGAGAGTATATTTTGGGCTCTCTATACAAAATATTGTACAATGAAAATTGAATAAGGAGGTGCTCCTGTAATGACCACTGTTATTATTGCAGTAGTAGCAGCTCTTGTCGCTTTTGTTGCAGCATGGTTCATATCCACAGGTTATCAGAAAAAAGTTACTGAGGGTAAGATCGGAAGTGCAGAGGAAAGGGCAAGAAAGATTATTGACGAAGCACTCAAAACTGCCGAAGAAACGAAGCGTGAGAAACTTCTTGAAGTAAAGGAAGAGGCACTGAAAACACGTAATGATCTCGAGAAAGAAGTAAAGGACCGTCGTAATGAGGTTCAGCGTACCGAGAGAAGGATTCAGCAGAAAGAGGAAAACGTCGAAAAAAGATCTGAAGCGATTGAAAGAAAAGAGCAAAGCTTAAATGCCCGTGAAGAGGCACTGAGCAAGAAGAGTGAAGAGGTTGCAAAGCTAAACGAACAGAGGATACAGGAACTTGAAAAAATCTCTGGCTTAACCTCCGAGCAGGCAAAAGAGTATCTTTTAAAGATTGTCGAAGATGATGTAAAACACGAATCAGCTGTCATGATCAAAAACATGGAAGCTGAGGCAAAGGAAGAAGCAGATAAGAGGGCTAAGGAGATAGTTGTTAACGCGATTCAGCGTTGTTCAGCTGACCATGTTTCTGAAACTACAATTTCTGTAGTTCAGCTTCCTAACGATGAGATGAAGGGTAGGATCATCGGTAGAGAAGGTAGGAATATTAGAACTCTTGAAACAATGACTGGTGTTGATCTTATTATTGATGATACACCGGAAGCTGTAGTAATTTCTGGTTTTGACCCTATACGTCGAGAGGTCGCTCGTATAGCACTTGAGAAACTTATTGTTGATGGAAGAATTCACCCGGCAAGAATCGAAGAAATGGTTGAGAAGGCACAGAAAGAAGTTGCTGCCAAGATCAAAGAAGAAGGTGAAAATGCTGCTATCGAGGCAGGAGTTCACGGACTTCATCCTGAAGTTATCAAGATTCTTGGTCGTATGAAGTTCAGAACAAGCTACGGTCAGAATTGTCTTAAACATTCTGTTGAGGTAGCGCAGCTCTGCGGACTTTTAGCTTCTGAGCTTGGACTTGATGTTCGAGTTGCTAAGAGGGCAGGTCTTTTACATGATATTGGTAAGGCTGTTGACCATGAACTTGAAGGTTCACATATTCAGCTTGGCGTAGATATCTGTAAAAAGTATAAGGAATCTCAGATCGTTATCAATGCGGTTGAGGCACATCATGGTGATGTTGAGCCACAGTCACTTATAGCAGTCCTTGTTCAGGCAGCTGATACAATTTCATCAGCTAGACCGGGCGCTAGAAGAGAGACTTTAGAAACTTACACATCCAGATTAAAAGAACTCGAGGATATTACCAATAGCTTTAAGGGTGTTGATCACTCATTTGCTATTCAGGCTGGTAGAGAAGTCAGAGTAATGGTAGTTCCTGAGCAGGTTTCAGATGCCGATATGGTACTTATGGCTCGTGATATTGCCAAGAAGATCGAGGATGAAATGGAATATCCAGGTCAGATCAAGGTTAATATCATTAGAGAGAGTAGAGCAACTGAATACGCTAAATAAGTTTAAAAGGCTGTCCAATATGGACAGCCTTTTTTGTGTGTAAAACAGAGCCATGCGGCATAACCGACATTTTTTCTCAATATGCGTCCATAAAATATCTTGATAGGTGTGTAAGCATATGCTAACATAACAGTGTTAGCAACAGCTAACATTCATCTAATATGTTTCCATTTACAAATAAAATAATACTGGAGGAATAAGTATGAGTAAGGTTAAAGTAGTTTATTGGTCAGGAAGTGGCAACACTGAGGCTATGGCTAATGCAGTAGCTGATGGAATCAGACAGGGCGGAGCAGAAGCTGAAGTTGTGACATTTGATTCTATCAGCCCATCTGATCTTTCATCCGATACTTCTATTGCATTAGGATGCCCTGCAATGGGAGCGGAGGTTTTAGAGGAATCTGTTGTTGAGCCATTTATTTCAACATTTGAAAATCAGTGCGCAGGCAAAAAGCTTGGCCTTTTTGGTTCATATGGCTGGGGAGATGGCCAGTGGATGCGTGACTGGGTAGACAGAATGAAAGCAGCAGGTGCGACAGTAGTAGGTAATGAGGGAGTAATTGCTAATAGCGCTCCTGATGATGAGGCTGTTGATGCATGCAAGAATTTAGGACTTGCTCTTGTTTAAAAAATTGAAGGGGAAGAGTTAAGCTAAAAAATCGGGGATGAGTACGGAACTGGCAAATAAGATCGATAGAAATAATGTAAGACATATGATGGTACTGAGTTGTGCACCTCTTTTAGCAGGGCTAAAGATAGCATCTCTATTTGTTACCAGAGCGATTAATTATGAGGAAGTATTAAGTGTACTTAAGGGGACAGAAGTTGAAATATTGACGCTATCAAACAACAATGGGATGCTTACTCTTTTGCTCTACAATAGAAGTGGACTATCACAATATCTGAATAAAAATATGATTGCTTCTTTTTTAAGAAAGCTGGATTATGAGAACACTGATGTGGATTCTGTGTTAAAAGAGTTTTCTTTCAGGTATAGTCTTTATCTTATGGATCGAATGGACTTTCCACATGAAATGGGAATCATACTTGGATATCCGCTTGAAGATGTTAATGGCTTTATGTGCAACGGAGGCAAAAACTATCTTTATAGTGGATACTGGAAGGTGTATTGTCGCCCTCAGGCCGCTAAAAAGCTTTTTAGAGAGTATGATAGAGCCACAGAACGTATGATAAAAGAATTAGTTGAATAAAAAGAGGATATAGTACTTGATAAAATTGATTGTGTGCAATATAATATCATTATGTTTCATGATTAAAAGAAAAATCTGTACATTGTATATTAAAAAAATGTGGAGAGGGGCTTTGAGATGCACGAATCAGGTGAAGACTATATCGAGACAATATACCTTTTAAAAAAGAAGAAGGGAATGGTCCGTTCTATCGATGTTGCTAATGAGCTTGGCTTTTCAAGACCTAGCGTTTCAAGAGCGGTAGGAATCTTAAAAGACAACGGACTGATCGTTGTGGAGAATGATGGCGAACTTGTTCTTACAGAGGAAGGATTAAAGACTGCAAAAAAAGTTTACGAAAAGCATACCAACCTTACCAAGTTTTTGATGCTTACTGCTGGAGTTAACGAGGAAATCGCTGAGAACGATGCTTGCAGGATCGAACATATTATTAGTCCTGAAACTTTTAAGGGAATTAAGAAATTCGTTAAAGAGAATGCGAAATAATCATAATTATTTATGAGTCATGAAAGGTTTTCTTTCTACTTTTTATGATTAAAACTGAATATTGATTATAGGACTATTTAGGCGCAATTGCAGTATTACTGTGATTGCGCCTTTATTTTTTGTTTATATAAATGTCTAAAATGTGTCCATTTTATGAAATTTTAATTTATTTTTACAAAAAAACGACTGATTATGATGATTTTTATGATTGACATTCTTTTATGATAAAAAAGGATTTTTTTATGAGATTTTATGAGAGGGAGGTAGTGTAATGTACAAAAAGCTACGGAGATTTATTACACTTGTTCTGGCGCTTGCACTTATTACTACTAATTTTGGCAGTGATTTTGCAAGTGCAAGGGCATATGCTGTTGCTGATGAGGCTGAATTGGAAGTAACGGTTGATTCATCTGAAATTGGTGACATTTTCGAGGATATTTCTGATGTTGAGACGTCAGAAGAGTCTGAGGAAGATGAGGAGGAAATAGTCGACACTGAGGAAAAAACAGAAGTTGACAATTCTACAGCAGAGGCAGCTACAGAGGAAGCTACTCTTGTTGAGGAAAAAAGTGAGGGTTTAGAGAATAATATAGAAGAGTCTGTTAAGGAAAGCTCAGCTGAGGGAGAAGCAGTTGCAGCTATTTCTAACAGCACAGAAGAAAATGATGCGGCTTCTCTTGTATCATCAGATGCGGCAGCATTTTCAAGTTCCGAGGATGCAGCTACGCTGGCAAGTTCAGATGCGGCAGCTTTTGCATCATCAGATGCAGCAGCACTTGCAAGTTCTGAGGAAGAAGAACCAATAGAGTTTAGTCCGGATCCTGTAATTTTAAACGGAGTTAAGATTACTCTTTACGCTGTTCCAGGAGTTCTTCCTAATGATGCAGAGCTTCAGGTCTCAGAAATTGAAAGTAATCTTGAAGATAAGATTACAGAAGCTATTGATGAAGATACAGGTGCAGACGTTGAGGTAGTAAAGACAATCTCTTACGATATCAAGATCTATTCAGAGAGCGAGGGGGATTTCGTTCAGCCTGAAGATGGAACTGTAAGAGTTACTTTTGAGGAAATTGACGAGGCTTCCGATGAGGAAATAGCACTTGCTGTTTACCATGTTGAAGAGTCCGGTGAAGAAGTTGAAAACGTTGATGAGGTAAAAAAAGGAGAGGAAAATTCAACTGAGACAGAAATAGGCTTTGATGCAAAGCATTTCTCAATTTATACAATTGCGTTCCTTAAAGATGCAGTTAAATTTGGACAAATCAAAATATTTGCATTAGATGAGAATAAGAAAGAGATAACTATTACAAATAAAGGTGAAACGGAGATTAATCTTACAGAGAATAAGGTGTTTACGCCAGAAGATATTGCTCTTAATCTTGCAGGATACACCTTCGAAAGAGCTTTTAGATACTATACCTGGAGAAACGAAGAGGCTCAGATTACCAGGATAGAAGCTAATGCTGATGAAAAGACAACAACAGTCTATGCAGATTATAAAGGTAAAGAAGTTAAATATGTTTATACATGGGGAGCTGTTATTCCTGAAATTTATTTAATATATAAGAGCGATGAGACTTTAAAAGATGATGATCTTGTTTATTTCTACGTACTTATAACTGGTAATGACTTGCCTGATAGTTCAGTAGGGCAGGATTCAGGGCTTTATTATCCTGCAGGAGGTTCCCATGGCGATACAAATGCCAAGTGGCTTGGAAGGGCGGTAAAGCTTGCAAATATTCCTGCGGAACTTAGGGATGGCTGTGATAAAGAAGATTACAGAGTTCCGGGTGGTAATTTATGGGATCTTAAATATGCAAGTGGAGCTCCTTACACAACAGGACTTGTTGATAAGTATATTACAAAGAATCCGGATTCTTCCTTGATAGCCAGCTATTTTGAAAGTGAATTTGAAGGCTTTGGCCTTATACCTGATGATGTATGCTGGTATGTTTATAAAAAGCAGTATGATGCACTTCATATAGATGGATATATCAACAGTGCAGTAACATATGATGCAAATTATGT
>JAEEGH010008995.1_pt1 | contig 23431 bp, 17 predicted proteins | sample 9134181 | NCBI WGS metagenome assembly JAEEGH01 (sample SAMN16246544, study PRJNA631951) | gut metagenome | biome: gut microbiome; feature: rumen; material: DP-attached | host: Bos | place: Iran: Karaj | collected 2018-10
CGTTTTTGTAGATGAACATGCCGGCAAAAAAGCAGAACACAGATATCAGCATCACAAATGAATATACGCTGGTATCTCCGGTAATATCGAACGGTTCAAGACAACGCACATTGAACATAGTAAGAACTCTGACAAGCACCTTGTCAAAAGGCTCCATCCTCCCCGGATATGAACTTCCCAAAGGCAACATCGCATATCCGTATATCGGGAACAGGAGCTGTGTCAGCACTAAAGTCACCACTGCGATATTGCACACAGCTTCAGAGATCATTACCTCTCTGTCGGATTCGGGTAATGCACCTTTTCTCTTCCCACCAAAAACCATTATGCAAAGGATCCCCATCCCGCATAATATCCACATCAAAACAGACAGCATGGCAGTTCCTCCCGTTTAAAGCAATAACCCTTCTATTCTGTTGATTGCATATCTGCTCTTTGTTATCTGATCTGCTTAAAGACTATCATGTGAAAAAACATATAAACAGGGGATAAAATCTTGATATTACCATCAAAGAATACAGATAAAATGATCTGCAACTTACATTCTGTCCTGTTTTCCGTAAAACAGTTTATTATCCGTCTCGATAAGCTTTTTATGAAAAGCATTGATCTCTTTTCTTAACTTTTTGTCCTTTTCTTCATTGGCAAAGCGCTGCCGTCTGACTTCGTCCCAATCAGAAGGGATCGCTGTATTGAAAACGGCCTTGGTTTTAAAACAGGATTCTTCCCCGCTGAGTTCTTTATGTTCATTCCTGAAAGCAGCATAATTGCCTATCATGTCCATAAAACTGTCCCACAATGTAAAATACTCGGCGTATTCATCTTCGGCATTATTCTTCGCATCCGCGATAACTTTTTTGACAGACTTAAGCCTGGTAATGCCAAATCTCCTTGAAGGATCTATCTCGCTTATGGAATTCCAGCCGGCCATTTCAAGAATCCTCATTCTGTATGCGAACATGCTGTCAGGCTTGTCTGAGAAGGCACTCAGCCTGGATGTCCTGTGACGTTTATCGACTTCAATAAATTCTCTGTATATACCGGGACAGCTGTCAATAAGCTCCTGCCTTCTTTCCAGGAGCCGGGCGTGCTCATCTGAATAATGACCGCTGTCAAGCTTTACATTAACATCTAAGAAATCCCAAACATTATCGATCAGTTTCTTGAGTTCAGTAAAGTACATAAGGTCAGAAGCATCCGAATTCTTTATTGCCGCATCAAGAGCTTTGTTAAGAGCTTTCCAGTTTACCCGGATCAGATTTTCATTCAGCTTGACCTGGATAAAACCGATCCATCTGCCGGCACAGAGGATCCGTCCTCTGTTGGCATCAAAATCAGCAGGATCGTCAGCAAGGATCTTGGCAAACATCTTATCTGCCAATTCAAATTCGCCGTTTTTCAGGTAAGAATCAGCTTTGGTTTTCGGTTTGCCGACAAAGACCGAGTAATCGTAAGAAACACCGCAGTGATCGCAGATATAGAGTTTCTTCTCCTTATTTAGCACCAGCCCGGCACCGCACTTCTTGCAAATGACGGTCTTCTTCGGTTTAACCAAAGCATCTCTCTTCTTTGGAACAGCCGGCTTAACAACGGACACTTCAGTTGCCGCTGATTCAGGCTTAAGCTCAGAAAGCTCACTATATGCTTTGTCATAAGCAGCTTTAATCGCACGGATCTCTTTTTTTATCTCTGAAACATTGTTCTTCTGTTCATAAAAAGGTGTTAATACCAACTCATTACGGGACTTAAGTCTTTTTTGCTTAGCCAATAGTTCCGAATACCTCTTTGCCAGGGTGTTCAATTCGGAAAGCTTCCGGAAATACGGACCCGCAGGACCGGAACTGAATCTCGGATCATTACTGAACAGCATAATGAGCTTCATGCTGTATGTTTTCGGATCGTCATAATTATCGAGTGAAGTCACCCCGCCCACTGCACATGCATAACCGTAAAGGTATTCGAAATCTTCAGGTTTTTTAGATAAGAGAAAATCATACTTCTCGCGGGCCTTGATGAATTCATTCCTGCTCAGGCATTCACAGGCCTGCTCAAGGAGATCTTTGCCGTGGAAATAAACAGCATCATAATGATTGCCACAGAATGGACAATCGAAATAGTCCCGGTCTCTGTCTACTTCAAGAAAACTCCCGCACTCAGGACAGGAATACGGTCTTAGTTTTGCCATTGAATATCCCCCGACATTTTCAACAAAGGTTATATAGGCTGGCCGGCCCTCCCTCTTTGTGATGATTCTATCATGTGCCATTCAGCATGTTAATAATCCCGGAACGGACAACCGTTCATATATCCAAAAACTACCGCTTGTGTCATTTCTGTTTATCCGTAAATTCCGGTACGGTAAGATCGGCTCAAATACAAAAAAGGAGTTTGGAATATGGGATATGCAATAAAGACAGAAGGTCTTACAAAGGCCTACAAGGACAAGGTCGCAGTCGACTCGCTCACGCTGACCGTGAATGAAGGTGAACTGATAGCACTCCTCGGGGTTAACGGCGCCGGAAAGACGACGACGGTCAGAATGCTCACGTGCCTGACAAACCCGACGAGCGGCAGAGCCGAGATCCTGGGGCACGATGTGGTCAGAGAAAGAGACCTCGTAAAGAGTCTGGTCGGTGTGTCGCCGCAGGAGACTTCGGTAGCCCTAAACCTTACGGTAAGAGAGAATCTGGAGTTCATTGCAGCACTATATCTGCCCAAAGATAAGATCAAAGCGGCGGTCGAACGTACGATAGATGTTTTCGGGCTCAGGGAATTTGAAAACAAGAAGGCAAAGCTCCTTTCGGGCGGAAACATGCGGAAGATCTCCATTGCAATGGCGACCATCGGCGGACCGAAGATACTGTTCCTGGATGAGCCGACACTGGGGCTGGATGTGCTTGCCAGAAGACAGCTGTGGCGCGAGATCGAGGCTTTGAAAAAAGACACGACGATCATACTTACGACCCACTACATGGAAGAGGCTCAGGCACTGGCAGACCGTATCGTCATACTGACCGAAGGCAAAGTCAGAGCGGTAGGAACTCTCTCTGAGCTTGAGGCAATGACAGGCAGGAAGGGGCTGGAGGAAGTTTTCGTGAGTATTGCGGAAACTTAAGGAATGAGGTGATATTGATGAATAAGACATTAGCTTTTTCGAAGAGAAATCTGATTGAAATGGCAAGGGATCCATTGAGCTGGATCTTCTGCGTAGCATTTCCTTTAGTAATGCTGATAATAATGACAATAGTAAACACAGCGATCCCAAAGGAATCCGGTATGACGATCTTCAGGATCGATAATCTTGCCGGCGGCATCGCAGTATTCGGACAGATGTTCGTTATGCTCTTCACTGCGATCGGTCTTGCAAAGGACCGCGAGAGCTCGTTCCTCGTAAGACTCTATTCTTCGCCGATGAAGAGCCGCGATTTTCTCATCGGATATCTCCTGCCGATGATCGTAACCGCAGTCATTCAGGTAACGGTATCATTCATCGTTGCATTGGTGATCGCACTTGTCACAGGTTATGAGATCAGCGTATCAGGGCTTTTGCTCTGCATCGTTATGGTCATTCCTTCCGCACTGATGTTCTCATCTATAGGACTGCTGTTCGGCACTCTCCTGAACGAGAAGTCAGCTCCCGGCATCTGCTCGATCCTTATCTCAGTCGGCTCAATGCTCGGCGGTATCTGGTTCGATCTGGAAGGTGCAGGCGGCATAATGCAGAAAATAGCAAAGTGCATGCCGTTCTACTATGCAACAAAACTGGCACGCTCTGCCATCGATCTTGACTTCGGCATGGACACTTTCATCATGCCGCTCATCGTTATGGTCTGCTGTGCTTTTGTCATAACATTGCTTGCAGGAGCTGTCTTCGGACACAGGATGAGGAGCGATCTGAAGTGAAATAATGCTATACTCGTGTTATGAAGATCAGCACGGATATCGACAGCAAATATAAAGAACTCGAGCTCAAAGTATGCAGCAAAGACATGACCGGTGAGGTCAGGTCTGTGGTAAGCGAGCTCCATGAGATATTCGACAGAAACCTGACCGGCACTGACACGAAGGGTAACAAGAGGATGATTCGCAGGAGTGAGATCTTCTCCGCCTATTCAGAGGGTCAGCGTGTGATGATACTTACATTAGACGGCCGCTATGCCGTACCGCAGAAACTATATGAACTTGAGAGCGAACTTCAGGAAGCTGACTTCATCAGGATCTCCAGATCAGAGATAGTAAATATCCGAAAGATCAGATCAATCGATATGAGTATCACGGGAACGATCAGACTCGTCATGAAGAACGGTTACGAGACATACGTCTCACGCCGCAATGTCGCCAAGATCAGGGAGCGCTTAACTAAGTTCAGGGAGGAAAACTCATGAAAAACATGCTTAAAGAGTACCTGACCAGGATCGCCATAAGCTTCTCGGTCTCGGCCTTCATGGGCATCCTGATAAACCTCATCATTGACACCGTCGTTAATTCCACCGGCAACGCAGGCTTCATCTCTATGTCGCCCCGGTACGTTGCACTCTTTCCCACCCCGGTCATCGCCGCATACTGCAACGTGCTCATCTACGGGATCATCGGCGCGGTATTCTCCGGCGCCACAGCCATATATGAAGTCGAGCGTATCGGATTCGTAATCCAGAGCCTCATCTACTTCCTGATCACCGCTGCCGCCAGCATGGGCATCACAGTCGTGTTGTGGCAGCTTCACCGCTATCCTGCGGCTTTCATCAGCACAATGACCGGCTATCTCGTAACGCACATCATCATGATCACCATCGAGTACAGGAAGGTCAAGGCCGACATCAAGGCGATCAATGAGATGGCTGAGTAAAGGATCTTAAGATTCCGGTATTTCAGGAAGAGAATAAACAAAGCTCATAACTTTGCCGATGTCAGTGATCCTGCAGAGCCTCCAGTCCCCATTCGCATCTGCATTCTCGAAAACAATATCAGTGTCGACGGAAGTCTTAAACGGACAGCTCTTAAGATCTGCCAGGACTTCGTCATAACTGTCATGCGCCGTCTGATAGACAGACTGCCAGTCCACCATCTCATACTTCACATTCAGACTGGCCTGATTGCCGTTGATCCGCACAGCAGTGATATCGAATTTGATCTCGATGGTGGACGCAATGTATTCCGTACATGATATAAAGCCTTCACCTTCGGCATCTCCATAGTAAGATGTGTCGAAAAGCGTCTCTATTGCAGTGTAGTCACTGTCTTCTTCGGTCCAGTCCGTAAGGCTCCTTAAGGCTTTATAATCAAATTCGTTCAAAGCCTTGTTGAAGTTGATGAGCCTTTCATTCATTACATCCATACTCTTACGGACACCAAAAGCATAACAGCCCGAAAAGCATATTACCACAACGATGCTTAACACCGCCGCAGCTGCTCTTTTAATCCTGTCTTCAACTGCCACTGACATCATTGACTTACCGGTATTCAACTGTTATCAGACTTCCATTGAACCTTCGAAGACCTTTGCACAGTTGCCGGTCATGTATACCGTGTCATCAGTATAATTAATTATGAGATCTCCGCCTTTGAGTATGACTCTGATATCTTCACCTTTTTTGCAGTAACCGTTTTCGCAGGCAGCCACGACTGTTGCACATGCACCTGTTCCGCAGGCCATGGTCTCACCCGATCCTCTCTCCCATACTCTCATCTTGAGTGTATGGTCATCGATTACTTTAACGAATTCGGTGTTGACTCTTTGAGGGAAGATATCCGTCGAATATTCAAACTTCGGGCCGATCGTATTGAGGTCCATGACATCGACTTTGTCAGTGAATACGACGGCATGGGGATTGCCCATGGAAACGGCTGTAATGTTATATTCATCGCCGTCTATATTTACCGGAACGTTGACTGCCCTGTCTCCCGGGAGCGTGCATGGGATCATAGGCGGATTGAGTTCAGCCTTGCCCATATCGACCTTAACTCTTACAACGACACCGCCGGAAGTCATAAGCTCCAATGACTTGATGCCGCTCTTTGTCTCGATCTTCATATGTCTCTTCTTATGACCGCGCTCATCGTACATATATTTAGCAACACATCTTATGGCGTTTCCGCACATCATGCCCTCTGAACCGTCCAGATTGAACATGATCATGCGGCAGTCAGCAACCTTTGAAGGTGCGATAAGAACTATACCGTCACCGCCGACACCGAAATGTCTGTCGCTCATATAGACTGAAAGTGATTCAGGAGAAGAAACCATGCTCTCCATACAGTCGATATAGATATAATCGTTACCTGCTCCCTGCATCTTTATAAAATTGATCTTACGGCGCTTGTCACGCATATTGTTGATGTCGACAAGCTCCGTGTTTATCTCGGAGAAGTGGCTCATCAGTGAGTCTGCAAGCGCATCAGCAGTATCAACAGCCGTAAGGCAGGGAATACCGAGCATGACCGCACGGCGGCGGAGCTTGACAGAGTCTCTTGCAGGAAGTCTTCCCTTTGCGGATGTGGAGATGATGTAATTGATCTTGCCGCTCTCGATAAGAGACATTGTATTGTTCTCATCAGACTCATGGATCTTGGAAACGGCTGTTACTTCCATTCCCGCCTGTCTTAATGCATCTGCCGTGCCGTGTGTGGCATAGAGCCTGAATCCCATTGAGTCGAACTTCTTAGCGATCTCAACGATCTCAGGCTTGTCGGAGTTTCTGACCGTGATAAAAACACCGCCGCGCTTATACATCTTATAGCCTGCAGCTACAAGACCTTTGTACAGAGCTTCCGAGAGGTTTCTTCCGACACCCAGGACTTCACCTGTGGACTTCATCTCGGGGCCTAACTGTGTATCAACGTCTGTGAGTTTCTCGAATGAGAACACAGGAACTTTTACAGCGGTATAAGGCGACTGTCTGTAGAATCCTGTTCCGTAATCCATATCGGCAAGAGGAGTTCCGAGGCTTACTTCGATAGCCACATCCACCATCGGAATGCCTGTAACCTTGCTCATGTAAGGAACCGTTCTTGAAGCTCTCGGATTGACCTCGATAACATAGATCCTGTTGTCTTTTACAATGTACTGGATATTTACGATACCTGTCGATTTAAGACCGTCACAGAGTGCGATCGTAGTATCCGTAAGTTTCTTATACATATCGTCATAGATATGCTTTGCCGGATACATCGCTATCGAGTCTCCGGAGTGGATCCCGGCACGCTCGACGTGCTCCATGAGGCCCGGAATAAGAACATCCTTGCCGTCGTAGATCGCATCGACCTCGATCTCCCTGCCCTGGATATATTTATCGATGAGGACAGGATTTTCTATACCCTGTGAAAGGATGATCTTCATATATTCGTTAACGTCTTCATCGTTGAATGCGATGATCATGTTCTGACCGCCAAGAACGTAGGAAGGTCTTAAGAGCACAGGATATTCGAGTGTGTTTGCAGCCTTGAGTGCTTCCTCGAGTGTGAGTACTGAGAAACCCTTAGGTCTTGCGATTCCGAGTCTTTCGAGAAGTTCGTCGAATCTCTCACGGTCTTCTGCCATGTCGATGGAATCAGCTGATGTGCCGATGATGTTGATGTTATTCTCGGATAATGTTTTCGTAAGCTTGATGGCTGTCTGTCCGCCGAAAGCAACGACTACTCCGAAAGGCTTTTCCTGATGAACGATGTTCATTACATCTTCAGGTGTCAGAGGCTCAAAGTAGAGTCTGTCGCCCGTATCAAAGTCAGTGGATACAGTCTCGGGGTTGTTGTTTACGATAACGACTCTGTAACCCAGATTTCTTAATGCATGTACACAGTGGACCGCAGCATAGTCAAACTCGATTCCCTGACCGATACGGTTGGGACCGCCGCCAAGGATCATGATCTTTTTATTGTTTGAAACAGGGTTCTTATCCGGTGCATTGTAGGTTGAGAAGTAATATGCACTGTCCTTGGTTCCGGAAACGTGAACTCCCTCCCAGGTCTCTACTACGCCGATGGCTTTTCTTCTGTTTCTGATGTCCTCTTCGGATACTTCGAGGATCTTGCTTAAATACTTATCTGAGAAGCCGTCCTTCTTAGCTTTGGTAAGAGCTTCGTCTGAAGGGAGCTGGCCCTTTACTGCCATAAGCTTCTCTTCTTCCTCTACAAGTTCCTTCATCTGCTCAAGGAAGTAGTGCTTAACCTTGGTAAGTTCAAAGATTTCCTCGGGAGTTGCGCCCTTTCTTAATGCTTCATACATGATGAAGTATCTCTCAGATGAAGGGTATGCAAGTTTCTTAAGGAGTTCTTCCTTGCTTAAGGAATCAAAATTCTTGGCATGTCCCAGTCCGTATCTTCCGGTCTCAAGGGAACGGATAGCCTTCTGGAATGCCTCCTTAAAGTTCTTACCGATGCTCATTACTTCGCCAACCGCGCGCATCTGAGTTCCAAGCTTATCTTCTACGCCCTTGAACTTTTCAAATGCCCAGCGAGCAAATTTGATTACTACATAATCACCATCGGGTACATACTTATCAAGTGTTCCGTACTTTCCGCAAGGGATGTCCTTAAGAGTCAGTCCGCATGCAAGCATAGCGGATACCAAAGCGATGGGGAATCCGGTTGCCTTTGATGCAAGAGCTGATGAACGTGAAGTACGAGGGTTAATCTCGATTACGATTATTCTGTCGGTAACAGGGTCATGAGCGAACTGTACGTTGGTTCCGCCGATAACCTGTACCTTGTCAACGATCTTGTAAGCCTGCTCCTGAAGTTTCTTCTGACACTCTTCTGAGATGGTAAGCATGGGTGCTGCACAGAAGGAGTCACCGGTATGAACTCCGAGGGGATCGATGTTCTCGATAAAGCAAACGGTAATCATATTGCCTTCACTGTCTCTTACAACTTCAAGCTCCAGTTCTTCCCAGCCAAGGATTGATTCCTCAACAAGAACCTGACCTACAAGAGAAGCCTGAAGGCCTCTTGCGCAAACCGTCTTAAGCTCTTCTTTGTTGTAAACAAGGCCGCCGCCTGCTCCGCCCATGGTATAAGCGGGACGAAGAACTACGGGGTATCCAAGTTTGTCTGCAATTGCAAGTGCTTCATCTACGGAATAAGCAACCTCTGATCTTGCCATCTCGATTCCGAGGCTGTCCATGGTCTTCTTAAACTCGATGCGGTCCTCACCACGCTCGATGGCGTCAACCTGTACACCGATAACTTTTACTCCGTATTTATCAAGTACGCCTGCCTTATTAAGCTCTGCGCAAAGATTAAGTCCTGACTGTCCTCCGAGATTGGGAAGAAGTGCATCGGGACGCTCTTTAGCAATGATCTGCTCAAGTCTTCTTACGTTAAGGGGCTCGATGTAGGTCACATCGGCTGTCTCAGGGTCCGTCATAATGGTTGCGGGATTGGAATTAACAAGAACAATCTCGTATCCCAACTTCTTAAGGGCCTTGCAAGCCTGGGTTCCCGAATAATCGAATTCACAGGCCTGTCCGATAATGATGGGGCCGGATCCGATAATCAGTACTTTGTTGATGTCTTCGCGCTTAGGCATGTTTCTTTTCCTCACTTTAAAATATTTATATTGCTATACTTAGATACTTTTTGGTGGCAGAAAAATACCTAGGTATAACAGTAAAATATATAATATCTTTATATAGCAATGTCTCAGTCGGTGTTGTTCCGACTGAGACATTGTTGTTTGCCTTTATTTACTCCTCTTCGGGAGCGCTCTTTAAAACAAGGTTGGTAAGGATACCAAGGATAAGTGCACAAGCAACTTCGGTAATGGTAACCTGACCAAAGTTAAGAGTAAGTCCTCCGATACCTGCGATAAGGATAACAGATACAACGAAGAGGTTCTTGTTCTTGTTGAGGTTTACGTTCTGGATCATCTTAAGACCGGATACAGCGATGAATCCGTAAAGAGCCATACATACGCCACCCATTACACAGCTGGGAATTGAATTAACAAATGCAATGAAGGGAGAGAGGAATGAAATAATGATCGCTCCGCATGCTGCTGTGATGATGGTGTAAACAGAAGCGTTCTTGGTAATAGCAACGCATCCGATTGACTCACCGTAAGTGGTGTTAGGGCATCCGCCGAAGAATGCACCAACCATTGAACCAACACCGTCTCCAAGAAGAGTTCTGTGAAGACCGGGCTCCTTGAGAAGGTCTTTCTCAATGATGGAAGAAATGTTCTTGTGGTCTGCGATGTGCTCAGCAAATACTACGAATGCAACAGGGATATAAGCTGCTGCGATGGTTCCGATGTAGCCTGCAGGCATCTCACCGAAGCCCCATGAAGCCTTGAGGAAAGTAAAGTCAGGGACTTCAACAAAGGTCTTAACGGTAACGCCGTCAGCAACAAGAGCCTTGAATGCGTCGAAAGAAATAAGCTTAATAGCGTCAACTCCGGTAGCATCACCGATAAGAGTCATAACTACGCAGAAAGCATATCCTGCAAGGATACCGAAAATGAAAGGAATAAGCTTTGCAGTCTTCTTTCCGTAGGTTGAGCAAAGCATGGTAACAAGAAGGGTAACAAGACCTGCAATAAGAGCAACGCCGGGCTTTGCAAGAGCAACACCCTCTGCATCCTTAACGCCGCCGGTAAGGATATCGCCAACTGCGTTTCCTGCAAGTGAAAGTCCGATGATAGCAACGGTAGGTCCGATAACAACTGCGGGCATAAGTTTGTTGATCCATTCAACACCAACGAACTTAACAATGATTGCGATGATTACATATACAAGACCTGCAAAACATGCACCCATTACGAGTCCTGCATATCCGATTGCCATTGAAACGCCGCCTGCGAATGCTGCGCACATGGAGCCGATAAATGCAAATGAAGAACCAAGGAATACGGGGCTCTTTCTCTTAGTAAAGAGAACATAGATAAGAGTTCCTACACCTGCTCCGAAAAGAGCTGCTGCGGGGCTCATCTCGTTTCCGATGATAATGGGAACAACAAGAGTAGCGGTCATGATAGCTAAAAGCTGCTGAAGTGCGAAGATGACTAAGGGACCGAACTTAACCTTATCATCTACGTTGTAAATGAGTTTCATAGATTTCTCCTCCGATTGACAATGAACATCTGTGTGAAAGCACAAGATATTGTGTTCCGGTTGCGGTCACATACAATATGGCCGCTTGCCACCGAAAGTAATGATAGCACAGCTGACTGGCAAATGTAAATTCTTTATTTTTACTAAATCTTGAAGCGATTAATTGTATAATATTTAGATGATTTAACAAATTTTACATTTGAAAAAAACGGATATATTGAAATATCCGCTTTTAATACTTCTTTCTGGCCTTAAGACCTTCATAAAGCTGCCTGTAATTCTCATATCTTTTCTTATGGATACGGCCCTCTTCCACTGCGGACTTAACTCCGCAATCCGGCTCCGACATATGAGCACATCCAGCAAACCTGCAGTTGGGCTCTTCGGGAACAAACTCGGGGTAGCATTTCCAAAGGTCCTCTTTTTCAATGCCACACATGTATAATTCGAGGCTGGAAAAGCCGGGAGTATCGCAAATAAATGTCTCCTCATCATTCCATAGTGAAAAGAGTTCCGAATGACGAGTGGTGTGTTTACCTCTTTCGATCTTTTCCGAAATATCCCCCGTAGCCATGACCTCTTCTCCCGCAAGGAGATTAATGAGGGAGCTTTTTCCGACACCGGAAGGCCCCGCAACGGTAGTGGTCTTTCCCTTAAGGTAGTCCTTTAACTCATCAAGCCCCTTCTTTTCCTTGGCACTGACGATAAACACCTTATAACCGGCGGTTTCATAGATCTTTCTGAATTCCTCTCCCGCTCCCTCTTTATCAAGATCAGCCTTATTAAAAGCAACGGCGCAGGGAAGCCCCTGCTGCTCAAGGAGAATAAGCATCCTGTCCACAAGGTTAAGAGGCGGCTGTGGACTTGTTATGGCAAAAATGACGAGGGCCTGATCAACATTGGCTACAGCGGGGCGTATAAGTTCACTCTTTCTGTCATAGAGTTCCACCACGTTTCCAATCTTATTTTCCTCGTCAATTACCTCCACAAGGCAATCGTCTCCCACAAGGGGTTTCTTCTTGTCTTTTCTGAAGACGCCTCTTGCCTTGCATTCGTATATGCACTCGGCGGTCTTTACATAGTAAAAACCGCCGATACCTTTTATGATCTTTCCTTTTTTAGGCATAATCTCTTATTCTTGTGTAAACTGTATGGTTCTGGTAAATGACTTCGTTTCGGCTGCTGTGGTAATTGTAGTTTTATTACCTTCAGCATCCTGTGTCTCAACAGTCTTTTCGGGAATAGTATAAGTCATCATAACAGTTCCTGTCTGAGTGGAAAGTCCGTAATACATTCCCCAGTCAACAGGGAAAGTAGTGGTCTTCTTGTCGATAAATACCTTATCGTTGGCATCCTTAACAACAATCTGTAATTCCATTCCGGCAGTATAACCGGGTGCCTCTTCCGCGGTGGGAGCGGTGATCTTACCGTCGAATTTGTAAGATACTGCAGTGGGGCCAAGGCTGATGGAAATATCAATGCCGGTTCCCATCTCAACATAAGTATCAGCGGGGACACTTTGGGCACAGATAAGATCTCTTGCTACAGTATCGCTGTTAACACTGGTGGTCTTTCCTATAAGAAGTCCCGACTCAACAAGTCTTCCGAGAGCTTCTTCGGTTGAAAGTCCAACAAGATTGGGGACCTTGATGGTAGTGTTCTCAGCTCCCTTGCTGACGATGATCTGGATGGTGCTTCCCTTGGGAACGGTAGAACCAGCCTCGGGAAGTACTCCAACAACATAACCTTCGGCTACTTCCTTGTCGTACTGCTCCAGTTTTGAAACATTGAATCCTTCCTTGGTAAGGGCATTGGCTGCGGATTCATAGGTAACGCCTCTGACTTCGGGTACTTGAACTCCGCTGATACCGCTGCTGACCTTAAGGGTAAGGGTTGAGTTTTTCTCGATCTCACTTCCCTCTGCTACAGCATTTCCCTGTGCATCGGTAACTTCAATGATGATACCGGAATCAACGGTGCTTGACTCTTCATAAACGGGATTAACGCTTACGCCAAGTGCAAACAGTGAATTTCTTACTGTATCGATATCCTTGCCCACCATTGCGGGAAGAACAACCTTTTCAATCTGTTTTTCCTGAGCCTGCTGCTGTTCCTCTTCTTCGGTAACAACATGGCTTTCCTGATCGTTCTGAGGTTTAGGAGTCTTGTTATTCATCTTGCCGATAAGGGTAACGGCAAGAATGATGATGATGATCAAAATGATAACACCGGCACCAATGGCAATGATGGTGGTTATCTTCTCCATCTTGGGATTGTAATCTTCTTCGTTTTCAAGGCCACTCTCGGAATCGTATACTTCGTTATAAGCATCATTCTCGTAGCCTTCGCTGTCGTAATTCTGCTCAGCGTAGCCTTCTGCGTACTCGCCTTCGTAGCCCTCAGCGTATTCCTCGCCGTATCCTTCCTCATATCCTTCCTGATATTCGGAATTATTATACTCGGCATTCTCATAAGAAACATTTCCGGTCTTTGCACCGGGAGCAAGTTTCATGAGATGTTCTTCAACATCGTTAAACATCTTATCGGTGTGGGAGCCTTTGATCTTGGCAACCTCATCCTCGGATACGATCTTGGTTCCTCCCATGATATCATGCTCATCTCTTACAACGAAATCCACATCGGGAGTAAGAAGAGCCTGCTTTAAATCCTTAATAAGCTCAGGCATGCTCTGATATCTTCTGTCAGGAGACTTTTCACAGCACTTAAAGATAATTGATTCCACGCACTGAGGGATCTCTGCAACATACTCTCTGGGTGAGGGCATCGGCTCCTGAATATGCTTGATGGCAATGGCAACGGTAGTTTCTCCGTTGAAAGGTACACGGCCGGTAAGCATTTCAAACATGGTGATACCAAGTGAATAGATATCACTCTTCTCGTCGGAATATCCGCCACGGGCCTGCTCAGGTGAAGTATAGTGAACAGATCCCATAACGTTTGAAGTAATAGTATTGCTGGTTGCAGCCTTAGCGATACCGAAGTCGGTAACCTTTACCTTACCGTCTCTGGAGATAATGATATTCTGGGGCTTAATGTCCCTGTGAATAATGTGATTTGCGTGAGCTGCTTCTATACCAAGGCTGACCTGAATGGCAATGCTGACTGCCTCTTTATAGGTAAGTCTTGCTTTCTTCTCAATGTACTTTTTAAGGGTAATACCCTCTACAAGCTCCATAACGATGTAGTGGATATCATTCTCCTCTCCTACATCGTAAACATTTACGATATTGGAGTGCATAAGTCCGGCTGCAGCCTGAGCCTCAACCCTGAACTTTGATACGAAATTTTCATTCTCTCCAAACTCAGCTTTAAGAACCTTGATGGCTACATTTCTGTTGAGCTTTGTATCAAGTGCTTTATAGACATCGGACATTCCGCCCGTACCGATCTTTTCAATGATCTCGTATCTGTCGTTTATTACCATTCCTATCTTAACCATTAATTCATTCCTCATATTTAACGAGCACTACCGAAATATTGTCCTTACCACCCTGCTCGTTAGCAGAATCTATAAGCGTCTCTACTGCGCTCTGTAAACTGTCCGACTCAGATACGATCCTGCTGATATCTTCGTCCTCTACCATATTTGTAAGACCGTCGGAGCAAAGAAGGATAATATCACCGCTCTTAAGCTCCTCGGTATAAACATCACATTCAACGTAATCCTTAACACCAACCGCTCTGGTAATGATGTTTTTGTCAGGGTGATTTCTCGCCTGTTCGCGGGTAATACCACCGCTGCGGATCATATCTTCTACCAGTGAATTGTCAACGCTGATCTGTCTTATTTCGCCGTTCCTTATAAGGTAGATACGGCTGTCACCAACGTTTACAACCTGTAAAAATCTTCCCACAAAAGTAGCAGCCACAACGGTGGTTCCCATTCCCTCGTACTGCTTGTCCGCATTAGCACGAGCAAAAACCTCGCTGTTGGCTGTTTCGACCGCTTTCACCAAAAGAGTCTGGGAGTTTTTCTCAAAGGATGTATCAACAAATTCTTCCATCACCTCTACTGCGGTTCTGGAAGCATAGTCTCCGGCAGCATGGCCACCCATGCCATCGGCTACGATAAAGAGGTTTGAGAGATTCCCGATCTTTTCTTTACGCGTATATATGTAATCCTGGTTGATCTTTCTTTTCTTTCCAATATCTGTTCTGGAAAAACTGGTAAGCACTTATATGGTCTCCGTCCCGAAAAAATGACGCTTAAATATTAAGGCTCCTGCAAAACTTTACGTCTAAGCTGTCCGCAGGCGCCGTCAATATCGCGTCCCATTTCCCTTCTAATAGTAACATTTATTCCATTTTTTTCAAGTTTATTTTGGAAAGCGGCGATTTTACGGTCTTTTGAAGGCTCAAAATCTCTTTCCTTAATAGGATTTACAGGAATAAGGTTAATGTGTGCATGAAGAGGTCCCGCAAGCTTTGACAGCTTTAAAGCTTCCTCCTCGGAATCATTTACTCCGCTTACAAGGCTGTACTCAAAGGTGATCCTTCTTCCGGTCTTGTCAAAATAATATGAACATGCATCCATTATCTCCTTAATGGAATATCTGTTAGCTATGGGCATAAGTTCGCGGCGTTTTTCGTCTGTGGTTGCATGAAGTGAAATGGCAAGAGTGATCTGAAACTCTTTGTCTGCCAGTTCTCTTATCCTGTCCACAAGGCCGCAGGTTGAAACAGTAAGGTTTCTCTGACTGATGTTCAATCCGTTTTCGTCAGTGAGCATTCCGATAAATTTTACAATGTTATCGAAATTATCCATTGGTTCTCCGCTGCCCATAACGACAACATTGGATACTCTCTCTCCTGTGTGTCTCTGGATCTCGTAGATCTGACCCAGCATCTCGCCGGGAGTCAGGCTTCTCACAAGACCGTCAATGGTGGATGCACAGAATTTACATCCCATGCGGCATCCAACCTGAGAAGAGATACAAACGGAATTGCCGTGATGATAGCGCATGAATACGCTCTCGATCATGTTACCGTCACCGAGTCCGAAAAGGTACTTTCTTGTACCGTCGATCTTGGACTCCTGCATCCTCACGATCTCAAAAGCTCCGAATTCAAACTTCTCCGAAAGCTTCTTGCGAAGATCAAGGCTTATATTTGTCATCTCATCGTAACTGTGGGCACATTTTTTGTGAAGCCATTCGTAAATCTGCTTTGCTCTGAAGGGCTTCTCTCCCATGGAGACGAGTTCGTTTTTTAATTCTTCAATAGATAAGGAGCGTAGATCCATTTTCTACCTTTCTAAAGTAAATATTACTGTCTTTCCAATACGGCATAGAAAAAGCCGTCGCAATCATCTTTTCCGGGGAGGAGCTGGTGAGTCTCTCCGATCAGCTTAAAGGGAAGTTCCTTACAGATCCTCTCAACCTGCTTTTCGTTTTCCTCGGGATTGATGGTACAGGTGCTGTATAAAAGCCTGCCTCCCGCCTTAACGTATTTATGGGAAGCAAGAAGGATGTCCCACTGAATCTTAGCGATCTCATCAAGGCCATCCGGAGAGGCATTATACTTTATATCCCTCTTTTTGCCAAGTATTCCAAGACCGCTGCAGGGAACGTCAAGCAATAACACATCTGCTTTACCAACCATTTCTTCGTCAGTTTCGGTAGCATCGAAAGCTTTTGCCTCTATGTTATTTGCCTGCATTCTCTCTATGTTTTCTTCTATCTTTGGAATCTTTTCTTTAGACAGATCCCTTGAAAATACATGCCCTTTTTCTCCCGTTATCTCGGAAGCAAGAATGCTCTTTCCGCCGGGAGCCGCACATGCATCATAAACAATATCTCCTGGATTTATGCCTGCTGCCTCGATGGCAAGACAGGAACTGATATCCTGTACCGTGAACAGTCCCTCTTCATATCCCGGAAGATTCCTTATTCCCTCAACATGCTCTGCTCTGTATATATAGGAAAGTCTTTTGTCCCCGGTAAGTACCGCTCCTGTATCTTCGATAGCCTTAACCGCATTCTTTAATTCTTCAGGAGAAAGATTTCTCTTAAATCTCAAGGACACCGGATGAATCTCAAGAAGAGCTGCCAAGATCTTTTCCGTCTCCTCTTTTCCGTATGTCCCGATCCACTTTTCGCATATCCACTCGGGAACGGAATACTTTACGGAAACATATTTGCAAAAGTCTTTATCCTTATCAGGATATTTAAGGTTTTCTTTTCCTCTTGAAATATTTCTAAGGACTGCGTTAACAAAACCGGACAGTTTTGAAAAACCTCGCTTTTTAGCAAGCTTTACGCTCTCGTTAATTGCCGCACTGTCAGGAATATTATCCATGTAAAGGATCTGGTAAACACCCATTCTAAGAAGGTTTCTGATAAGTGGCTTGAGTTTCTTTACAGGGACACTGCTGAAATTACCGATGTGATGATCCAGCTCTATCCTTCTCTCAACACATCCTTCAAAGAGGCGTTTGATAAAAGCCTTATCCCGAGTCTCCAAATAATCATATTTATCCAATATATCGTTTATAAGCTTATTGGAAAAACAAAGCTCCTTCTCGAATGTAAGGAGCCCGTCTAACACTATTTCTCTGGTATTTTCCATTTTTGTTAATTCTAAAATCTGTAACTAAACCGCTTATTTTCCAAGGACAGTTCCAAGTTCGGGTTTTACCCCAAGAAGGAAATCCTTTGTCATCATGCGTTTCTTTCCTTCAAGCTGAAGTTCATAGATGCTGATGGCGCCTTCTCCGCACTTAACGGTAAAGCACTCTTTATTCACGTCAACGATCTCGCCGCACTGTGCCTTTGCAAGTTTAGCTGAAAGCTCTGTGTCAAAAACATTTGCCTTCTTAACACTCCAAACCTTAAGTTGTTTTCCCTTAAGGAAAGTAAAAGCACTGGGCCAGGGATTCATACCACGGACAAGTCTTGAAATCTCGTCTGCGGACTTTGTGAAATCAATGCGTCCCATGTCTTTACTGATAAGCTTTGCATAGCAGCTCTGTGAATCGTCCTGCTTTTCACGGGTTGCTGTTCCCGCCTCGATAAGCTGAAGCGCCTTAACAATAGCTCTTCCGCCGATCTCCATTAGTCTGTCGTGAAGAGTCTCGAAAGTATCCTCATCCCTGATCTCGGTAACTATCTTATAGATCATGTCGCCGGTATCGATGCCTGCATCCATCTGCATGATTGTAACACCGGTGGTCTTCTCTCCATCAAGGATTACTCTCTGAATAGGAGACGCTCCGCGGTACTTGGGAAGAAGGGATGCATGAATATTTACACATCCATACTTGGGCATATCAAGTATCTCCTGTGAGATGATCTGGCCGAATGCCGCAACAACAAAGATATCAGCCTCATATTTTCTAAGCTCCGCAACTGACTCGGGTGTCTTGATCTTAAGGGGCTGAAATACGTCTATTCCGTGTTCAAGAGCCACTTCTTTAACAGGTGAAGGAATGAGCTTATCACTTCTTCCCTTCGCTCTGTCAGGCTGAGTAACTACCAAAGTTATCTCATGTCCGGCTTCTATAAGTGCTCTTAATGCTCCTGCCGCAAAATCCGGCGTTCCCATGAAGACTATCTTCATTAATCGTCGTTCTCCTCGTACTTTACTTCGTATACTTCGCCTTCAACCTTCTCGGTGTAAAGGTGACCTTCAAGATGATCGAGCTCGTGGCAGATGGCTCTTGCAAGAAGATCCTCGCCTTCAAGTGTGTACTCGTTCATCTCAAGATCGTAAGCAATGGCCTTAACCTTCTTAGGTCTTGTAACAGTACCTGCTTTTCCGGGAAGTGAAAGGCATCCCTCGGAACCGGTCTGCTCGCCCTCTGTCTCAACGATGCGAGGGTTAATGAGGATATGGGGATCCTCTCCTGTGGTATCGATGACTACGATCCTTTTAAGGATTCCAACCTGAGGTGCCGCAAGACCAACGCCGTTGGCAGCGTACATGGTATCGAGCATATCCTCGATAAGTTCCCTGATCCTGGGAGTTACTTCGGTAACTTCCTTGCAGGGTTTATTAAGAACGGGATCACCAAATTCCCGAATATTTCTGATTGCCATATTTAGCTCCTTCTACATCATGTTAATTGGATCAAAATCAAATTGTACGAACTCACGCTTGGGAGGATTGTCATTTAAATACTCCTCCAGGGAGTCCTTAGCCTTAACAAGTATATCATAACTTTCCGCTTTTATGTAGACCACAAAGCGATAAAGGTCCTTTATCTTGCCTATGACTGCAGGGGTGGGGCCAAGAACGGGAGCCGTCGCAAAGCCGCCTTCCACCTCGTTTTCGATAAAAGTTTTTGCCCTGTTTGCGATGCTGTTTGCCACAGCCTTGGTATCATCACTGCCGGGTCCGAAGACCATAATGGCCAGCATATGAGCCGCCGGGGGATAGCCAAGCATTTTCCTGTAAGCAAGTTCCTCTTCAAAAAAGCCTTCGTAATCCTGCTTTTCTGAAAATGCAACCGCGTAGTGATCCGGCTGATAAGTCTGAATCACCGCTTCTCCGGGAACAGTTCCTCTTCCCGCTCTGCCGACTGCCTGAGTCAATAAGCAGAAGGTCCTCTCAGCACTTCTATAATCTGAATTTCCAAGGGACATATCCGCTGCAATGACACCCACCAAAGTAACCTTAGGGAAATCATGTCCTTTAACTATCATCTGGGTTCCCACAAGGATCTGGGCTTCCTCATTTGCAAAAGCAGAAAGGATCTTTTCGTAGGAGTCCTTAGTTTTGGTAGTATCCGCATCCATCCTTAAGACTTTGACACCGGGAAACATTTTGAGGAGACTTTCTTCGATCTGCTCTGTTCCGGCCTTAAATCCTGCGATATATTTTGAACCGCACTTAGGACAGAGAGAAGGCTTCTTGGTCTCGTATCCGCAGTAATGGCACATCATCTTACCACCGTAGTGCTCCGACAAAGAGACATCACAGTGGGGACATTTCATGACCTCTCCGCAGGATCTGCAGGAGATAAAGCCCGAGTAACCTCTTCTGTTTAAAAAGAGCATGCTCTGCTCGCCCTTCGCGATCCGATCTTCCAAAAGGGCTTTGAGCTTTCTTGAAAAAATGGATTTGTTTCCGCTGTTTAACTCTTCTCTTAAGTCAACAGTGGTAACATTGGGAAGATAACCGCCGGTTAATCTTTCCTTTAATTCAAATAGTCTGTACTTACCGGTCTTTGCGTTGTAATAACTCTCCAAAGAAGGGGTGGCGGAACCGAGTACAAGAGCAGCACCGCTTATATCAGCCAAATGCTCTGCAACGATCCTCGCATGGTACTTGGGCGAACTCTCCGACTTGTAGCTGGTCTCGTGTTCCTCGTCCATTACGATCATTCCAAGATTGGGAAAAGGAACAAAAAGAGCGGATCTGGGGCCGATGACAATATCGATTTCACCGTTCTTGGCACGCATGCACTGATCATATTTTTCGCCGGGGGAAAGTGTGGAATTCATAACGCTTACGCGATTTCCAAACCTTTTAAAGAAACGCATAAGGGTCTGGTAGGTAAGGGCTATCTCAGGGATAAGAAAGATCGCCTGCTGCCCACGCTTAACCACTTCCTCAATAAGCGCCATATAAACTTCAGTCTTACCGCTTCCGGTGATCCCATGGATCAAATATTTACCGGGAGTATTGTCTTCAAGATCCTTCGTGACCTCATCAACAATAAACTTCTGTGCGTCTGATAAATGCTTCCTGTCGTCTTCTAGCCCTTCCGCAAAATGCACGGGATTCCTAAACTCAGTAACGGAATTGATCCTGAGAGCCCCCGCCTTTTCAAGGGAACCGATGGTTGCAGCGGAAACTCCCAGCTTTCCGGTTATCCATTCATAGGGAATAGTCTCCTGCTCCAAAAGAGCGTCAAGGAGTTTAGCCTTGGCGCTTTGATGTTTTCTTTCCGCTTCTCCCTTTAAGGATATTAACTCATCACGGTTCATGAGCCTCTCAACCTCGCGCAGCAAAAGCTTTTTGACTTTTGCTTTCGCGGGAAGGACCACTTTAAGGGCCTGGTTCATGGTGCCTCCAAAGTTCCGTCTAATGAAGGCAGCAAGCTCCACCTGCTTTTCCTCCATTGACACGGCATCCTTTGAAATACCGATGATATCTTTAACCTTGGCAGGATCCCACTTGGTAGTTTCCGTAAGGGCGACAATATATGCTTTTTTAGTGATATTTCCCTGTCCGAAGGGAACCAGCACTCTCATTCCCGCTTCCAGTTTTCCAACCAGTTCATCGGGAATATGGTAGCTGAAGGGCCTGTCCAGTTTATCCAGGGAGATATCGATGATCACATCCGCATATCTGTACATTTATTATTTTGCTCCGGCTTTTCTTTCCTCAAGTATCTCTTTGATAAGGACTCTCTCATCCATTGGATACTTAACGCCCTTGATCTCCTGATAATCCTCGTGGCCTTTGCCTGCAAGGATGATGATATCTCCGCGCTGTCCGTTTTCGATGGCATAACGGATTGCTTCTTTTCTGTCGGGAATCTCAATGTATTTTCCGTCAGTCTTTGAGATACCGGTCTTAATATCGGCGATGATATCAAGGGGCTCTTCAAATCTGGGATTGTCCGATGTAATGATGGTGAAATCAGCAAGTTTTCCGCTTACTTCGCCCATTTCATAACGTCTTGATTTTGCTCTGTTTCCGCCACATCCAAAGAGGCAGATGAGTCTTGAAGGCTCGTACTCTCTAAGGGTTGTAAGGATGCTCTCAAGAGCCATTGCATTGTGGGCATAGTCGATAAGAAGAGTAAAGTCATCAGATACCTTTACCTTCTCGATACGTCCCTTAACCTGGGTATTGGAAAGAGCGATCTGAATATCCTCTTCTGTGATCTTAAAATGTCTGCATACGGCAATGGCACAAAGTGCGTTGTAAACGCTGAATCTTCCCGGTGTAGGGATCTTAACCTTAACATCCATAAGTCCCTTGGTCTCAAAGCTTACTCCAAGATGACCGGGTTCTTTATCAAGAGCCATATCTACAGCTCTTAAGTCGCACTTCTCAGAAAGGCCGTAGGTCTCAAGCTTACATGTATGATTCTTTACGATATCTTCACAGTGCTTATCGTCCGCGTTAACGATACCCACCTTGCACTGTCTGAAGAGCATGGACTTGCACTCTAAGTATTCCTCAAATGAAGCATGCTCTCCGTCTCCGATATGGTCGGGAGAAAGATTTGTAAAGATTCCGAGATCATATACAAAGCCCTCGCATCTGTGCTGCATAAGGGCCTGGCTGGATACCTCCATAACAACGGTATCAAGACCTGCTGCCACCATCTTTGCAAAGCTCTCCTGAAGGATATATGACTCGGGAGTGGTATTCTTGGCAGGGATATGCTCATCTCCTATAATGGTCTCGATGGTTCCGATAAGTCCGACCTTTCTTCCCGCATGTTCAAGGATTGACTTGATAAGACAGGTTGTTGTAGTCTTTCCCTTTGTTCCGGTAACACCAATGGTTACAAGCTTTTCAGCGGGATTTCCAAACCAGTTTGCTGACATAAAAGCAAGGGCATATCTGGTGCTGTCGCAAGTATAAAGTGTTGCTCCGGTCTCCTTAAGGCCTTCAACATCATGCTCTGCAACAATAACTTTTGCACCGTTCTTAGCGGCATCAACTGCAGCATCATGTCCGTCAAAATTTATTCCTTTAATACATACAAAAGCACAGCCGTCCACAACTTTTCTCGAGTCGTAAACAAGAGCTGTGATCTCTCCTTCTTCGCTTCCGTATGCAAGGTTAAGCTTTGCATTTTTAATAAGATCTGTCTGTTTCATAAATCCATCTCCAAAATATTTTTATACTTATAAACCCAAAACAGGCAGCTACCGTTAACCGGTAACTGCCTCTTCTTTATTAATGATTTACGCTCCCATTATCCTTCTCTTTTCGAAGAATTCTTCGATTGCCTGAACGAAGGCTTCGGAAGACATGGACTTAAGGAGATAACCATCGGGTTTCAATCCCATAACGTCCATGATGGTATTCCTGTCATTCTTACCTGTCAGGAATATGACCGGAACACCGGCAAAATCTTGTTCCGTTCGAACTATTTCAAGGACCTGCTTACCGTTAATGACCGGCATCTCGTAATCGAGAAGAACGAGGTCCGGTTTATCAAGGCTCAAATACTTAACGGCCATGGCTCCGGAGTTTGCAAGGATGACCTGATACTTTTCTCCCAGCAGGTTCTTTACGTTTCTCAGCATAACGCCGGAATCGTCAACCACCAGTATCTTTTTCTTTTCCATATTTTGAAGCTGGGAAAGATAGTCATCAATGTGAGCTGCGATCTCTTTTACATCAAAGGGTCGCAATATCTCCTCTTCTATAGCGGAAGCGGTAATGATATTCCTTAT
>JAEEGH010008998.1_pt1 | contig 23425 bp, 16 predicted proteins | sample 9134181 | NCBI WGS metagenome assembly JAEEGH01 (sample SAMN16246544, study PRJNA631951) | gut metagenome | biome: gut microbiome; feature: rumen; material: DP-attached | host: Bos | place: Iran: Karaj | collected 2018-10
CCTTTACCTGGGACGGGATCTATATGGGCGCCACCGCCACCAAGGCGTTCCGGGACTCGATGGGCGGGGCCGCCATGGCCTTCTTCATCATCTGGTTCACCGGCCGGGCCGTGCTGCATCCCGAAGGACCGGCTGCCCTCCACCTCCTCTTTGCCGCCTACTACGCCCACCTGGCCTTCCGCACCTTCTGGCTGACCTTCCGCTACCGCCGCGACATCCTCGGCGCCATCCGGTAGCTGGCGCCGAAAAAAGGTTTCTTCTGAAGCCCCCGGTTAGATGTAGTTGGCGTGTTTGACTTCGACGTCAGGGTTGGCGCGGCGGATTTGTTCGACCATACGGTCGGCGTTTTCCTTGGAAGTAAGAATCTCCATGAAGCCGGTGCCGGAGTCGTGGATGAAGAGTTTGCGGAATTTGCCCTTCTTGTTTTCCTTGTAGATGGCGCTTGTGATGTCCGACAGGCGAAGCGGATACTTCTTGATCTGGCTGAAGGTGATCGTATCGGCTTCGTCGTCGAAGGTGTAGGTGCTCAGCTTGTAATTGGCATAGAAGACGGCAAAGTAGATAAAGGAGAAGAAGGAGGCGAACAACAGCGAGTCTCCAGTGAGCACGCAGTAGAGAATGAGACAAACGAGCCCGATAGCGCCGACGGCGATGCTTGACCAAAGGACCAGTTTCGGATGGCGGGTATTTGCGTAAACGGTCTTCATATCCGCAAAGATAGTAATAATTCCTAAAATATGGTACCGGTGGATTCGAGTTGCAGGAGGCGGAGTTTGCGGTCCAGGCCGCCGGCGTAGCCCCCGGGCCAGCCGCCCGCGCCGACCACCCGGTGGCAGGGCACGATCAGCGAGACGGGGTTGCGGCCCACGGCCCCGCCGACGGCCCGGGCCGAACTGCCCAGGCGCCGGGCGAGGGCGCCGTAGGTGATCGTCTGTCCGTAGGGAATGCTGATAAGTTCTTCCCAGACGCGGCGCTGGAAGGGGGTCCCGGCGAGATCCAGCGGTGGGGTGAAATCCGGTACGCGGCCGCTGAAATAGCGGTCCAGCCAGCGGCAGACCTGCCCGAAGACGGGCAGCCACGCCTCCGGACAATCATCCGGCAGCGTGGCCGCGAAGCGGTGCTGTCCCTCGAGCCACAGGCCGGCGAGGGCGTCGCCCCGCCCGGCCAGGGTGATGCCGCCGAGCGGAGAGTCACAGTGCCAGAGGGTGGTCATTATGATTCCGCGAGGACCAGCTCGACGGGGCAGTGGTCGGAGCCGAAGATTTCGTTGTGGATATCGGTGCCGGCGACGCGCGGGGCGAGGCCCCCGGAGACGAGGAAATAGTCGATGCGCCAGCCCACGTTCCGTTCGCGGGCGGCCATCCGGTAGGACCACCAGGAATATTTGGCCTCGCCGGGATGGGCCTCGCGCCAGGTATCGTGGAAGCCAGCGGCGAGCAGCTCCGTCATCTTGGCGCGTTCCTCATCAGAGAAACCGGCGTTGAAATGGTTGGTGGCGGGGTTCTTGAGGTCGATCTCCTCGTGGGCGACATTCATATCGCCGCAGATCACCACGCCCTTCTTCTCCGCCAGGCCGCTCACATAGGCCCGGAAGGCATCCTCCCACTGCATCCGGTAGTCCAGGCGCCGCAGGCCGTCCTGGGAATTGGGCGTATAGACATTCACCAGATAGAAATCCGGCAACTCGAGGGTGAGCACGCGCCCTTCGTGGTCGTGCTCGTCCACCCCGATGCCGCAGACCACGGACAGGGGCGTGTGGCGGGTGTAGGTGGCCGTCCCCGAATAGCCTTTCTTGTCGGCGTAGTTCCAGTAGGATTGGTATCCGATGAATTCGAGGTCGATCTGGCCGGCCTGGAGTTTGGTCTCCTGGAGGCAGAAGAAATCAGCGTCGAGGGCCGCGAACGCCTCCGCGAAGCCCTTGCCGGCGACGGCCCGCAGGCCGTTGACATTCCAACTAATGAGTTTCATAAAGGCGAAGATACGCAGAAAATTCGTATCTTCGCCTTGATATACGAAAAACGACCATGCGAGAATTCTTCCTGACCAATACCCTGACCCGCCGCAAAGAGCTCTTCGTCCCCATTCATCCCGGCCACGTAGGCATGTATGTCTGCGGTCCGACCGTCTATGGCGACGCGCACCTCGGCCACGCCCGTCCGGGGGTGACCTATGATGTGCTGAGCAAGTTGCTGCGCCACCTGGGCTACAAGGTGCGCTACGTCCGCAACATCACGGACGTGGGCCACCTGGAACACGATGCCGATGACGGGGAGGACAAAATCGCCAAGAAGGCCCGCCTGGAGCAGCTGGAGCCGATGGAGGTCGTGCAGGCCTACACCCTGCGCTACCACGAGGCGATGCGCCTGCTCAATGTCGCGCCGCCCTCCATCGAGCCGCGCGCCTCGGGCCACGTGATCGAGCAGATCGAGGCCGTCAAGAAGATACTCGCGGCCGGCTATGCCTACGAGAGCAACGGCAGCATCTATTTTGATGTTGAGAAATACAACCGCGACTTCCATTATGGCGTCCTCTCCGGACGCAATCTCGTGGATACCCTGGAGGGCACCCGCAGCCTGGACGGCCAGGGCGACAAGCGCGCCCCCTTCGATTTCGCCCTTTGGAAAAAGGCCGAGCCGGAGCATATCATGCGCTGGCCCTCCCCCTGGGGCGAGGGCTTCCCGGGCTGGCATCTCGAGTGCTCGGTGATGGGCGAGAAGTACCTCGGCCGCGAGTTCGACATCCACGGCGGCGGAATGGACCTGATGTTCCCGCACCACGAGTGCGAAATCGCCCAGAACCAAGCCTCCCGTGGCACCCAGGGCGTGCATTACTGGGTGCACAACAATATGATTACCATCGGCGGACAGAAGATGGGCAAGTCGCTGGGCAACTTCATCACCCTGCCCCAGCTTTTCAGCGGGGACCATCCCAAACTGGACCAGGCCTATGACCCGATGACGGTGCGCTTCTTCATCCTGCAGGCGCACTACCGCGGCACGCTCGATTTCTCCAACGATGCACTTCAAGCGGCAGAAAAGGGGCTCAGGCGCCTGCATCAGGCGGCCAAGGACCTCTACGCGATGGCCGGACGCAAGGCGCCGGTCTGCGTGTACGGCGAGCTGCCTTCCGTCACCGCCCCCGACAAATGCCCGGAGGGGACTTCCGCGGAAGTCAAAGCCATTTTCGAAGGCATTTACGACGCCCTTTGCGACGATCTCAATACGCCGGTCGCCCTGGCGCAGCTGTCAGAGGCCGTACGCCTCATCAATTCCGCCAAGGCGGGCAGCGTCAAACTGGCTCCGGCGGACCTCGATGCGCTCTGCTTCCTTTTCGACAACATCGTTTTCGGCGTACTCGGCCTGAGGGAAGACGAAGGCGGTTCGGACGGAGCGCGCAAGGTCATCGACGGCTTGATGGAAATGGTACTCGAGCAGCGTGCGGCGGCAAAAGCGGCCAAGGACTGGGGCGTTTCCGACCATATCCGCGACAGCCTCAAAGCCCTCGGAATCACCGTCAAGGACACCAAGGACGGTGCCGAATGGACCCTGGAATAAGTTTCACTAAATCATAACCAATCGAGATGAAGAACTACAAAATCGCAGTCGCCATCATGATGGTGCTCTCCGCTGGGCCTGCCGCCCACGCGCAATTCAACCTCAAGAGCCTGGCCGGCAAAGCCGCAAGCGCCATCAAACCCGGCGCCAGTAATGCCAGTGCGGGCAGCAACGCTACAAGCAGCGCTGCGAGCAGCGCCTCCGTTCCGGCAGCCAAGGGCAAAACTTTCTACGTAAGCATCACGACGGGATCGGCCCGTGCCGACGGCCTGTCGGCGACTTCCGCCATGAAAGACCTGCAGAAAGCCATTGACACGGCGGAAGAAAACGATGTCATCCTCGTGGCCGAAGGCAACTACCTCGGCAATCTGGACCGCGGCTATGTGGAAAGCGGAAAGTTCGGCAACGCCCAGAACGACCGCGGCAAATACATCAGCATCTACGGCGGTTATGCTACTGACTTCAGCGAGCGCGACGTCATCAAGCACGTCACCAAGATCCAGCCCACCAGCCAGAAATTCACCGCTCCGCTGATGAACATCAATGCCCGTCGTCCTTATGGCTATACCGGTCCCGTGGGGACGGTCGTCATCGACGGCTTCACCTTCGACCTGGGCGAAAACAACCGCTATTGCGTGGCCAACGTGGATCTGGAGATTACCGGTACGCCTAACACGGGCGTCCTCACCGGCCGCTTCCTGGAGCCCGACGCCTCTCCCCAGTGCCCTACCGAAGGTTACTCCAGCGGGGACGAATATGCCCTGCACATGGATGTAGAAGGCAATATCCGCGTTTCCAACTGCGTTTTCGTCAATTGCCGCGACTATGGTATCTCCGCCATGATGGGAATGGGACACATGGAAATCTGCAACAATATCTTCGTTGCCTGCCGTTACGCCGCCTGCCAGGTCCGTGGCAGCACCCGCGACGCCGACATCGAAAAGGTTTCCCTGGAATTCCACCACAATACCGTGCTCTTCACCTGGACCCGCACCAAGACCTTCGAAGATATGGGACAGGGCTTCCGTTTCATGAACGGCATCCGCACCATCGACGTCCATAACAACATCTTCGGATGCAACAGCAACTGTGCCGTCGAGCGGGTGTACTACGAATCCAACAAAGAGATGGAAAAACTCAAGGTGAGCAACCTGTACGACAATTATTATTTCGCCAACCGTCGGGATCTTGAAATCGCCGCCATGGGCGCTCCCTCCATCTCCGTCCCCGCCGCCCGCATCGAGGAAGCCGAACAGATCGGACCCAAATACGAGGGCAACGTGGAAATGCCGGAAGGGAACGACGCGTTCCTTAACGCCATCGACAAACCCTATCTGGAAGGCTTCCTGAGCCTGACGATCATGTCTTCCCAGAGTTACAACCCCAACTCCGCCGCCAATCAGATCAACCGTGCCTTCGGTTTGAACCAGCAGGGCAGCGAGATTGTCCGTCCCAGCATGTACTGCAACAAGTATCCTTGGGAGAAGGCAGCGGATCTTTTCGGGAAAGTGGCCAATTACGGCGCTCAGATGCCGCGTTAAGCCCCTTGAAGCAAGTCCGCATCACCGCCGTACGCCAAACGGAGTATCCGGACCTGATGGCCCGGTATGAGAACCCCATCGAACATAGCTGCGATGTGCGCATCGGTCAGCAGTGGGTCTCCGTGGACGGAAAATGTCCGGAGGGCTTCTGTCCCTCCGCCTGGGATTCGGTGCGTCCGTTCGCCGAAGCGCTCGCCCGCGGCGAGGGCAACTTCTTTGACGGATGGATGCGCAATCCCCTCAGCGCGATGATCAGTTGCAACGACGGCTTCCGCCCGGTAAGTTTCTACCTGGAAGTGCTGGGATAATACCGGTAACGGTCCAGCGCTTCCAGGAAATAATAGTCCGCATAGGTCAGGGGTACATCCACCTCACTGCCATGCCTGTAAAAGCCGGTGCTATGCTTCAGCAGGAAGCCGCCCAACTCTCCGGGCGATGCCAGATAACGGGGCGATGCGAGCGCAAGCAGCATCGCCTCTGCCTGTTCGAGGTATTGCGCTGAACGGCCTTTGTCCTTCGTCAGGGTACTCAGTTCTACAAAGGCGGAGGCCATTACCGCCGCGGCGGAAGCGTCATCCTGCCCGCTGAACGGCGACGGAGCGGAAAAATCCCAGGCCGGCACGGGCCGGTCCGCCAAGAGGGGAAGCAGATAGGCGGCAATCTTCTCGGCCTGCTGCAGATAGCGTTTCTCTCCGGTCTCACGGTACATCATAGTGTATCCGTACAGGCCCCAGGACTGCCCCCGGGACCAGGAAGAATCGTCACTGTAGCCCTGTACCGTTTTCCGGACCAGGACCTCGCCCGTCGCCAGGTCATATTCCAGCAGATGATAGGAAGAACCGTCTTCCCGGAAATGGTTGACCATGGTCTTGTCGGCATGGGATTTTGCCATCGCCTCCCACTCGGGAACGCCGAACTGGCGGGAAGCAAAGGTCAGGAGTTCCAGGTTCATCATATTGTCGATGATGACCTTGCATACCGGCCGGCTGCTGTCCCAACTCTTGATGGTGCCGGTAAGCGGCGAAAAACGCGACGCGAGCAGTTCTGCCCCCCTGCGGATGGCAGGCAGGTAAGTTTCATCCCCGGTCGTCCTGTACGCCAGGCCCGCTGAGCACATGATCTGGAAACCGATATCGTGGTCCCGGAAATACGCATCCACGTCCAGCATCGGAGCCGTGAACGACTCAGCCAGGGCCTTGACCGCCTCCTGTCCGCTGAGCCGGTAGGCATACCAGCAGGTCCCCGGGAAGAAGCCGCTGGTCCAGCGCACCCTGTCCGAGAACACCAGATGCCCGTTTTCAAAGGTCTGCGGCAAAGAATCCCCGGGCGTCGATTTCCCCAGGAGCAGGCACTGGCTTGCACTCAGGGGGCTCACCTCCTCCGTCATCAGGTCCATTGCACTGCGGGAAAAGTCTCCCAGCTGCTGCACCTCCACGTCCGGGGCAGCCGGAAGCGACGGCGCCAATATTTCAATCATTTTCTCTTCTCCCGGCATCAGGGCGAAATAATTGTCCGAAAAACTGCACGGCAGAATCTCCGTTCCTTTCCTGTCCTTCAGGACGAGCCGCACGAGAAGGGCGGGCAGCGTATCTTCGTTACGCAGGGTCACCGTAATCCCCGCATCGGAAACGCTGACCGTCTTCTGCAGTTTCGCCGCCGGCAAGGGACGAAGGGATTTAAGAGAGCAGCCCTGGACGCTGTCTTCCGGAACCATATAGAAGTTTTCAGAGAGTGACGCGCCTTCATCTGAGAGCAACCGCAAGCGCAGAAGACAGGCAGACTCCCCGACGGGCAGGTCCGCGGCAAAACAGGAAACGGTAGCATCGTCCGGCACATTCACGCGGGCTTCCCGCTTACCCAGCAGCAAACCCCTGCCGTCATAGATATCCAACTGCGCGGTCAATCCTTCCCGGTCGCCGCAACAGAGATTCACCACCTCCACCTCGCGGGTCTGCGGATTATACTGGATATGCAGCGGTTCGCAGCCTTTCTTGCAACCGAAGAAAGCCCCGGTCTGTTCAAAATAATAATCATAGGTACAGAACACCATCGACGGCCAGCTGGGATGCGTCATCCAAAGGAGCATCCCCATCCTGCCGGCAGCATTCGACGACTCGAAAATGGCGCGGCAGCCTTCGTAGTTGAGCCATTGGGACAGGAAACTGAATTCCCAGGCCGAAACGGGTTTTCCCCAGGTATTCTCGATCAGGCGGGTATAGGTTTTGACGCTCTGGGCACCGTCCCGCGTGAAATCGTGCTTTCCCCACATCTCCCCGACAGGCCAGAAATCCTCCGGCGGGACCATCCGCTGCAGGCTCTCCCAGGTGGGGGCGTTGGGAAGGCCCCGCTCCGAATGGAGTTTCCCGCTCTGCTGGCCGTAATACTCCGCAACAGGCTGGGCATTATACGGTCCGTGCCCGCTCACGATGCCGTCGGCGGAATTCGAGATATAAAGCATGCCCGGATGCAGGCGGGCGACAATATCTTCCTTCAAAGCCTTGTCCAGCGATGCAGGAGGATCACCCTCGTTGCGTCCGCAATAAAGGGCCAGACAGGGATGGCGGCGAATCCGGCGCACCCAGTCGTCTGCATTCGCAAGGAACAGGCATTCGTCGTCCGGATCCGGGCCGTCGCCGGGATTGGCCAGCCAGAAATCCTGCCACACCATTACGCCGTAGCGGTCGCAGGCATCGTAGAATTCCTCATCGGCCACCTGACCCACCCAGTTACGGATCATATTCATATGCATCTGGCGATGGTAGTTGAGGGCGAGATCGTACTTTTCGGCAGGGAACACCAGATTATGCTCCGAGAAGCCCCAGTTTCCCCCTTGCGGGATAAACCTCCGGCCATTGATGAACAGTTTCAGGATGCCGTCGGCACTGTCCCAACGCATTTCCCGGATTCCGGCCTTGAAATGCAGGGAATCCGATATTTCCCCGTCCACGCGCACGATAAACCCGGCATCGTGCAGCAGCGGATCCCCATAGCCCACGGGCCACCAGAGCCCCAGACGACAATCATTCAATTGGGGGAAATCGGCCGGCGTGAAGGAAAGCTCGCCGTCTGCACCGACTTCCCTGGAGAAGCGGATATCTCCTATCCAGCCTTCCAGCGTTACACGGCCGGGGGCGGAGTCCGCGCCCTTTACCCTTACGGAAGCCGTGATGCTGGCCGTCCCGTCAGGATTCACCTTCGAGACCACCAGCGGATCGGCAACTTCCACCGCTCCCTTTTCCGTCAGGCGCACATCGTTCCAGATACCGCAGTTCCGGCCCCGGACCGTCGTCATCCAGTCCCAGCCGATACTGGCGAGGAAGGTGGGGCTGTCAGCCCCGAGGACGCCGCCGTTGTAGCCCGTCCATTTCGCCGTCTTTTCCTTGACTGCACCGGGATGTGCGTTGCACAGCGTCTTGACCGCCAGCACATTCAGGCCGTCCCTGAGAAGCGAATCCACCTCGAAATGCCCGCGCATGAACGCGCCCTTGATCCTTCCGGCCTGAACGCCGTTCAGCCAGACTTCCGCTTTCCAGTTGATGCCATCGAAATCCAGGAACGGGCGCTTGCTCCCACGCTGATATTCAAATTCCCTGCGATACCAGAAATCGCCGTTGAAATAGGCATCGGAAATCTGGCTCCAGTTATCACCGAAGCCCGGATCCGGGACTGCGCCTGCGGCGATATAATTGGCCAGCACCGTCGCCGGAACGCTCGCGGGAAGCCAGCCCCGGGTATCGAATCCCGGAGAAGAGACCTCCGCTCCCCCGGCCTCCACGCAGGAGGCGCGCTGAATCTTCCAGCCGCCGGCAGCTTCTTTCTGCCTGTCCGGCCCCAGCACCTCGATTTCCGTCAGGCTGAAACGCTCTCCGGAATCCCCGTGCAACTGCAACTTCACATAACGCCAGCGACCGGGGCGGAAAGCCTTCCAGGAAACGCCGTCTTTGGAAACCACTACATCATAACGGTCCGGGGTATAAATCCAGTGCGGCCGCACCGAGCTAATCTTACGGACCTGGCCCAGGTCGATGCTGACCCATTCGTCCGCACAGCCCTCGCTCATCCAGGCGCTGGTAAAGTGCGCCGAGGGGAGCAGGTTCCCGAGAGGCTTACCCTCTTTGTAAAAATCGACACTTTTGACCCGCCAGCGAGCTTCGTACGGGAAAGTAAGCGCAAGGCGGAGCACGTTTTCCTGTTCCTCGGCAATGGGAACGCCAACACGGTGGAGCGGACCTCCGCGACCTCCTTTCAGCGCTTCCTGATAGAGCACTTCCGCCTGGTCCGCCGAAACGGGATAACCGTGGAAACGCCACTTCAGCCAACCTTCCTTTCCGGTAAGGATGTTCCGGGAATTCACATCCCCGTCCAAGGCGTTCTCCCTTTCCACCCGGTCCACCGGGCCTTCTGAAGAGTCCAACTCCAGAAAGGCGGGAGACCCCTGCAGAATAATCCCGTCCGTCAGTAACTGGGCGGTAAGGTTGGCATCATAATTCGACGAAGCCGTAGCCGTGCGGTGCAGGGCTACATTCACTTGCTGCGCGCGGCAGCCGGAAATCAGAAAAATGAGAAAAAATAGCGGAAGAAGGCGTTTCATATGATAAAGATACACTTTCCTTCGGAAACTTCCCTGATTTCATAAGGTAATCCGCCCAGTTTCGGGTATTATTTGTAATGAGAGTCTCTTTCCTTTTTTCTCTTCTTGCGCTTCTTCCGCTTCAGTTGAATGCGGTCGAGGTCGTCGGCCTGCGCACCGAGCATCTGGTGAACCCCCTGGGGGTCGATAATGCGCACCCTCGCCTTTCCTGGCAGCTGGTGGACGAAATGAGCGACGTACGGCAAGCCGCCTGCAGGGTGCTGGTCTCGTCCGACTCCCTGGCTTTCGATACCCATCAAGTGTGGGATTCCGGCCGCATCGCCGCCGGTATCGTCCTTGCTTCCTATGACGGGCAACCCCTGGAGGCGTTTACCCGCTACTGGTGGAAAGTCCGCTATGAAGACGGGGAGACCGTCCCGGTGGAATCCGCCCTACAGAGTTTCGAAACAGGGATGATGACGGAATCCGCCTGGCGCGGGCACTGGATTTCCGACGCAAAGGACAGGGATTTCCGACCCGCCCCCAGGTTCAGGAAAGAACTCACGCTCCGCGGGAAAGTCGTGCGGGCACGGGCTTATATCGCCGCCGCCGGACTCTATACCCTGGAAGTCAATGGCCGCAAAGCGGGCAACCGTGTCCTCGACCCGGCGTTTACGCGTTACGACCGCCGCATCCTATATTCCACCCTCGACATCACTCCCCTCCTTCAGGCGGGCGGCAACGCCCTGGGTGTGGAACTGGGCAACGGCTGGTACAATCATCAGCCCTCGACGACCTGGCGCTTCAACAAGGCCCCCTGGAGGGACCGCCCGGCCTTCTGCATGGATGTGCGCATCCTCTACGAGGACGGCTCCTGTGAAACCGTTTCCACCGATCTTTCCTGGAAAACCTCATCGGACGGGCCGCTGCTCTACAACAACCTTTACACCGGAGAGCACTACGATGCCCGGAGGCTCCAGCAGGGCTGGTCTGAAGCCGGCTACGACGATTCCGACTGGGACAAGGTCATTTTCAGGAGCTGCCCGGCAGAAAAGATCGTTTCGCAACTGATGTACCCGATTCGGGAAAGCGCGGAGGAAGAGGCGGTGGAGATCGTCCGCCTGCGTCCTACCCGCTGGGTCTATGACTTCGGCACCAACCGGGCGGGGAACGTCCATCTGCGCCTGAAGGGCGAAAAAGGGACCGTCCTCCAACTTCTCTATGCAGAAAAACTCGGCCCGGACGGCCGGGCCGACCTGAACCAGCTGGATGCCTATTATTTCGGAGACCGGAAGACGGAGCCTTTCCAGACCGATATCGTCACCCTGAGCGGAGAAGAGGATTTCTTCTCCCCTGCGTATAGTTATAAAGGATTCCGCTACGTGGAGGTCAATGCCAGCCGGCCCGTGGAGATGAGCAAAGAGAACCTGACGGCGGTCCGCGTCGGAAGCGACGTCCCGGAAGCGGGGCAGATTTCTTCCTCCGTTCCGATTCTGGAAGCCATTCACCAGGCTGCCCGCCGGGCCTATCTGTCCAACCTGATGGGCTTCCCCACCGACTGCCCCCAGCGGGAAAAGAACGGATGGACGGGAGATGCGCATATCGCCATCGAGACCGGGCTGTACAACTTCGATGCTTTTACCGTCTATGAAAAATGGATGGCGGACCACCGGGACGAACAGCAGCCCAATGGCGTCCTTCCCGACATCATCCCTACCGGAGGATGGGGCTACCAGCCCACTTCCGCCAACGGCAACGGGCTGGACTGGACCAGCACCATCGCCCTCATTCCCTGGAACCTCTATCTCTTTTACGGGGACAGCAAGCCCCTTCGGGACTGCTATGACAACCTCCGCCGCTATGTGGATTATGCCCTCAGCCTTACGGTGGACGGACTGTGCCCCTGGGGACGCGGCGACTGGGTCGCCGTGACCAAGCGGGCCAACAAGACACTGATTACCAGTTGCTTCCTTTATAAGGACCTCGACATTCTTGTCCGCGCCGCCCGCCTGTTCGGGAAGACGGAGGATGAAAAGAAATATGAAGCCGTCGCGGCCCAGGTAAAGGCGGCCGTCAATGCCCGGTACCTGGATGCCGCCAGCGGCATCTATGCGGAGGGGATGCAGACGGAGCAAAGTCTCCCGCTGCTCTTCGGCCTCGTCCCGGAAGAACTCCGGGGCAAGGTGGCCGCCGCACTGGAGGAACGGGTAAAGGCCGACGGCTATCACATCAACGCCGGGGTCCACGGGGCCAAGGCGGTGCTCACGGCCCTGTGCGACAACGGCTATGCCGAATCCGCCTTCCGGATCGCTACCGCCGAGGATGCACCCTCATGGGGCTGGTGGGTACGGAACGGGCATAGCACCCTCGTCGAGAACTGGAACCTCGACGCAGTCCGCGACAATTCGTTCAACCACATCATGTTCGGGGACATTTCCGCCTGGCAATACCGCTGCCTGGGCGGCATTCGTCCCGATCCGGAGGAACCCGGCTTCCGGCACATCGTCCTCAAGCCGGTCTTTCCCAAGGGGATGAAGCACTTCGAATGTACGTACGAAAGTCCCTACGGAGCGATTTCCGTCCATTGGGAGCGCAAGGGCCGGAAGGTGATTTATTCCGCCTCCCTACCTGACGGAACCCGGGCCAGTTTTGTGCGTCCGGACGGAGAAACGGAAAATTTTTCGGGAACACGGTCATTTTACGTGTATTAGTATTTCGTAAGACATACCTAACCATTTTTGAAAATGAAAATTGAATACACCAAACCTACTGCAGACACAGTCCAGCTTGTGACGGTAAGATTCATCGCAACCAGTACCGAATGGATCAACGCACCCTCGATCAGCGAGGATGATGATACCGATTTCGCTTCTTTTTAACCCGATTAATGCGCATTACCATGAAGAATATGAAGAAGATTTTAACTTTTGCTGCGCTTCTTTCCTTTTTCTGCGCCTGCAATAAGGAAGTTGCCCCTGAAGATAACACCCCGTCCGGTGAGAAGCAGATTATCACCGCCATTGTGAACTGCCCTTCCAAACTCAGCTACTCCGAGAATACGCCCGGCGGCGGCGCCGGCATCAGCTCCGTATGGTCCGACGGCGATACCTTCTACGCCATTCAAGACGGCAGTACTGTCGTTACCTTCTCCCTTATCTCCGGAGCAGGCTCCACTTCCGCTATCTTTGAAGCGGAGGCCGAAGGTGTTACCGCTGCTACGGAATGGGTAGCCGTCCTCGGAAAGAATGCGTCCGTGCACGGAACCGAAATCCATTGCGGGTATACGGGTCAGAACGGAAAAGCCAGCGGCCTGGACAAAGTCAACTATGTTAAGGCCACCGGCACCGGCATCACGCCTGCGTTTGATTTTGCCAACGGAGAGAAATTATCCTACATTGTGCGGCTCAAACTGCCTGCCGGCATCAAATGCATTGAATACACCTCGCCTGCGACAGGCAAGGTTACGTCCAGCGGCGCATCCTATTTCTATGCAAAGGGAGAGAATGATCCATACTCCAACATCCCCACTTCTACCATTACGCTCTCATCCGTATCGTCTGCTGGCGACATTGCATACATTGCCGTGCCGGCAGTCAATCACAACAGCAAGCTAACGACTTATAACAACAACAAGCAGTATGGGAATATGAAGACTGGTGTCATTGTCACCCTGCTGAATAATACCTCGGCGGAAGCGACCCTGTCCAACGGTAGTGTGATTGACAGTGATTTATCCAGCAAGGGCGGCCAGGTGGGCACCTGGGATATGACCGGTATGACCCTGATTGCACGGCCGAGGCCTGCAGATGCCATCGAGGTCGTAACGACTGATGCCGTCACCGAAGATGGTGCCTCAAATTATATTTTTGATCTAACCGGCACAGATACTTTCTGGGCTCCTTTCAACGTAGGAGCATCCACACCGGAAGGAAAGGGCACCTACTACGGTTGGGGAGAAATCAGCACTCCGGAAGAAAGGGGAAGAAGCGGTTATGATTTCCCGGGCTACTCTTTGAGAGGTCAGCCGAGCGGTGCCAGCACCAATTATTACAATTACATCTCCGTCTATGCCGCTGTAGAAACGCCATCACTTGCCAGCCGTTACAATACCATTCGCGGAGGACGTTACGATGTGGCCCGTGTCAAGTGGGGAAGCGCCTGGAGGATGCCCGGCTACATCGAGGCCTATGCCACTTGGAAAAAAGCTTCCTGGACAACGGTCAACGGACAGGGAGGTCTCTCATATGGCGGCGTTTTCCTTCCGGGGTACAATGCCAGGAAGGGTACGGACGAATACCAGCCTAAGGGTTGGGATCAGGCCTGCATCTGGTCGGCAGACCAGTTCCAGAGAAATCAGGGAGGAGTCGATTATGACAGCGCATATATAGTAGGTAGCACAGACGGTCACGGGTCCGCCGACTGGTGGCGTAAGGGTATGAAGCGTGAATGGGGCTTACAGATTCGCCCGATTCTTGCCTCATCTACAATCAGCGTATCCTACCGGGCTAAATAATTCCCGTTGATACTCAAGTTTACCGCCCCGCGACCTCACCGGTCCCGGGGCATTTTAATGAATTACAGAAGCGTATTCTTCCATCTGCTTACGTAATTATACAATTTTTGTGTATATTTGCGAGTGAATGGAATAATTTACGTGGTATATGAGTGTTGCTGACTGGATAGAAAAACAAGCGCCAAGCGGTCGATACACGTTCTCGAAAGAGACCGTGAGAAAGGAGTTTGCCGATATGACGCCGCACGCCATCGACACGGCTGTTCAACGTGCTGTGACCAAAGGGCGCATCTTCTCTCCCTGTCGTGGCTTCTATGTCATAGTTCCGGAAGAGTACCGCCTATGGAAGGCTGTCCCCCAGGAAGTGTATCTGGACCGGATGATGCAGCATTTGCGACGAACCTATTATGTGGCGCTGTTGAGTGCCGCAGAGCGGCACGGAGCCGCGCACCAGGCCCCTATGGAATTTCAGGTGATGGTTGAGCCGCCGATGATGCGCGACAAAGAGCGTGACGGCTATGCCATCCGCTATGCCGAACGCCGTCAGATTCCTATGGATTATGTCGAACGTAAGGAAGTCCCGGCTGGCTGGCTGAATGTTTCCTCTCCGGAACTCACCGCCGTTGATCTGATTGTCTATCAGGACCACGTCGGCGGGCTTACCCGCGCTGCAACGGTGCTGGAAGAATTGGCCCTGAAACTGGACTTTTCCCGTCTTGACGCATCTTTTCTGCAGGTGGCTCCTGCCCCGGTCTTCCAACGGCTCGGCTATCTGCTCGACCGCGTTCTGGAGGAAGAAAGCCTTGCAGATGACCTTCTCCGCCTGATGAAATCGGGAGGCCTGAAAATGAAAGCCGTACCCCTTCAGCTTGGTGTTCTTACGGAAGATGCCGAAGTAGACAGAAAATGGAAAGTGTTGGTAAACCAAGAAATAGAGATTGACGAACTATGATACAGAGAGCATTCATAACACAGTGGGGTACGGTCGTTCCTTGGACCTCCCCGCGCCTTGTCGAGCAGGACCTGATTATCTGCCGGGCATTGGTTTCCATATACAACGATCCGTTCCTATCGGAGCACCTGGCTTTCCGAGGCGGCACGGCGCTGCATAAGCTGTATCTCCATCCGCAGCCTCGCTATTCGGAGGATATTGACCTGGTTCAAGTCAATGCCGAGCCCATCAAGGAAACCATCGATCACCTTCGTGACACCCTTGCCTGGCTCGGTGAACCGGTAGTCAAACAGAAGAAGCACAACAATACGCTCCTGTTCAAAGTACAGCCTACGGACGTGGGTGCCGGTGAAATTCACCTGAAGGTAGAAATCAACTGCAAGGAGCATTTCAGCGTCTTTCCGATGGTCCGGGTACCATTCTCGGTGGAGAACGATTGGTTCACCGGCAAGTGCGAAGTGCTGACCTATGAACTCGACGAACTTGTCGGCACAAAAGTCCGTGCCTTGTACCAGAGATTGAAAGGACGAGACCTCTTCGATGTCTATACGGCTCTTGCTTCCGGCGAATTGGATATTGACCGCGTAATGGCTGCATACGACCGTTATTTACGTTTCGTTGCCAGCCATGCCCCCACCTACAAGGAGTACGTGCTCAATATGGACGAGAAGATGAAGAATCCGGATTTTATCGGCGACACTATCGGCCTCCTCAAGCCACTGCTGGAATATGACCCGCAAAGCGCCTGGGAACGAGTCCGTGACGAATTCATCGCAAAACTACTTCCGGACAAAAGAGTAAATCCCCCAGTGGATTTCTGAGTTTAAAAATGGGATAGGATTCGGGAGGCTGTCACCTCGATATCCGCAGATAACGGCTTCCCTGGATGTTATGGCAAATTGTGCACGGAACCGAAATCCATTGCGGGTACACTGGGCAGAACGGAAAAGCCAGCGGCCTGGACAAAGTCAACTATGTTAAGGCCACCGGCACCGGCATCACGCCTGCGTTTGATTTTGCCAACGGAGAAAAATTATCCTACATTGTGCGGCTCAAACTGCCTGCCGGCATCAAATGCATTGAATACACCTCGCCGGCTTATTTCAAAGTTCAGAGTTCCGGCGTAGGGACGGTTTATGCAAAGGGAGAGAATGATCCGTACAAGAACATTCCAACAACAACGGTTACCCTTGCGTCCGCCTCGACAGCTGGACAATTGGCTTATATCGCTGTTCCCGCAATTAATCACTCCCACTCGGCTTGGACTTATAACTCCGGCAAGCAATACGGCAATCTTAGAACTGGTGTCATTGTAACTATCCTTAATGATACTTCTGCAGAGGCTACAGCTTCCACTGGTTCTGTAATAGGCTCTGACCTCAGTAGCAAGGGTGGGCAAATCGGCACGTGGGACTGGACAGGTGCCACCCTTCTTAAAAGGCCTAAAGTCTCTGATGCAATAACTATCAGTTCAAGCAAAGTCGGCATAAGTTGGAGTGGAACAATTCAAACGGCTGAGACCATGGAAACAGGATGGGCTCCTTATAACATCGGGGCAGAACAGCCCTATGAAATAGGCAACTATTACGCCTATGGTGAGTCTCAACCTAAATCAGAGTATAGCAACGGCACCTACTCCCTTAGGGCCGGAGCTAGCATGTCAGGACGTCCTGATTATCTGGGTGTCAAGATTCAATCCCCTTCTCCGAATAACTATTATACCATAGATGGCGGAAGGTATGACACCGCGCGCGTTTTGTGGGGTAGTGCATGGAGGATGCCAAATATGTGCGAATTCCGCGCTCTTGACCTCACAAAGGGAGGACATAACGTATCCGTTACTACTATAAGCGGACAGAAATGCTATGTATGTGAAGGGCTTACCCTTCCTATCAGCGGATGTATGGACGGCTCAACCTTATCGCACTATGGAGACGGGACAACATATGATTGGGTTGCCTGGTCAACTACCATTATGCAACAGGCTGCAAGTAATCCCGGTTGGAATATGGCATTTGCCTTTTGTCCAAACATGCAGACTCAGAGCCAGGATTATGACAGACGTGAGAAATACTGTGGAATGCCCGTCAGGGCCGTCTTAGCCTCTTCCGTCTTTACGCTGGCCAACCAATCCTACTGATTTTATTTAGATTAGTCCTTTACCGCCCCGCGACCTCACCGGTCCCGGGGCGGTTTTCGTCATTGGATAATTTGCGGGAAGTGATATACCGGAAGTGTATATTTTTTATATTTGTACTATGCTGAACAAAATAGCCTCTGTAGCCCTATTTGCTACCATTTTCATTTCCTGCTCGCAGACGCAGATTCCCACGGATACCGCTATTGTCGGACGCAGCCCGAACGGCGCATTGGAATTGGCATTTTCCCTTTCGGCCAGGGGAGAGCCGGTGTATACCCTATCGTACCGGGGTAAAGACATCGTCCTTCCATCAAAAATGGGTTTCACGCTGATGGACGGAGACAATCTCCAAAAGGGCTTCACCATAAGCGGCACGGAGACCGGAACGATTGACGAAACCTGGGCTCCCGTCCTGGGCGAGGAAGACAGTATCCGAAACCATTGCAACGAGTTGCTGGTGCATCTTTTCCGGGCTGACAGCACCACGATGGACATCCGTTTCCGCCTCTTCGACGACGGACTGGGCTTTCGCTATGAATTTCCCCAGAAAAACCGCCTGACTTACTTCCAGATAAAGGAAGAGGAAACGGAATTCGCCCTGGCCGGGGATCACACCGCCTGGTGGATCAGCGGAGATTATGATTCGCAGGAATACAATTACACGCGAAGCCGCCTGAGCGAAATCGCTTTGCATTACGAGCAGAGCCGCCTGCATCACAGCGCCGGCCAGACGGCCGTAGGGCCTACCGGCGTCCAAACAGCCCTGCAGATGAAGACGGACGAGGGATTATACATCAATCTGCACGAGGCGGCCGTCGTGAATTACCCGACCATGAATATTGTCCTGGTGCCGCGGACGAATACTTTCCGGACACATCTGACCCCGGATGCCCAAGGGGTGAAAGGCCGGCTGCAGGCGCCCTGCAATACCCCCTGGCGGACAGTCCAGGTCTGTGAGAAGGCCACGGATGTCCTCGCTTCCAGACTCATCCTCAACCTCAACGAACCCTGCGCCCTGGAGGATGTGTCCTGGATTCATCCGGTGAAATATATCGGTGTCTGGTGGGAGATGATTACCGGGAAAAGCAAGTGGTCCTATACCGATGAACTCCCTTCGGTCCAACTCGGCATCACGGATTATAAGGCGGTCAAGCCTCACGGCAAACACGGGGCCAACAACGAAAATGTCCGCCGTTACATCGACTTTGCGGCAGACAACGGTTTTGATGCCGTTTTGGTCGAGGGTTGGAATGAAGGCTGGGAAGACTGGTACAACAAGCAGAAATATGATGTGTTCGACTTCGTGACGCCCTATCCGGATTTCGACCTGCCCGCCCTGAACGCTTATGCCCATTCCCGGGGCATCAAACTGATCATGCACCACGAGACCTCATCTTCCACAGTCAATTATGAACGGCATCTGGACGAAGCCTACCAGTTGATGAACCGCTATGGCTATGACGCGGTAAAGAGCGGCTATGTGGGGCGCATCATCCCCTACGGAGAACATCATTACAGCCAGAGCATCGTCAACCACTATCTCTATTGCCTCAAAAAGGCGGCCGATTACCATATTATGGTCAATGCCCACGAGGCGGTCCGCCCCACGGGCCTCTGCAGGACCTGGCCCAACCTGATCGGCAACGAGAGCGCGATGGGCAACGAGTACAAAGCCAAGATAAACCCCGGGCACACGACAATCCTTCCGTTCACCCGCGGCCAGGGCGGCCCTATGGACTATACGCCCGGCATATTCGAGCAGGATATGTCGAAGATAGCACCCGGCAAAACCGGAAAGATGCGCCATACCATTGCCAACCAGCTGGGATTGTACGTAACCTTCTATTCTCCCTTGCAGATGGCGGCCGACCTCCCGGAAAATTATGAGCGCTTTATGGATGCCTTCCAGTTCATCAAGGACGTGGCCGTAGACTGGGACAAGAGCCTGTATCTGGAAGCGGAGCCGGGAGAATACATCATCACGGCCCGTCATCCCAAAAAGCTTAAGGCCGGGGACGAATGGTATGTGGGCGGCATCAGCGGTGAAAACGCTTATGAAACCACGCTGAAACTGGATTTCCTGAAGTCCGGAGTCACTTACAAGGCTATTCTGTACGCCGACGGTCCCGATGCCGACTATGAAACGAATCCGCAATCCTATGCCATCACGAGCTTTGAGGCGACATCGGACACCGTGCTTCCTGTAAAGATGGCCCGGAGCGGCGGTTTCGCCCTTTCGCTCAAAGCATTGTAAAACAACCCGCAAAATGAAAAAAGCCTTTCTTCTTATTCTTGCTTTAGGCATGGCCTGCATTGGCGTCAACGCCCAGGACCAGGAATTTAAGTTTGTCCCTGCGACGGAACTGACCCTTGTCGGCAAACTGTTCCCGGATACGCCCAACCCCTATCACAGGGTGGATACCGTAAGGTTCAAGGGCTTTACGCCTGGTGAGAACAATCAGGTAAGGCAATGTTCCGGTCTGGCAGTGGCTTTCCGAACCGACAGTCCGGTCATCCGCCTGAAGGCCACCACCGGCAGGATGGAGCACCCTTCAAACACCATGTCAAATGCTGCCAGAGGCTTTGATCTCTATATCCGGAAGGACGGCAAGTGGCTTTGGGCTGCCGCAGGGGGCGCCATGTCGGAGAAGAAACAGGATAATCCCTACACCATCATCAGCAACATGGACGGGTCTATGCACGAGTGCCTGCTCTACCTGCCGCTGATGAGCGAGTTATACACCCTGGATATCGGTGTTGCAGCAGAGGCTACCATCGAAGCCATACCCAACCCTTTCCGCCACCGGGTAGCCATCTTCGGCTCCAGTTTTACCCATGGCGTCAGTTGTTCCCGCAGCGGAATGACCTATCCCGCACAGTTTTCCCGCAGCACGGGAATCCAGCTTCTGAACCTGGGCTGCGGCGGCAATTGCAAACTGCAGGATTATTTCGGGCGCGTCCTGGCGGCGGTTGATGCGGAAGCCTTTCTTTTGGATGCTTTCTCCAACCCATCACGCATACAGCTGAGGGCGCGCCTGTTCCCTTTCATTGAACAGCTGCAGGCTGCCCATCCCGGCAAACCGCTTATCTTCCAGCGGACCATCTACCGGGAAAAAAGGAATTTCAACACCTACGAGGACGAACGGGAAGCCGACCGTCTGCGCATCGCTGACAGCCTGATGAACATAGCCTGTCGGCGTTACAAGGATGTCTATTACATCAAGACCACCACAGCCACTTCGAAATCCCACGAGGCCACCGTGGACGGCGTCCATCCGGACAACTACGGATACAGCCTCTGGGCCGGGTCCATTGAAAAACCGGTGCTCCGCATCCTCCGCAAATACGGGATTCGCTGAGGGAGAAATATTCTCTATCCGCTCCCCGGATTATTCTGTAATCGAGTCTATCAGTGGTTTAATCTCCCTTTCCATAAGGGTATATGCATCCGGGTTGGGATGGAGGTCGTCATATAGACGGTAGCGCCCCTGAAGCGAGACGCCGTCAGTGTCTACAAGGAGAGAGTGGAAATCGCAATATATGATGCCTTTGCTCTCAGCGTACTCCCTGATCATCCGGTTGAGTTCATTGATATGGGCACCCTTGGTCTGAGGATTGCTCAGGGCCGAATGGTTGTGGTTGCAGGGAGTAACCGAGCACAGGATTACCTTTATACCGAGGGCTTCGGCCTGTTCGGTCATATTCCGGATATTATCGAAAATAAGCGCCTCCGGCTGACCGTTGCTGAGGTCATTGGTACCGCCCATTATCACAATGCACTGGGGGTCCGGGGTCAGAGCCTCACTACGGTAGCGGGCCAGCATCTGGGTCGTGTTGTTGCCGCTGATACCGGCGCTGAGATAATTATTGTCGGAGAAAAACTCCGGATGCCAGAAAACCGTAACAAAGTCACCGTCGTCCCTCATCCATGAGGGTAAAGGATCCATCGGTATCACAATCGCGGATTTTTCGATTTCACGCGGCGACTCGCTTCCCCAATGCCGGATGATGCTGTCGCCCATAAACAGGGCCCTGGGGCCCAGATGAGATGTCGAAAAAGCAACCTCCAGCTGCGTGGCGGCTTTATTCATAGGGAGAGTGAATGAGGCCATACGGTCAGTCTCGCTTGTGGGGAACATCCAGCAGGCAAAGTTGTCCTTGATATCCAGGGCATCGTATTCATCCTGCCCGAGAGAACGGACTTTAAGATAATCGTCCGAATAGGATGATGGCTGCAATCCCGCATCGTTCCAGGCAGGACACAAGTATCTGAGCTCCCCCGGAGTGTCCGTCTCCAGCAGGAAACGATAGCGCATATGGTCGGTGGCGACGAGGAGCCTTGTCACGCCCCAGACGCCACCACCACGATAAACCGCCTCGATGGGAGGTTTGGAACCGACCCTCGGTTTGTCAACCCCGCCTTCGGTCACAACCAGGGAAATTTTATCAATCCGGACGAGGCTGTAAGTCCTGTCGGACTTGACACGAAGCCTGCACAGCCCCTCTTTCTGAGCAGGGACCTGAAAAGAAACAAACTCCCTGCCTCCCGCATCGGACACGGTTACCTGTCCGCTTTTAAACCTGCCGTATACCTCCCAGACGCCATCTGCGACGGGAACCATAGCGCCGGTATAATCGACGGAACCTTTAATCTCCAAGCCTGACGAGATAACGGGATCGTCTTTCTCCTTGCAGGCAACAAGGATTGTCGCGGCAGTGAAAAGAAGAAACAGAATCTTTCTCATATTTCGCATTTTTTGGGGGATAATCGGTTTTAACGGGTAATTTTCAGGACGAATTCGCCTTTTTGCGGCAGGGAACGGGCCGTCAGGCTGAGGCGCCATAGCGCATCGCCGCCATAGCCGCTTACGCCGGTCCCCTCAAGCGGAATCCGTTCGGCAGAGACGCTGAAAGTCCCGGCATTGTAATAAAGCTTCAGCCCGGCATTCAGCCCGGCACAGCCTGCAGTGGCCAGATCAGGCTCGGCAGGGAGGAGGAAATGCAACTCCGCAGGGACTTCCCCTGTGCGCATCTCGAAGCGCTCCCGGATTTCCAACGCTCCGTCTTTCAGCAAGCGGTAGTTCAGCACCCAGGATTTCACGCCGGCGGAATCGGGATAAGCCTCCGCAATATCTGCACTGAAACTCTTCGTGCGGCTGTCGGACCGGCAGTCCGTCGCCTTGAAGCTCCGTCCGTACTCCTGCGCACAGGTATTGATTTGCGGAACATTGTGATAATTGCTGGACATGTTCCAGATCTGATAGCGGTAGCGCTTGTCGAAAGTCTTGCTGTTGTAAGTGCCCTTGCCCGCATCCACCAGCACCGGCTGCCCGTCGTAATAATAGATGCAGCTGCCCACATCGTTGTGGTTGTGCCGTTCGCGGTTGTTGCCGCCCTTCACCGCCAGATAGCCCTTGCCCGAGCGCATAAAGCACAGCTCTGTCTCCGGGTACCAGGTAAAAGGCGAGGGTTTGAAGGCGCGCCTGCCCGCCGCCTCCAGTTCCGCGCAGGTACGCAGGTTCTCCATCGCGCGATAGAAGCAGCTCCAGTCGGCATCCACCGGGTCGTAACCCTTCTGCGCGTAGGTGTGCACCGCGAAATCCTGCATCAGCGTACTTCCGACGGCTTTCCCGAAACGCAGGATAAGGGACGTATTGATGCCCGTTGCAGGCCTTGCATCGGCAAAATTGGCCTGATGCACGCCGTCCACCTGGGCGTGTACGATATATTCCCCGAAATTCCGGAGCAGCGGCGCATCGAAAATGTCGATCCGCCCTCCGGTAATCAGGCGCAGGCATTGCAGGTAGTTCAGCAGATACCCTCCTGAAGTGTACCAGTACACCGGCCCCTCGTCGCAGGCGCCGTCGGTCTTGAGGCTTTCGAGATAGCGGTCCACGGAGATGACGGATTTCTCTACGGCAGCCTTCAGCCGAATCGGGTCATTTTCCATCAGCATGAAGCAGAGGATGGCGTTGGAATAGCACCAGGGATTCCAGTTGTTGGGCGTGGCCTTGGCACGGAATCCCATCCAGTCGAAGCCGTTCCGCTCCAGGTAGGGATCCAGTTCGCGCTGCTTGATTTCATAGCGCAGTCGCTCGGAGATCATCGGATCCGCCTTGTCAAATTCCGCATGGAAGAAATACCCTATCCAGGAG
>JAEEGH010008999.1_pt1 | contig 23423 bp, 35 predicted proteins | sample 9134181 | NCBI WGS metagenome assembly JAEEGH01 (sample SAMN16246544, study PRJNA631951) | gut metagenome | biome: gut microbiome; feature: rumen; material: DP-attached | host: Bos | place: Iran: Karaj | collected 2018-10
AGTCCTACGGTCTCTTCTGCATCTCGATAAACAAGTACAACGAAGCGGAGGCGGCATTCAACGAGGCAGCTGAGGCCGATGAATCAAGGTCGGCAGGACTCTACTCCGAGTTCGCCGTCGAGTACTTCAACCAGGTCATGGCGCAGTACGGGGAGATCATGGAGGATCCCAAAGCGAGAGCGCCTTACGCCAAGAAGGCTCTAGAGTACATGCTCAAAGCACTTGAGTTGGACCCCGAAGAGGCTAAATCACTGCTCTGAGAGGTACGGCGGAATACCGCCTGCCTCTTCATTTTTTTATTATCTGGCACTTAGAAAAAAAAGGAAAGAGAGAGGTCTTACTCTCTCAGTTCGCCCATGAGGGCGGTCCTTTCCGCGAAGGCGTTGTGCTTATGGATCGATTCCTCGGATTCGCTCCTGATGGTAATCTCGACGTCATCCGGAAGCTTGGGGTATTTGTCGACGATCTTCTTCAGGACTATCCTCACCATGTCCTCTACGAACCTGGGGTTGGTGTGAGCGTTGATCACAACAGCTGCCTCGTCATCCCTCTTGAGGAGTTCGAAGGTGGGCGATGAGAACGATGAATTCACGATATCGATGAGATCATCCGCCTCGACGGTATCGTTCTCGTCCATGGTCATGATCACGGTACAGACATTCCTCTGGTTGTGTGTTATCACAGGCCACTCCTTGGAACAGCCGAGTGTCTCAGCTACATTCTCCTGAGCGCAGGGGCATGCGGTCATACCGATGCACTGCACGCCGATGGTCTTGTCCAGTTTCTTGCCGCGTGTGTTGACCGCCTGACCGATGAGCTTGTACACCTCGGTGGTGTTCTTACCGTGGGGCGTGACGCTTCCTTTGAAGTATTCGGCCTCGATGTTCACGTTTGCTGTCGTGGCATACTCATGTTTCTTCAGAAGCAGTCTGCTGATGTCCGCCGCCAGGTCCTCTATCCCCGTAACAGGGTGACAGGTGCTCTCGGTGACGATCTCCCTGATGACCTCGAGGTTCCTGGACATGTGGGATCCCTTCTGCTCCGCGGGAAGGTCGACGAACACGTCGATAGTGCAGATCAGAGGTTCGTTCTGACTCTCGGAATCGGGTCTTGCGACATGAACGAGCTTCCTGACGCCGGTCACTCCGACCTTGGTCAGCTTGAATCCTGACTCGTTCCTGCGGTTCTGGACATCGCATATCTGTGCCATGATAACGGTTGCAGGATACCCCATTATCATAAAGATATCTTTTAGCAACCAGATTATTGGTAGTTAGGTCACAGGAGCTCCCACAGCATGTACTTGACGACCTTGGCGGAACGTTCAGCTGCCCTCTTCTCGAATATAGGGTAATCCTCTGATTCCGAACCGTCAGCTTTGTCCGAGATCGCCCTGATGATGACGAACGGCGTATCATTGAGGTAGCAGACCTGTGCTATCGCAGCGCCCTCCATCTCACAGCAGAGGCATTCTCCGAAATTGGCCAGGATGGTATCCTTCTGTTCCTGGGTGGAAATGAACTGGTCGCCGGAACATACCCTGCCCTCCATATATTTCACGTCCTTCGCACATTCGGTGATGGCCTTGACGGCCATGGCCCTCATTCCCTTATCGGCCTCGAAGGAGTACTTACCGGTGTAGGGGATCTCTCCCTTCACATATGTCTTTTCAGGGCTGCTCAAGGGAGTGACATCGAAGTCGTGCTGGACCGCATCCGTGGATACGACGAAATCCTCGATATCCAGCCTGTTATCCAGGGAACCGGCCGCACCTGTGTTGATGATCGCCGTGACATCGAATTCGGTGATCAGCATCTGAGCGCATGTGCCTGCATTGACCTTTCCCATTCCGCACTGGACCACGACCACATCGCAGTCGTCCAGCTTGCCGACGAAGAACTCCATACCGGCGATGGTCTTGGTATAATCGACGCTCATCGATTCCTTGAGCGTCTTGACCTCGACCTCCATGGCACCTATCACTCCGATCCTTCCTTCCTGATCGTTCTTGGAGGGCTGTAATGCCACGGCTGCACATACTACGATGGCGGCCACCGCTATGGCGGCCACTGCAAGGAGTTTCACCGACTTCATGAATCGAAATTCAACTATCTGTTGAAAAACGTGATGGTCGGTCAATCGTCAACCGTCGAATCATATTATACGATGAAGTTGTTCAAGTTTCATGTTCTGCGGCGTGGACGAGGCTGGAAGGGGTTCTGTGATGGGACCTCTTGTCGTTGGTGCGGTCTACGTCGAGGACGATGCATTCCTGAAGGACATCGGTGTGAGGGATTCCAAGAAGCTCACTCCGAAATCGAGGGAGAGGATGTATGACAGGATAGTCTCCGAATCTCCCGATTACACCGTGGTGATAGCATCCGCCGCCGATATCGATGCCCGCAGGGAGAAGATGTCCCTCAACGAGGTGGAACTGGAGATGTTCCGCGAGGCAGTATCCAAGTGCCAGGTGTCCCGTGTCTATGCGGATTGTCCGGATGTGAACGAGATGGCATTCTCCAGCGCCCTTTCGATAAGATTGAATAACATAACGGTTATCGGGCGCCATAAAGCGGATGACACGTATCCCGTGGTGTCCGCAGCCTCCATCGTGGCGAAGGTCACGAGGGATCGCATGATAGAGGACATATCCAGGGAGTTCGGTACGGATATCGGAAGCGGATATCCGAGCGACCAGCAGACCATGGACTTCATCAGAGGATGGATAAAGAAGAACGGTGTGTCCCCGAAACATACCCGCAACTCGTGGGAACCCGTGCGCAAACTGCTTTCAGTGTCGGCTAACACGAAGATAACAGACTGGTGAGAACTAATGACCGATGAGATGACCCAACAGGAAGCATCCAGCGAGACGACCGAGGAACTGACCTCCAGAGAGATCATCCAGAAGATGATCGACAAGTTCGGAAGGAGGATGGCCAAGGATGAGAAGGCCAGGGCAGAGGTCGAACCCATTGTCAAGACGCTCAACATCGATCTCGGCGATGAGACATTCAATCTGAAGCTGGAGCACGCAGAGGTCACCGTGTTCGAGGAGGGTCTGCTGGAACAGGCGGACATCACCCTGAAGACGACCAAAGAGTACCTCGGTCAGATCGTCGACGGCACACTCAGGCCAATGAGAGCATATGTCACCAAGAAGATCGTCATAAAGGGAAAGATCGAGGACATAATGCATCTCAAGAAAATGTTCTGAGTCCCCACTGCAACGTATAAATACAATGTCATTTTTAGGCAGTTGTATAGCGAGGTAGGGTAGCCAGGATATCCCGTCGGGCTCATAACCCGGAGATCGGTCGTTCAAATCGACTCCTCGCTACCATACTTTTTCATCATCATTCAAAAGAGCCAGTGCTGTCTTTTTCAATGTTTTTGTATAATGAAAAGAAGACAGGGGCATAGCCCCTGTTTGTTGTTTCAGTGCTTTCTGAGGTATACGATGGCTATGGAACCGAGAACGACTATGGCCGTTATCGCTGAGATGACAACGACGACAGGCATGTCATCGTGGTGTACCTTCATTCCCAGGAAGGTGAGGTTGTGGTAGATCTCGATGGTCACGGGTCCGTCATTGACAGCCTTGATCCTGTAATCGTCCACTTCCCAGTTCTTTCCGCCGGCATCATGCATGTCGATGGTGAACGTCTGCCCCAGTGCGATGATTATGGAATCATCCGCTGTGCAGTTCGCAAAGGAGATCTTTCCGCCGGTCATCTCGATCTTGACCGCACCGTGGTCGGACGTGGCCGAGATCTGGTTTCTTATCAGACCGCATGACGGATCGATGGTGATGGTCCCGCCCCTGATGTATACGTTCTCGGCAGCTATAGTGCCTGAACCGATGAGGTTCAGCTTACCGCTGTTCATGTTGAATGCCGATCCCCATTCGGCCTGGCTGGCCGTGATGTCCGCACCCGAGAGTATCTCCACGGTGGGTCCGTCGATGGTGATGCTGCTTGCCGCGGTCAGTCCCTGGTCGATACGGCCTTCGCCGTCGTGCTTGATCGTCAGCTTCCCGGAACCTGTGATGTTGATGTCATCTGCCGAGTAGATGGCCAGGGTGATGTTCATGGAGCTGTCGTCATAGGCGGTTATGGTGAGGTCCGCATCGAGGATGATGTTCAGAGGACCCACGGGATCGTAGATGCAGTACGATGTGGTCCCTTCGGTGACCTTACCGTCGAAGATCGAGTCTCCTGTGATCGTCAGTCCGTCGCTGTCGTATTTCCAATGTGCATTCGGCTCGTCCACCGTCATCCCGTAAGTTGCGGGGTTGCCGTTCACGTAGGTGCCGGTGAGAGTGGCCTCACTCCCGGAATCCGTCGCAGCGAACACAACGATGATCATGGCCGCAGCGATCATGAAAGGGATCAGTTTCTTCATTCAATCCACCTCTTCCTGAGAAGAATTCGTCCTTTAATCAAAAAATAAGGGGCTTGTATATAACACAAACTGGATTATTTGACGGAAAATCTGCGATATATCCCTGATTAGTGTTACTAAAAGGAGAAAGGCGGGGTCGCCCCCGCGTTTGTTCTCAGTCGGATGAGCCGTCCCTGATGCGTATGGACATCTCCACCGGCATGACGAAGATCCTTCCGTCACCCATGTGGCCAGTGCATGCGGCATTCCTGACAGCATCGATGGTCGCTTCAGCCTGGGCGTCTTCGACCACGACCTCGATCTTGATCTTCTCGATCTCGTCGACCACGATCGTTCCCACCCTGTTGGTGAAGTGGAGACCGGACTGCTGTCCGCGGCCTCTCACATCGGTTATGGTCATCGCGTTGATACCCATGTCCTTGAGCGCATCCTTCACATGCTGGAGTCTCTCTGGACGTATCACTGCCATTATCATCTTCATCATATCACCTCAGTTGTAGGAGGGCTCTCCCAGTTCGGAGATATCCGCTCCGATCGTCTCCTCTTCCTCGGTGAGACGGACTCTCATGACCTTGGATATCAGCCATATGAGGGCATACGACATCAGGAAGCAGAACGCTATGGTCGCTATGACCGCGACGATCTGTCCGATGAACAGGTCGGTGCTTCCGTAGATCAGACCCTCGTACCCTGCCGAGACGAAGTCAGGACTTGCGAAGATACCTGTGGCGATCGCACCCCAGATACCTCCCATTCCGTGGACACCGAAGACATCCAGTGCATCATCCACACCGGACTTGTTGCGCATGACCAGCACTCCGAAGTAACAGACCACACCGCCAACTGCTCCGATCACTATGGCGGCACCGGTGGTCACGAATCCTGCCGCAGGCGTTATGGCGACCATACCTGCCAGTGCTCCGGAGATCAGGCCGAGTGCGTTGGTGTGTCCGACATGGATGTACTGGACTATCGCCCATGTTATCATGGCTGCTGCAGGTGCGATCATGGTCATCACAAATGCGTTGACCGCAACACCGTCAGCTGCCAGACCGGATCCTCCGTTGAATCCGAGCCATCCGAACCAGAGGAGTCCGAATCCGATGAAGACCATCGGCATGCTGTGTGCCCTCTTGATCACACGCTCGCTTCTCTTACCCACGAACACAGCAAGTGCCAGACCTGTCGTTGCGGCACATATGTGGACCACGGTACCTCCTGCGAAATCCAGCACGGTGAGGTTCTGGTCGAACAGTCCTCCTCCCCACACCCAGTGTGCCATCGGTGCGTAGACGAAAATCGACCACAGTACCATGAACACCGCTATGGCGTTGAATCTCACTCTCTCCATACATGCTCCCAATACAATGCCTGCGGTGATCAGGGCGAACATCATCTGGAACACCATGAACTCCATTGCAGGTATCGTGCTGCCGTCTGCTATGGTATCATAGCTGACGCCGTTCAGCAGTATGTTGTCGAGGTTACCGATGATACCGCTGAGGTCCCCGCTGAATGCAAGGGAGTAGCCTATGACGGTCCATGACAGGGTCATGACGCCCATCACTATTGCGGTCTGCGCAAGGATGGAGCTCATGCTCTGCTTCCTCAGCATTCCTCCGTAGAACAGAGCGACCCCCGGGGTCATTATGAACACCAACCCGCTGCAAATCAGGATCCACGCTATGTTGCCTGCGTCGGCCGAGCTGACGGGCGTATCTGCAGCGGAATCCTGGGCGGTCATCACCATTGCGAACAGTGCAACGGCGATGACGGCCATGATCTTCAGACTCATTCTCATCGTTTTCACCTTTATTTATCGGTCTTTTGACTGAATGATTAGACAAATGTCTAGTCATATATTAATTTGACTGAACATATAGACATAAAATGATGTAATAATACAATAAAACAATGAATAATCAGTGCTTTCGCTGTTCAAATGGATGAAAAAATGAAGAAAGACCGAACGGATGTTCGGTGATGTGTTTACTCTTTCTCGATCTTCTCGAGCTTGTCCTCGAGGATGGAGATGTCGCGAACCCAGATGTCCTGGGGGCATTCGAGGTCGTCAAGACAGCCGGTCCAGTAGACGACGACTCCGGGCCCGAAGATGTTGGTGTACGGGATCAGCTGTTTCCTGCAGTTGTATTTGAATTCCGTATTGTCGCCGAAGGATGCCTTGCTCTCGACCCAGTAGATCTTGTTGCCGTGGTACATCATCGGCTCGTCGAGCAATGCATCGGGGGTCTTCTCGTACACTCCCTTCAGGTCGTCCTCGACACGGTATGTGATGCCCTGTCCGTCCAGCCACTGGTGCAGGAGATCCTCTCCCCATTTGCCTCTCTCCCTCTGCTCGTCATTCGCTGCAGGGGAATAGATGAGGTCGGCTGCGATGACCTCCCTGAGTTCACTGGCGACCTCCTCGCTGAGCTGGTCGGGATCGTTGACGTAATCCCAGAACTCCTTCTTGCTCGCACCGTCCTGCTGGAAGATCATCATGGCGGTGAGCATCGGGGGGAACCTGAACTTCTCCGAGATGGCCATCATGGACACGCCCTTCTTCCACATCTTCAGCATCTGGGGGGCCTTGCTCTTGATGACGTAGAATCTCTTCTTGACGTCCCTGCTGGTCTTCTGAGTGTACAGTGTCTTGACCAGTCTGAAGTCGTATCCGTCGGAGATGTACTTCTCCACGTCCTTAGGTCCGTTGAGCCCGTTGTAGAGGGCCTTGTACTCTGAGTAATCCATGAGTACCGACCTTAGAACTTGCTGCAGAGGTCGTCCACAGCCATGAGGACGACGTCCCTGACCATCGATGTCGGGGGACAGTATGCGTTCTCTGAACGGTATGCGAAGTCCTCTGCGGTGACGCCCTCGATGATCGCTGACGTAAGCCAGTCGATACGTCCTGTTGCGTCCTCGCCTGCGAGGATCTGTGCTCCGATGATCCTGTGCGAGAATGCATCGGCGATGACCTTGACCGTGAGGGGCTTTCCGCCGGGGTAGTACCTTGCGCGTGTAAGGCCTTCGGCCTTACCTTCGACAGTCTTGATGCCGTACCAGGATGCGAGTCCGAGCGAGAGTCCGGTACCTGCGATGTGCATGTCGCCGATGACGCTGACCCAAGGGCTTGCGACGGGTCCTGTGATCCTGTTCTCGCCTGCTGCATTCGCACCGGCGATGATACCCTGCCTGACCGCGGTCGAACCGAGCTGGCTCATTGTGGGTCCGGGCATCACTGCGGACTGGCACTGCACGACATCCCCTGCGAGGAACACATCGCTGACCAGTCTTCCCCTCTTGTAGGGCTGCATGGTGGGTGCGACTGCGACCGCACCGAGCTGACCGATGTCGAGCTCGAGCATCTTGGGGATCGTGAGGTTGGCGCGGACACCTGTTGCGAAGATTACCATGTCGCAGGCGTAATCGCTGCCTGCGGCGGTGACACCCTCGACCTTGTCCTTTCCTTTGACGGCCTGGATGGGTGCCTTCATGACGAACTTGATGCTTTTGCCCTCAAGGTACTTCTGTACGGGGTCGGCCATGTCCTTGTCCGCGATACGGGGGATGACCTGGTCCATCATCTCGATGACGATGACCTCTTTACCCATCTCCTTCAGCGACAATGCCATCTCGAGTCCGATGACGCCTGCTCCGCCGATGACGACGGTCTTGGCGGTCTTCAGTGCATTCTGGATTGCCTTTCCGTCGTTGATCGTCCTGACAACGAATACGTTCTTCAGGTCCTTTCCCTCGATCGGGGGGATGAAGACGGTACCGCCTGTCGCGATGACCAGTGAATCGTAGTTGTATGTCTTGTCTCCCGCTGTGACGGTCTTGTTGGCTCCGTCGACTGCGGTCACAGATGTCTTGGTGATGACCTCGATGTCCCTTTCCTTCTTGTAGTAGGCGGCATCGTGCATGATTATGTCATTCCAGCCTGTCTTACCTTCGATCGCCCAAGGGATCACGCACGGGGAATATGCGATGTGTTCGTCCTCCGTGAAAACGATGACCTTAGCCTGGGGATCGGCCCTCTTCGCTGAGGATGCGGCGCTCATTCCTGCTGCGCCCGATCCGATGACTATGATTTGCTTCGGCATGATATACCTAGTTGGGGATTGGCGCATCTAATATAACACTTACGCGGGGGCGACCAAGATGCTTAATAGGATAGGGTCTATCAAACAACCGATGAAGGAAAGGAGACCCGACGAACTGGAGACCCTCTGGAAGGAGAAGGACGTCGCCGACGGCGAAGTCGTTAACGTTATGGTCATGATCATGCGCACCAACGGATGCGTCTGGGCGAAGAAGGGAGGATGCACCATGTGCGGATACCGCTCCGCATCGCTCAGGAATGTGACCGCTGAGGATCTTCTGAAGCAGCTGGACCAGGCTCTGTCGAAGTATAAGGGCGAGCCTTTCGTCAAGATCTACACATCGGGAAGTTTCCTGGATGACAATGAGATCCCGCCCGAGGTCAGGGCGAAGATCTTCGAAGCGTTCTCCGGATGCAAGCGCATCCTGTTCGAGAGCCGTCCCGAGTTCATAACGAAGGAGAAGCTGGAGACCGTACCCAAAACAACTACCATAGCATTGGGACTGGAGACCAGCGACCCGCTTATCATGGAGAAGAGCATCCGCAAGGGATTCACTCCAGAGCAGTCCAAGGCTGCAGGCGAGCTGATCAAGAGCTGCGGCCTGATGGTGAGATCGTATCTCCTTCTGAAACCCCTGTTCCTGCAGGAGAAGGCGGCGATCGACAGTGCGGTCGCATCTGCGAGATTCGCCGACCCGTTCTCTGACGAGATCTCGATCAATCCGATCAACGTGCAGAGCGGCACGATGGTCGAGAGGATATGGAAGAGAGGCGACTACAGACCCCCGTGGATATGGTCGCTGATAGAAGTGATGAAACAGTTATCTGGCACAGTTCATTCAAGGATCATTTCATCGCCTTCCGGAGGAGGCTCTCAGAGAGGTGTTCACAACTGCGGGACATGCGATCAGGCAGCACTCAGGGCGGTGGAGAAGTTCTCGTTCTCGCAGGACCCGAAGGACCTCGATGTTTCCTGTGAATGCGTGCAAAAATGGAAAAACTATATGGCATCCGAAGTGATGCTAGGTACTGCAGCGGACCTGGACAGAGGGTTCGACAGCGACCTGATGATAAAAGGGTGACTTCATGGACTACGACATCAAGAAAGGATGGATGAAGAACATCGAGGGAGATCTGCTTCCGAAGATGATGGAGGACGTGTTCGGAAATGTACAGTGCCAGGGTGACAAATTCGTCTCATCGTACGGAGTCATGGCCAAGATCGAGGTGACCATCCTCTCAAGGGACAAGATGGACATCACCGTCGAGAACATCCCCGACATACAGAGCAAATACAGCGGCGCCGCATTGGATGAGGCGATTCTCGACAGCAAGAGGAGACTGAACGTCTTCGCAGAGAAGGCAACGGGTTTCAACGCCAAGGCGAGGATGAAGAGGGCTCAGGACAAGGCCAAGAAAGGCCTCGCATGAGCGCCCCGCGAAACCTTTTCCTTTACTATTCTATAAGAGACGGGGCAACCTTTAAATAGGAAATCTCGCTACCACCTTTTAGATTAATACGCAAGATGTTCGACCAGACACATCGGGCAATGCAACACGCAACCCAAATCCAGTCTCATGTCGATCCTTATCGGGATGTGGACGCGGTGTCACGGTCGAGGATTAGACGTTGAAATCGACTAGAACGCGAGATTAGCGAAGACACTCTCGCAGGATGTGAAATATGTCACAAAGGAGACGTCCAAAGAGGGGATCACGCGCATACGGGCCCAGAAAGAGAGCCCAGTCGCAGACGCCCCGCCTCGATTCTTGGCCTGAGGTATCAGGAACACCCAAGATCCAGGGATTCGCCGGATACAAAGCCGGTATGACGCACGCTTTCATAGTCGACAAGCGTGCGAACTCGACAACATCTGGAATGGAACTCCAGGTACCTGTCACGGTACTTGAGGTCCCCCCGATGAAGGTAGCAGCAGTTAGGTTCTACGAGAACACGATCTACGGACTCAAGACCGCAGGCGAAGTATGGGCACAGGATCTCGATCCCCTGCTCACGAAGCGCCTCAACGTCCCCAAGTCGCACGACGAGTCATCGTTCGCCAAGTACGACGGTGTCGACATCGACGATGTCCGTGTCATCGCCTACACCCAGCCCAAGATGGTCAAGGGAGTCCCCAAGAAGGTCCCTGACGTGATGGAGCTCAGGATCGGCGGCGGTTCAGTGGACGAGAGGATCGCATACGCGAAGGAGATCCTCGGCAAAGACGTAGCAGTCAACGATTTCATCGCTGAGGGCGCATACGTCGATGTCATCGCTATCACCAAAGGTAAGGGATTCCAGGGAGCAACCAAGCGCTGGGGAATCAAGCTTCTGTCACACAAGAACAGCAAGCACCGCCGCGGTGTCGCAAACCTTGGACCTAAGAGACCCGGATACGTCAGGAGCACAGTTCCCGCATCAGGTCAGATGGGTTACCACCAGAGAACCGAGTTCAACAAGCAGCTCATGAAGATCGGAGGAGAGGGATCGGAGATCACCCCCAAGGGTGGATTCCTCAACTACGGAGATGTCGTCAACACCTACGTCCTCATCCACGGATCGGTACCCGGTCCCGCAAAGAGGCTCGTCAGGCTCAGAGACCCCACCAGGGCACCCAAGGGAGCCAGCACAGAGGCAGCAGACATCACATACATCTCCACAGCATCCAAACAGGGGGCATAAGTAGATGGCAGCACAGACAAATGTCTATTCAGTTAAGGGAGACGTCGCAGGAAAGATCGATGTCCCCGCAGCCTTCGAGACCCCGTACAGGCCTGACCTCATCAAGAAGGCGGTCCTCGCAGCAGCGGCCAACGGCAGACAGCCCTACGGTCCCGCGAAGATGTCCGGAATGAGGCACTCGGTCAGCACCTGGGGTAAGGGACGCGGAACCGCACGTGTTCAGCGTATCCACGACGGAAGGAAGGCCACAGAGTCCCCCAACAACGTCTCAGGACGCAGGGCACACCCGCCGAGGCCTGAGAGGATCTGGGAACTCAAAGTCAACCAGAAAGAGCGCGTTCTCGCACGCAAGTCAGCCCTCGCAGCGACAGCATGCGCAGAGTGCGTGAAAGCACGCGGTCACCAGTTCGATGACAACGTCTCATTCCCCATCGTCGTCGATGATGAGGTCCAGGACATCACCGCAACCGCAGACGTCTACGAGCTCTTCGAGAAGATCGGAATCAGCTACGATGTCGACCGCGCAAAGGAAGGAACCAAGATCCGTGCAGGAAGGGGTAAGATGAGGAACAGAAAGTACCGCACACCCGTTTCGATCCTCCTCGTTGTTTCAGAGAAGGATGTTCCCGTATTCAAGGGAGCGAACAACCTGCCCGGAGTACAGGTCGAGCCTGTCAACAGCATCAACGCAGCGGTCCTCGCACCCGGCGGCGACGCAGGAAGGCTCACAGTCTACACCAAATCGGCAATCGCCAAGATCGGAGAGTGGAAAGCATGAAGCAGAGCGACGTACTCATCAGGCCCTTCGTCACAGAGAAGGCAATGAACGCCATCGGCGGAACGCCCACACAGGACTTCAAGGACGGAAACAAGATCGAGTTCCTGGTTCACAGGGACGCCGACAAGGCACTGATCAAGACCGTCTTCGAGGAGCGCTTCGAAGTCAAGGTAGACAAGGTCTGGACCAGGATCCAGAAAGATGGAAAGCATGCGATCATCAAGCTCTCAGAAGGCTACTCGGCAGAGGATGTCGGAATGAGGGTCGGAGTATTCTGAAGGTGAGTGAACATGGCAAAGAGATTGAGAACACAGAGGCGCGGAACGGGAGGATCCCAGTACCGCTCCCCCAGCCACAGGCACGTAGATGACGTCAGGCTCCCCGCGATGAACGAGGGAGAGGGAGTCGTCAAGGACCTGATCCACGCACCCGGAAGGACATCACCCCTTGCAGTCGTCGACTACAACGGAGTGAGCGACTACCAGATCGCAGCAGAGGGAGTCAGTGTCGGACAGAAGGTGTCCGTCGGCGGAGACTCGGTCAAGCCCGGTAACGTACTCGAGCTTTCGAACATCCCCGAGGGAACAGCTATCCACAACATCGAGAAGCTCCCCGGAGACGGAGGAAAGTTCGTCAAGACCGCAGGAGCATCGGCAACACTCGTCAGCAGGGGAGCCGTCGTCATCGTTCAGATGCCGTCAGGCGAGCTGAAGGAGTTCAACCCCAGGTGCCGTGCAGCAGTCGGAATCATCGCCGGTAACGGAAGGCAGGACAAGCCCTTCGCGAAATCAGGTAAGAAGTTCCACACCCTCAGGTCGAGGTCGAAGGCATACTTCCACGTCAAGGGAGTTGCAATGAACGCAGTAGATCACCCCCACGGAGGAGGTTCACACCCCCACGTAGGAGGACCGAGCACCATCAGCCGCAACGCGTGGCCTGGTCAGAAGGTAGGTCGTCTTTCACCTAAGAAGAAAGATAAGAAGAAGTGATTCACATGGGAAGAGCAAAAATAATGGGTTCAGCAAAGGCCTCCAGGAGAAAATCCAGGAAGAAGGCAAGCTTGATCCAGGCAAGGAGGAAGAAGGAGTTCCTTTACCGCGGTTACAACATGGAACAGCTTCTCGCAATGCCTTTCGATGAGGTATTGGGCCTTATGCCTTCAAGATCAAGGAGAACATTCGAGCGCGGACTGAACTACGAGCAGCAGCTCCTCTTCGACAACATCAAGAAGGCCGGAGAGGGAGAGGTCGTGAGGACACACGTCAAGTCTGTCCCCATCATCCCCGAGTTCGTAGGAAAGACGGTCAGCGTCTACAACGGAAAGGAATTCAAGGACATCGAGATCAAGCCCGAGATGATCGGCCACTTCATCGGTGAGTTCGTTATCACAAGGAAAGCTCCTGTGCACAGCGGACCCGGAGTGGGTGCTACAAGATCCTCGAAGTTCATGCCGCTGAAGTGAGGTGTCTGATATGAAAGGTTACACAGCAACAGCAGACCCCGACACATCCGCGAAGGCGATCGGAAAGGAGATGCCCATCTCCCCCAAGTTCACCCGCGAGATCTGCGGTATGATCCGCGGAATGAAGGTCAACAAGGCGATCAGCACTCTGGAAGGAGTCATCGCACTGGAGACCCCCGTCCCGCTCAAGAGGTACAACAAGCGCGTCTCCCACAAGCAGGGAGTCGGACCCGGAAGATACCCCAAGAAGGCCGCAGCAGCGGTCCTCGGAGTCATCAAGTCCGCGGTCGCCAACGCCGAGTACAAGGGACTCAACACCGACGACATGGTCATCAGGACCATCTCAGCATCGAGGGGAAGGGTCACACCCGGACACATGGCCAGGGCACACGGTCGCGCGACCGAGTGGAACCAGGACACGGTCAACCTCGAGGTAATCATTGAGGAGGTAGAGTGAAATGGCATCAGAGAGAAAGTTCGTTGCCGAGAACGTCCGCAGGGTCCTCCTGAAAGAGTACCTCATGAAAGAGGTCAGCCGTGCAGGATTCGGAGGACTTGACGTCCAGAGGACACCCATGGGAACACGTGTGATCCTCTCGACAGAGCGCCCCGGACTCGTCATCGGAAGGAAAGGTCAGACAATCAAGAACCTGACCACAGCGATCGAGGAGCAGTTCGGCTTCGAGAACCCCCAGATTGAGGTCCAGGAAGTCGAGAACCCCAACCTGAACGCACAGATCATGGCGGAGAAGCTCGCATTCTCACTCGAGAGAGGCTGGCACTTCCGCAGGGCAGGACACTCGTCCGTCCGCAGGATCATGGACTCAGGAGCGAAGGGATGCTACATCATCATCGCAGGAAAGCTCACAGGACAGAGACACAGGACCGAGAAGTTCAAGGACGGAAACATCAAGTTCTGCGGTGAACCCAAGGCCAACTTCATGGACCACGGGTACGCAGTCGCAAAACTGAAGATGGGAGTCATCGGAGTCACGGTCCAGATCATGTCGAAGGACGCAAAGCTCCCGGCAGACATCACCGTGCGCGGAAGGACAGAGGCAGCAGAGATCCTCCCCGAGATCTTCGAGGAAGGATACGTAGCACCTTCAGTCGAACCCGCAGCACCTGAGGTTGCCGAGGCAGCCCCTGAAGAAGAAGGAGGACAGTGAGATGTCACTCAAGGTTTCTGAGATCAGAGACATGACTGCAGAAGAGCGCAACCAGAAGCTCAAAGAGCTTCGCAATGAGCTCATGCACGAGAGAGGAGTCTCCGCAATGGGCGGTGCACCGGCCAACCCCGGCGCAATCCGCGCACTGAGGACAGACATCGCACGCATCCTGACCGTTCAGAGGGAGGAGGAAGAGCTCTAATGGCGGAGATCTGCCCCGTATGTGGCTTACCGAAAGAGCTGTGCATGTGCGAGGAGATCGCACGTGAGCAGCAGTCCGTCAGGATATCGGTCGACAGCCGTAGGTACGGAAAGGTCGTGACGGTGATCGATGGAATCGATGAGAACGACATCGACATCAACGACCTTGCCAAGCAGCTGAAGAACAAGTGCGCCGCCGGCGGTACATGCAAGGACGGACGCATCGAACTCCAGGGCGATCACAAGAAGAAGGTGAAAGCCGCACTGGAGGACATGGGCTTCAAGACGGAAGTCAGGTAAGAAAGATGAATAGAAGTGATTTCATGAGAAGTGAATTCATTGGATTGGACGTGGAAGTGCTGTCAGCACCATGCTACTCTGGTATGACCGGTGTAGTCGTCGATGAGACGAAGAACACGTTCACCATCGACTCGGCCGGAACTGAGAGAATGGTACCCAAACCAGGCAATGAATTCAGGTTCACATATGAAGGCAAGGAATTCGTCGTTAAAGGAAAGGATATACAACACCGACCAGAAGACAGAATAAAGAAGGTTAGGTGAATTCAATGACAGCAGGAATTAAGAATATCGGAATCAGCGTCAACCCCCCTAAGGCGGAATGCGATGACCCCAACTGCCCGTTCCACGGCAGTCTCAAAGTCAGGGGACAGGTCATTGACGGTAAGGTCGTATCCATCAAGATGGACAAGACCGCCGTCGTTGAGCGCAACTATCTGAAATATCAGCAGAAGTACGAGAGATACGAGAAGAGATCCAACAGGTACACGGTGCACGCACCCTCCTGTTTCGAGCTCAAGGTCGGCGATGAGGTCACCATCATGGAGTGCCGCCCCATCAGCAAGACCGTATCCTTCGTCGTAGTGGAGAAGAGGGAGTAAGATGAAGGGAATCGCTGGAAACCAGACCAGAGGACTTCAGAACGGCTCCAGGATCGACGTCGTCGACAACACCGGTGCTAAGGTAATCGAGATCATCACCGTTCCCGGCTACCACGGTGTCGCAAGGCGTGTCCCCTCGGCAGGTGTCGGTGACATCGTCATCGCATCCGTCAAGAAGGGAACACCCCAGATGAGGAGACAGATCGTCTTCGCAGTCATCGTCCGCCAGAGACGCCCCATGAGGCGCCCCGACGGCACAATGATCTACTTCGAGGACAACGCAGCCGTCATCACCACAGAGACCGGTGAGACGAAAGGTACTGACATCAAAGGACCCGTCGCAAGGGAGGCCGCGGAGAGGTGGCCCCGTATCGCAGCGACCGCAAGCATCATCGTGTGAGGTGTGAAGAATGGTCAGCAGCAAAGCAAGGATCCAGAGGAAGACGAGCGCGAACGCACCCGTCCACGTCAAGAGGAAGATGCTCTCAGCACACCTCAGCAAAGACCTCAGCAAGCAGTACGGCAAGCGCTCCGCAAGGGTATGCGTAGGCGACACAGTCCTCATCGCACGCGGTGCAGAAGGCATCCGCGGTGTCGAGGGCAAAGTGCTCTCAGTAGCGACCGGCACAGGCCACGTCACCATCGAGGGCATCACCATCAACCAGGCAGACGGAACATCCGTCGCACGTCCCGTACACGCATCCAACCTCATCATCACCAAGCTCAACCTTGATGACGCATGGAGGAAGGACGCACTCTCAAAGAAGGGGGCAAAAGAATGAGCGATCACATGAAGAGATTGGCAGCGCCCAGATCCTGGCCTCTCAAGAGGAAGGAGAACGTCTGGACGACAAAACAGTGCCCCGGATCACACTCCGTCGAGGAGAGCGTTCCCGCAGCAATCATGCTCAGGGACATCCTCAAGGTGTGCGACACATCCAGGGAGGCGAAGAGGATCGTCGGCAACCGCGACTGTCTCGTCGACGGAAAGCCCGTCAGGAGCATCAAGGCACCTGTCGGTATCATGGATGTCGTCTCGATCCCCGCTATGGACCTCTACTACCGTGTGGTCCTCAGCGACAAGGGAAAGATCACGGTCGTCCCCATCACCAAGGATGAGGCAACCTGGAAGCTCGCGATGATCGAGAACAAGACGAAAGTCGCAGGCGGAAAGATCCAGATCAACTTCCACGACGGAAGGAACATCCTTCTGGACAAGAACATGTACAAGACAGGCGACGTCGTCAAGATTGCAGTCCCCGACCAGAAGATCGAGGAAGTCTACGAGCTCAAGGCCGGAGCAACCGTCCTGATCTTCAGGGGTCAGCACGCCGGTAAGACAGCAGTCGTCAAGGAGTACGTCATCACAAAGGACGCATCGGCAAACGTCGTCATGTTCACCGACGGTTCAGAGACCGTGAAGTCGAACGTCTTCGTCATCGGCGGAGAGACACCCGCGATCAAGCTCCCGGAGGCATCTGAATGAGTTCCATGAAGGATCTCCACGTGGAGAAGGTCGTCGTCAACATCGGTGTCGGCGAAGCCGGAGAGAGACTCTCAAAGGCAAGCAAGGTCCTCGAGATGGTCACCGGACAGAAGCCTGTCCAGACGATCTCAAAGACCGTGAACAGGGATCTCGGTATCCGTGAGGGAATGCCTCTCGGCTGCAAGGTCACCCTCAGGGGAGAGACCGCAGCGGAATTCCTGAACAAAGCACTCTCGATCAGAGAGTACCGCGTTCCCGTCTACTCCTTCGACAAGGAGGGCAACATGTCATTCGGTATCACCGATTACACCGACTTCGAGGGAATGAAATACGACCCCGAGATCGGTATCTTCGGTATGGATGTCAACGTCGTCCTCAGAAGGACCGGAAACAGGATCACCCAGAGGGCAATGCTCAGAAGGAGGATCCCCAAGCAGCACCGCGTAGACCGCGATGAGGCCATCCAGTTCATGAAGGACAACTTCAAAGTGAAGGTGGTTGAATGAAGCCCAAGAAAGAATACGGCAGGATCAAAGGCTGCACCAGGTGCGGCCGCCGCAGAGGAATCATCAGAAGGTACGGAATGCACCTCTGCCGCCAGTGCTTCAGAGAGATGGCACCCGAACTGGGATTCAAGAAATATTCGTGAGGTGAAGAAATGCAGAACGATCCATTGAATGATGCAATGTCAGTCATGAAGAACGCCGCAGAAAACGGTCAGTCCGAATGCATTATCGAACCGTCCTCAAAGCTCATCGGCCGCGTGCTGAAGGTTATGCAGGACAACGGATACATCAACCAGTTCGAGTACATCGAGGACGGCAAGGCAGGCAAGTTCCGTGTCATGATGAAAGGAGCGATCAACAACTGTGGTGTGATCAAGCCCAGGTACTCGGTCAAGGCAGCTGAGCTCGAGAAATTCGAAGCAAGGTACCTCCCGGCCCAGGACTTCGGTGTTCTGATCCTCACTACCACAGCCGGAGTGATCACGCAGTCCAGCGCCAAAGAGCTTGGCGTTGGCGGAAAACTGTTAGCATTTGTATATTAGAGGAATCTAGATGACAATAGCAGGGAAAATCGAAAGCACCATCGCCATCCCCGATGGGGTGTCCGTCACACAGGACGGAAACACCGTTACGGTCAAAGGACCCAGGGGTGAATTGAGCAGAAACTTCGCGCACCCTAGCGTAAATGTTGCCATCGGAGAAGGTCACGTCGTCGTGAGCTGCGAGTTCCCGAACATCCGCGAGAAAGCGATGGTCGGAACATTCCACGCCCACGTCAGGAACATGATCCACGGAGTCACTGAGGGTTACACCTACACACTCAAGATCGTGTTCTCGCACTTCCCGATGAAGGTAGCTGTCAAGGGAGACAAAGTCGAGATCGACAACTACATGGGAGGTCATGCACCTCGCTTCGCCAACATCGTCGGCGGATGCAAGGTCAAGATCGCAGGCGCGGATGTGACCGTAGAAGGAAACGACATCGAGGCAGTCGGTCAGACGGCCGCCAACCTCGAGAGGGCGACATCCAGGGGAGGATTCGATAAGAGGGTCTTCCAGGATGGTATCTACATCGTCCACAAATCCCACAAGGTGAAAGAATGACCGCTAAGAAGTTTACAGATCTGAAGGGCTTCAAGGACGAGAACGTCGCAGAGCTCGAATCCATCGGCATCAAGACCATGGAGGAACTCGCCGAGGCACTCAACGATGAGACCAAGGTGAAGGAGATCGTCAAGACACTCAGCGGTGTCGGACCCAAGACGGTCATGGCATGGAAGGAGGACCTGAGCGCAGAGTCCAAGCCTTCCAAGGAGACCAAGGAGGAACCCAAGTCAGAGGTCGTAGAGGAGAAGAAATACGTCCCCTCGATCAAACCCGAGCTCGACAAGGAGACCACAGAGGCACTCGCAAAGAGGGCAGTTATCTCAGGACGCAGGCCCGCCTTCAAGAGGCAGGAATGGTTCAGATACTCCAAGCTCGGCGAGTCCTGGAGGAGACCCAAGGGAATCCACTCCAAGATGAAGAGGAACCTCAAGAGGCGCCCGCCGGTAGTCGACATCGGTTTCCGCGGACCCGCAGAGGTCAGAGGACTCCACCCCTCGGGATTCGAGGAGGTCCTCGTGTACAATGTCGAAGGCCTTGAGGGAATCGATCCCAAGTCCCAGGCAGTCCGCATCGGCGGAACCGTCGGAACCAAGAAGAGGATCGTCATCCAGGAAAGGGCAGATGAACTCGGTATCAGGGTTCTCAACAGGATGGTGTGAACATGGATCTTAAGAACCAGAAGAGAATGGCAGCCGAGATCCTCAAATGCGGTGAGAACAGGGTCTGGATCGACCCCGACAAGATCGAGGATGTAGCAGAGTGCATCACCCGTGCAGACATCCGCACAGCGATCGCATCCGGAACGATCAAGGCCAAACCGAAGAACGGCACATCATACGGAAGGATCAGGTACGCCCAGGGCCAGAAGGCCAAGGGCAAGAGGAAGGGACCCGGAAGCAGGAAGGGAACCGACAACGCACGTGTATCCGACAAGAGGAGATGGATCTCAACCATCAGACCCATCCGTGACGAGCTCAAGCAGCTCCGTGCGGACGGTAAGATCACACCCTCGGTCTACAGACTGTACTACAGGAGGGCCAAGGGAGGAGTCTACAAGAACCGCAGGAACCTCAGGATGCACATGATCAATGCAGGACACTTGAAAGAGGAGGAGATCTGATGGCAACAGGACCTAGATACAAGGTTGCGTTCCGCAGAAGAAGAGAGGGTCGCACAGACTACTACGTACGCCGCAAGCTTCTCACAGCACGCGAGCTCAGGGCAGTGGTCAGGAGATCCAGCAAGAACGTGAGCATCCAGTTCGAGGAATTCGGAATGGATGGAGACAAGGTCGTTGCATCGGCAACATCCAGAGAACTCGGTAAGTACGGATGGGACAAGGCATGCTCCAACATCCCCGCCGCTTACCTGACTGGATACCTTGCAGGAAAGAAAGCATTGAAAGCAGGAATCGAGTACGCAGTCCTCGACATAGGCATGCAGAACCCCAAGCACGGCGGTGTGCTCTTCGCAGCGGTCGCCGGAATGTGCGATGCAGGTCTCGAGGTACCCCACAGCGATGAGGTCCTCCCCGATGAGGACAGGCTGAACGGTGCGCACATCGATGAGGGCATGGCAGCTGCAGTCGCAGCGGCAAAAGACAAGATGGAGGCTGAGTAAAATGGCAGACTGGGTCCCTAAGACAAGACTCGGACAGATGGTCCTCAACGGAGAGATCACCACAATGAGCGACGCTCTTGCCACCAAACTCCCGCTCCGTGAAGCAGAGATAGTCGATATCCTCCTCCCTGAGCTTCAGGACGAGGTCATCGACCTGAACATGGTACAGAGGATGACCGACTCCGGAAGGAGGGTCAGGTTCGCTGTCACCTGTATCGTCGGAAACGGCGACGGTTTCATCGGAATCGGAAGGGCCAAGGGTAAAGAGGTCGGACCTTCAATCAGGAAGGCAATCGATAACGCCAAGCTCAACATCATCGAGATCAAGAGAGGATGCGGCTCATGGGAGTGCGGCTGTCAGCAGCCCCACTCGCTGCCCTTCGAGGTCAAAGGAACATGCGGATCGGTGGAGGTCACATTCAAGCCTGCACCCCGCGGTATCTCACTGGCCGTAGGAGACGTTGCAAAGAGCATGCTCACCCTCGCAGGTGTCAAGGATGCATGGGGATTCGCCAGGGGTAACACCAAGACGAAGGTCAACTACGCACTTGCCACATTCGAGGCCCTCAGGATGACCTCGAAGATGAGGGTCACCGACGAGCAGGCGAAGAAGCAGAACATCGTGTCAGGACCGATCGGAATCACGATCGAGGAATCTGACGTGGATTCGATGGAGGAGTGAAGATGACATACGCAGTTATTCGTGTACGCGGTCAGCCCGATGTCAACAAGGACATCGAGTACACCATGAACCTCCTCGGACTCACAAGGGTGAACCACTGCGTGGTCATCCCCGAGAACGATGCGATGAAAGGAATGCTCCAGAAGGCGAAGGACTACATCACCTGGGGAGAGGTCAACGAGGCTACGCTCGCAGAGATGATCCGCGTACGCGGAAGGCTCGCAGGCGACAAGATGCTCGATGACGCATTCTTCGCAGAGAACGCAGACTTCAAGTCCGCCGAGGAGATGGCCAAGGCCATCATCAACGACGGATACAAGATGAAGGACATCGACGGCGCGAAGCCTGTCTTCCGCCTGCACCCTCCGGTCAAAGGATACGAGGGCAACAAGCGCTCGTGGAAGAACGGCGGAGCACTCGGATACAGGGGAGAGGCCATCAACGACCTCATCTCAAGGATGCTGTGATATCATGCCGAGCAGAACAAAGAAATTCAGAGGACTGAGGACTCACGGACGCGGAAAGAAGTCCGGTAGGGGAGCAGGAATCATCGGAGGACACGGTAAGGCCGGACTCGGCAAGACCAAGAAGATCCAGATGATCAAGCTCAACAAAGCGTCAAAGCACGACTACTACGGACGCCACGGATTCAAGAGGCCCCAGAGCATGGTCTACGACAACAACACCATCAACGTGGCGGAGTTGGAGGAACAGCTCGACCGCTTCGTGGATCTCGGATTCGCGACCAAGGACGGAGATGTCTACAACGTGAACCTCACCGAGGCAGGCATCGACAAGCTCCTTGGAAACGGCAACATCGCGGCCAAGGTCAACGTCACCGTCGACCAGGCTTCCGCATGCGCACTGGAGAAGATCCAGGCCGCAGGCGGTTCCATCGTCGGTTTCGACGCCGAAGAAGACGAAGAAGAGTGAGTAAGTATCGAGGGTGAGAGCAAATGGCAGAAGAGACGAAAAGCCTGTTGTATAAGGTAAAGCCCATATCCGACAGGTTGCCCGCCGTCAGACGTCCCGAGGGGCATGTGCACTTCAGGACCAAGATGATGTGGGTCGTCATCGTACTGGTCATCTACTTCGTGATGACCAACATCTACGTGTACGGCCTTGACCAGACCGACACTCTCGACCTGTTCGCCCAGTACAGGACGATCATGGCCGGAGCGTCGGGATCCTTGCTCCAACTCGGTATCGGACCGATCGTCACTGCATCGATCATCATGCAGCTGTTCGTCGGTGCGAAGATCATCAAACTCGATCTCACGAACAAAGAAGACAAGGGATGCTACCAGTCGGTCCTCAAACTGCTGGTCATCTTCATGATCTTCTTCGAGGCGATCCCCCAGGTCTTCGGATATCTGGTGCCTTCGTCGTCCTTCTCCAACGCAGTCGGAGGAGAGGGAATGGCGAAGACACTGATCGTCCTCCAGATCGCATTCGGATCGTACATCGTGTTCCTCATGGATGAGGTCATCTCCAAATGGGGTATCGGAAGCGGTATCTCCCTGTTCATCGCGGCAGGAGTGGCGGAGGCCCTGTTCACAGGAACGCTGAACTGGAATGCTGTGTCGACGGCGGAGGCAATGAGCATATCGAATCCTCCGGCGGGAACGATCCCCAAGATCATCTACATCCTGACACAGTGCTCGCCGGTGGAGCTCAGCAACTACGGTTATGAGTACATACTCATAGGTCAGCCCAACCCGCTGATCGCGCTGCTGGGTACCATAGCGATCTTCCTGGTGGTGGCATATCTGGAATCCACCCGCATCGAACTCCCGCTGTCCCACGGCAACGCGAGAGGTGCGAGGGGAAGGTATCCGATCAAGCTGATCTACGCAAGCAACATCCCGGTCATCCTGATGTCCGCATTGCTGGCCAACATCAGCATGTTCGCGCTGCTGTTCTACAGCAACGACTTCCTGAGCCAGATCCCCCTCCTCGGAGGCAACTCGTACATAGGTTACTTCGAGCCGGGAAGCACATCGGCATCCGGAGGTATCGCGTGGTATCTGTCGGCACCGTCGGGATTGGTATCCTGGCTGCTGCCGATCATCGATCCATCGACATCCGGCAACACCCATTCGCCGCTGCTGAACCTGATGCACGTGCTGATCTACGTATCGGTGATGATATTGGGTTCGGTCCTGTTCGCGAAGTTCTGGGTCGAGACCACCAACATGGGCCCCAGGGCCGTGGCGGCGCAGATCCAGAAGAGCGGTATGCAGATCCCCGGATTCCGTCGCGATCCCCGTGTATTGGAACGTGTCCTCGAGAGGTACATCCCCGCGGTCACGGTCCTGT